>Ga0123341_1006521_pt1 | contig 10553 bp, 4 predicted proteins | sample Turbeapinknodule_FD_89959 | JGI IMG/M metagenome (GOLD analysis project Ga0123341, IMG submission 89959) | Root nodule microbial communities of legume samples collected from Mexico - Turtle bean Mexico pink nodule | ecosystem: Host-associated > Plants > Roots > Nodule | place: Mexico: Nepantla...
ATTCATACCTTTCCAAATTCAACATCCAAATTATCAATGAGCTTTTGTTGAGCTTTAGCTTTTCCTATCATGGTGGGCATTTGCTTCTTCAGATGGCTAATAATGTATGCATGTATCACAACATCCCTTGCTCTCTTTACAAATTCATTGATCTACAATATAAAAAAAAAATATTAATTTATAAAAACAAAGTCAACCTTGTATAAGTAAAAACACACATTATTATTAAAGTGGATATTATATTATAATTCCAATTCTTAAAATTGAAAACCCCAAAAATTTCATATTGAAGATAAGATAGTACAAAAAGTTCTCCATAAAATCATAGATCAAAATCAATCCACATTTCTAGAGAGAAGATGATTATTAGAGGATGTAATGGTGACCAATGAAGTGAGGTAAAATAAAAAGAGAAAAATGATCAATACATAACTATGAAAGTAGATTTTGAAGAAACATATGCTTCTCTTATATGATAAGAATGTTATTTTTTAATTTGTAAACAAACTATTTGTTAATATTTTTTCATCGAAATAGTGTTTAACAATGACAAGTACATATGAATCATCCTAATGTAGTAGAAAAAGTATGAATAAAACTCACCTTACGATCACAAGCCTTCTTTGGTATATCTTTCAGGTCTGAGAGAAGGTCATTTTGTTCTTTCTGGAACAATTCATTACCAAGTGGACCACTAATAGAATCGTGTACAGACTTATCGTTGAATGAACTGCCAAAATTGTTTAAACACAATAAAAGAACAATGCAATTTTATATACAATCAAAGTGTGACCAAATCTAAATTATACAAGAATGTGTATCGTGTAAAAAGTAAAATCAAAGAAAGAAAACCCTTCCACTTAGTAAAAATAACAAATATGTAACTTCATGACATATCATAAACTAATTCTTAATGTGGAGAAAAATATTTTTTAGAGGTCCATAAGGGAGTGCATACATATTACAAAGTGACTTACCCAATATATACACGCATAACTTCAGGAACATTCAATACCTTCCCAAGTGACCACATTAATGCACCATATATTCTCATCAGCTGCAACATTCAATCATACAAAACATAGGTTAAATTTTCTAATCAATGAAATTGTCAAATTAAGTATAATTAAAATATCAGTAATATATGTCTTTACTTGTTGAGGATCAACTTGGTCTGCTTTGTTTAAGACCACTCTAATTTTGTCATCATGTCCTCGTAGAGATGATATCACACGCTTAAACTCATCGCTAACATCAAGTTTGTGAGGATCAAACAAAAGAAGTATCAAATCACATTTAGCAGCAAACCATGATGTTACACCTGTAAAATCATATTGTCTATGTGTCCTTTGTTTTTCTCCGGATAAAACTCCAGGGCTATCAACAAATGTAATGTAATCCAATAACTGAACAATTGATACGAAATGAGAGAGGTGAGTTTTAAATGCTATCAAAATATTTCTTAATTTTGTTTTAATTAGGTATAAAAGACTCTTACAGGATGAGGCATTTGAGAACACTCAAATTTGGACAAAAATGATGTGCCAAATGTAGTAAGACCACTAAATGGCATGTCTGCTTGAACAGCAACAGTGTTACCAGGAATGCTTCTTTCATCTGGCCCAGACTATACAAAGAGAACCACCATTAACTCTTTAAAACTAAAGCAATAGCTAATTTTCCAAGATAACCAACATTTGAAGATATCAAACACCCAACTACATTTTTATATTTACATGTCAAACATCCAAGTTCATTTGAAACCTTATTTCTCTAACTCCATTCAATCTATTTGAATGATTTTGTTTCACATATATTAGTAATATCTTTCTCATTTTATTTGAACAAAACTATTCAAAGATGTTGAATCATTTAAATAATCACATTCAAATTTCATATACATACTAATGTAGATTAACCTACCATGACAACAACAAATCTATCAGTTGTTGGCTCTGGTCCAATATGAGCACCTAATAATGAGAATTGTAAGTAAAACAAATAAGTAACATGAACTGCATAACTAGAATGAACAATCTCACATTCACATTATACACATAGGAGTTGAGGTTCAAGAATCACTTACCTGGATAACTACTTTGAAGCATATGTTTAATAAATGTTGTTTTTCCAGTTGAGTATTGACCCAAAAGTAAAATCATAGGTTTGGCATCAAAGTCACTATTTGTCTGTAATAAAGAAATAATAGTAATCAATAAAAAAAAATCTTCATTTTGTATCCTTCTCCATATATAAATGGTATTACATGATTGGGTAAACAACTGAAACTAAGTCTAAACTAGCTAGTTATATTTCTTAGTAAAAAAATAAAATAAAAATCACCTACTAACCAAAAATGGAGAGACAAAATCATTATAATTGTATGCAACTTCTAAAGGCTTCAACTTTTGAAGGTAAAGTTTCTTCAACCCATCTATAATTGATGTCACCGAAGATGCAGACACCTATCAACATATGCTAAAAAATAAAGATATTGAGAAGAGAATGAAAGGGGAAAATGACAAGTAATTCTCACTTTATTCCTCTTTTTTACACACATATAAAAATATTAGAAGATACATTAGAAGAATAAAGAAAGAAAACCATAACTTGTTGGTCCAAACTAAGATATTTACAATTTCATTTTGTTACAACAAATATCCTTTATTTAATGTAATAAAACTTAACATTAATTTAGGTTCTTATACAAGTACATTGATGACTTTAGTCCCCAAATAACAACTTAATCTTAAATTAAAACTTTAATATAGCCTTCAATATAGATTAAATCTTGTTAGGTTAATTTTCAATATAGAGTCATAAAATAGTTAACTAATATTCCAAATAAATCTTCTAAAATATTTGTACACCCAATCTAGTATGAAAAAAACCTAATACATTCAAATATAAATAAAATCACTTGATTTGTTTCTCTAACATGTTTGAGTGAATCTTTATCTAAACAATATTATAAAGTTAAGGCAAAACAATATTAAGCAACTAAAAAAAATAAGTATATGACTTTCTAGCTATGATACAAGTGCTAGGTCTTGGTAAGTAATTTTAGCCAAACATCCAATTATTGTTTAAAGTGACAAATTGTTTTCAAATCATGTTAATTCTATGCCTATCAAAGTGACAAAATGCTTACCTCTTTTGTTGATTTAGCAGAAAACCAATTACTTGCAGGTGATGGCTGAGGACTAACTGCATGACTATAAGTGAGTGAAACTGATAAAAAAGTAAAGAAATAAAAAGGAAAAATGGTAATGTGAAAGATGCATTTAGTAATGAAACTAGTATACTCTTTTCAGGATTAAGTTTGGTAGTTTATAGAGTTAGATGAATATCTAGATCAGATGTTGAACAGGTTGGTCTTAGTCATTTTTTTTATAAAGATTGAAATATTTTTGAACTGAAATATTTGTATAAGAGTTGAAACACCTTAAAGTATCATTTTATTTATTTATTACAGATAAAAAAGAATAAAAGTAGTATACATTACCACTTGATTCTTTATCTTTATGTTTGCGTTTTTTCTTCTGCATAAACAAAATCATGTAATGATCACTCATCACACTCAATGAATTAATGTACAGAATCAACAAAAAAAAAAAAAAAACTTACTGCAATTAATACATCCAAACCCTCCATTGTGGGTGGTTTTGCATATTTCATGGCTGAAATAAAAGTCAATCATATGTTAATAACTTTTATAATATAGAATTTAATGAGTTAAAAATGAAAATTTTCAATTGATGCACCCAACATAAATAATAAACCAAACAACATGAAAACAAAACAAAAATTACCATCACTAGTTAGTAGATCATGTGTTATTGAGTATCCACATTGTCCTAAAGAGACCAGCTACAATTTAAATGGATTAGGTTTTGGATATTGGTAAAATTTAAACTTAAAAAGCATATTTTCTAAAAGAAAATTTGTTTTTTTACCTGCATAGCAGTGACAAATTCTTTGAAACCTAGAAATCCTTCTCGTTTTGTATCTGCAATTGCCCATACCTTATTTCAATAAAAAAGAGCAAGGAAGAAAAACATTAGTTATAAAAAAGAAAGAACAAATATCAAAAGAAAAATGTAAAAAATGTCAACTAATGTAACTTAAATAAATAACTCATATTTGATTTTAAACAATTTCATATCTAATGAGAAAAATGTTATCTTAGTCAACTTTTACCTATATAAGTTTGAAACTTTTCAAAAAGGATAAAAACTTCATACTTACCTATAGTTCTATAGTTCTTTATGTGATGATATTTTATTTTACATGGCTAATATACATATTATTCAATGAATTGCATATTACTAAATATTACCAAAGCAAAACTTTAAATATGGTTAGAGAATAACATTAATTGTAGTTAAAATATTGTATATAAGTTAAAATCTGAAAGATATTCAGTTTTCGGATATTAAAAAACATAAGCTTATGAGTAAATTAAAATTAAGTAAGGGATAAATGAATAAATGATGGAAAAGTTACAAGTAATTTATTCAATATAATTATGAAAAAGTGCATCCATGATGTGACCAAATCACTGTAAAATTGTTATGTCTTAAAATTTCAATAATCCATAAAATAAATCTATAAAATATAAAACCTGCTTTAATTCTTGTCGTGATAAGTTTGACATGGTAAAAAGCTTGACAGCTTCTTTCCCTGTAAAGCGACCATCCCCATCTGAAAAACACCAAAATGCAGAATATTTCTATTATTTTAAATCACATGCATTTATTTTTGCATAAATCAATCACATGAATGACAAATGAAGAAGGTTAATAGAAAGAATTTTCACTCAATCTAATTCAACTTTTTTATTGTTTTGGACATTTAGGAATGGAATGAAACAAAATCTTAGAAAACTAGTGATTAATTATACAAAGGATTTGAATTATGGTAAAAGACAACAAAGATTGAAAGGTTTATATAATGGTTGAATCATTCACTGATAAAAAAATAAAGATAAAAAGGTTGTTGAAATGAGAACCTGCATCAGCATAATTGAACCACTCTTCGTATAGGGTTTGATAGTCTTCAAAAGTTGAATCAATGGGTACTATCTCAAGTCCCATGATAAGAACAATACAGAAAATATGATTCTTTTGTTTTTGTTTTATGAATTTGGGTGAGATGTGAAGAGGGGTTCGAGATGCATGCAAATGGTTGGTTACATGAGAAGGAATTGCACTGGTGTTGTTTCAAGCAATATTTGATACAAATTTGGTGTTTTTAAATTGTGAATGTTGATGTTCAATGCTAAGAGATGTGTTCAGAACCTAGAATTCAAATTTCCATTAATAACTACATAAGTTAAATGAAGAAACTATCTTAAAAGTTTTTTTTTTTAATTTTTTAAAAAATAGTTATGTGAAAGGTTTGACAAAATTATTACACAACTTATCATTTAATGTGAATTTATTTAATTTGGAATCAATTCAAGCACCTAAACATAGTTGTATTGTTTTATTTTCGTGAGTTGTGTTTGGTAAAACAAAATGTGTAGTTATAGTTAAAAAAATACTAAAAGTATACTCCATATTTTATTATTCATTAAATTAAATAATTTTCTTATGAGTATAGTTGTAATATATTTTTAACACTTATTATTGTGATACTATATTTCTAAGATTTACTAACATATGGGTAAAATACATTAAATTTCATTTCAATAATAAAGGTGTTAAAAATAAAATTATAAAATAACATGTTAATATATTTTTAAAACTGATATATTATCAAAGTGTTGAGACACTTTGTACTCGATTGAGATCAAAACATTATAAGGTTGGAATATTGATTAAACTAAAATTAATGTTTCCTTGATTTAGTCAAGGTCGAATTTCTTTTAAGCTATTTTTTATTTGACATTATTGAGATTTTTTTCTTGCCAATGTTTGATAATGTACATTACTCAAATTTTTTTTTTTTAGTCAATGTTTATGGAGCTATATCTTGATGAATGTCAATTAGGTTTTTTTTATTTACTTTTATGTTGTTATTTTTTTAATCAATGTGCGTTGAATTTTTTTTTTAACTATTAAATGTTTTTAAATATTAAAAGGATTTTTATATTTAGTGATAATTGAAATATTGTATAAAAAATTAAAATTCAATAAATTTAGAATTATTTTATGCAATTAATTATCTCCCTAATTTTTCCTTAAAAATGATAATTATATAAAAAGATATATTATTATTTTTAAATTACAAGATTAAAATAAAATCACATTTAATTTAAATATGTATTTTTTTTTTCTTTTTAAGCTTAGTTTTAATTTTTTGTTCGTTTTAGAGAAAGTACACTAGAGAGAGTTTCTACAAGCTTACAGAAAAGACTCTCTTAATTGGCACAAATAATATTAAGATGCCTAGATAGACCTACACAAAAGGAAATGGCTTAAATAAGCTGATATAAAATGCAGAAGACTTATGCAAATGACCTAAAGCAAACATGAAATGCAAATAGATCTAGATAGACAAATATGAAATGCAAAGACTTAGATAAGTTGACATGGAGTAAGATGTGCCTTATTAAACCTTTTCTGCCCAAACCCTTATTTTTTTAAAGACAAATATCTAAACAGTAGTTAGATTAAAGATGTGAATCAGGTGAATGAGTATAGTCATACAATAGTTCAAACACCCGAAGCAGGGATGTGAAATACCTGCAGAGAGAAATGGATGTGAAAGAAATACAAGAAAATATAAAGGGAGAAGAAATGGTGAGTGTTAAATTAACAGAAGCCAAAAAAAAGGGATATGACAAAATCAGAGTTGCAACCAAATCACCAAATATTTGGGTTTTTAAAGTTGGGTAGAGTTAAAGTACTGAAAGATGTAGTTGGAAGTAGCTGCTTGTTTTTGCCACAACAAGGATTCACATCCTCCTTTCTTTATTAAATACAATTTTCAGACTTTCCTAATAAGAAGATACAACCTCTGATCAAGTTCAAACTTGTTGCAATGAGAAGTATCTCCCTTCAACAGCATCAGTAGCCCACCAAATGAAATATTTAGCTCCCTACAATACAAAGCCCATGAAAATTATGATTATTTAAAAGAATAACAAAGATTGAATTATTAATGTAATGATCGCATTCATCTCTGACTAGGGGAGCTGCTACTAAGAATAAAACCAACTACATAGTCTCATAACTTCAGAGAACTCTTCATCTCATAATCGAAAGATAATTCCCAACTGATTGGCACAACAGAACTCAACAATGCATAGATAATGGTCGATTTTATTTAGTGAGCAGTGTTATTTACATACAAAATAAGTCAATCGGCACTATATGAACTACAAATATGCGATTCACTTATTCATTTCATGCTCGTAATCAATTAAAAACAATTAAAATCCGAAGGACGAACCCATGGTTCCTGGTTACTAGCTTCTAAATGGCTATTTGGCAACATGCAGGCCATACATAATTAAGGTACTAAGATTAATTTAGTTATTTAGTAAATTATTAAATATTCATATGAAACTCAAAACTGGAAATAGACATACGCCTTTTCACGCCCAGAACCCTCTGTTATCCTGTAGAGCTTCCCATACATGACATATTCAAAATTGTTGGCCAGTGATTGTCGATTGATCTGGAAAAAATACATATTAAATTGTTAAAAGCACTATGAGATATTGTCATCAAGCTCACGATTCAACACAGACTAGCATCGAGCTTAAGATCCTACGCAGAGAAAAAATTCATTCACAAAAATAGAAACCCTCATTGTTGTTGGCCTACTCAAATTGGCTGTTTGTTTTCTATGACTCAATCAATTCACGGCCATAACATCAAGTTCTGGCGTCATTTGACATACTGTTGTAAACCTATCATCCCTCTTCTACCACAACAACTGTGAACCAAGTGTTCATCAAGAACCCAAAATCACAGTAACCAGTGTTCATTGGTTTTATTTAAATATTTTTATATTAGGAATACTCAGATGACAGAAGCTACATGAGTTTGTGTACACTCCAGAATTTGACAAACTTGATGGCATATGTTCTAGAGCAATGTTATTTTGTACATTACCAATGTCCCAGTTATCATGATTTACCAGGAGAAAGAAACATCTTTAATTAGGATAAAAATATAAAGGAATTCAAGCCTGAGGACTGTCATAAGGCTTGATTAAAAATAATTAAAGTTTTTTATCTATTTTCTTTTCATGGTGGTTAACCAGAAGAGTGGCCCTTTTTAGGTTGGGTTCATATATCTTTAAACCCATCATTCTCTTTTAACTCACTCTCGAGCTATAAATTTGCATACTATTTAGTATAAACTTTAAGAAGACAGAGGAAAAGATTGTGTCCTCTGTAGTTTTAGTCCTTTTTAAATTATATGATCTGAGTTATATCCCAAATGTATTACGTAAAAAATTATAATATATGAGATACTCCCACAATATGTATGTAAATGTATCACACAAATGCCAAAATCAAATAGAGGTAAAACATTGATATGCCGGAGTATTTGGGAGTCATAGATACTTGAAACGTGTTTTAGTAAGAGAGCTGCCAAGTGGTTAGATACAACCATAGATACTGAATATTCCAATACACAATAAAAAGGCACTAAATAAAAATTTAGATAGAGCAAACTGTGTATTAAACAGAGAAATTTTGCTTCTTACAGAATTAAATTAAGCAATAGTGGCATGTAATCATCAAGATCCATGCATTCAAAGTACAAACCACTCCAGCCACTTCAGCCATGTCTACGCTCACCATTAACCCAATTTATGATTTGAATTACAAGTTCATGATGAAGGACAGAAGCTCCCAGTCACAGAAAACTTAATAACAATTATAAAGTAAACAAAGATAGCCAGACACCCGAGGCTTTAACAAGAATAAGAACAACCACACAGCATTAAATGCACCTTCTAACAGTAACTAATGCTTTGTACCATGATTTCACTGGACAATCATAATAACAATCCTTTAGAGTGAAAGAAAGGTTCATTGTACATAATAAATTTCTTACCTGAGTATAATAGCCAGTATCTGGTGTTCCATCAGGATTAAGTGATGAAACAAGCACAAGGGTGAATTTCTGACCGACCTTCAACGGATATATCTCAGAATTGATATCAAGGTGCATAAACATATCAAACTTTTCACTTCTTGCTTCAATTCGAGTAACTTGAGATGAACAAAATCGAAGCATTAGAATAAAATACGCAGAACAAGATAAAAAAAACATCTCCAGTAAGACAAAATAACCATGTAACGCTACAAATGGAAATCGAATAACAGCCAAACTTTAATGACGAGTTTTGATGGGGAATTTTAAGAAAATAAATTCAATTTTTAAGTGAATCTAAAATATCATACATCAAAAACACTTCTTTGGACATCAAATCTAAAGAACTTTTAGAATGACAGAAATTTTACACCTAAAATAAAACCTTGGGATATTATTTATCTTTTTCTCTCTATCTTCCCCACCCACCTTTCTCTCTCTCTCGCCCTTCCCCTTTCTTAATTTGCGCTTCTATGAATCATAGAAGCTATCCAAATTCGCTTCTTACTTTTTATTTCAAAACAATTTCACCCGTTGAATTAAAAACATCAAGTACCAAACAACGAATTTTAAACACACTAAACTTAATTCTCTTCATCCAAACTAACTACTTTAAAAATAAAAAAAGAATCTAATTGAAAAAAAAAGAAGACAAAATAGTCTATGCATATATGCACAGAGAGTTTTTCCACTGTCAACCTCGTTCCTGATAGACTGTCAGTGTCATGCATTTTAAATTCCACGAAATTTTGAAATCCATTTCACAAAAACAACAAAACGAGATTCCAAAAAATCGAAATCCAATAATACAGAGAGCTCAAAGGGAAAAACCCTAGACATGTATAACAACAAAGTATGACAAGCTAAACTAAACAAACAATATATGAAGAGAATTGAAGCATTGAAGAAACAACACAGATGCGAATAACAATAAGAATACCTCTTTCGAATAATTTTTTGTCATCGGGGTTCAATTTTTCTACTCTAAAAATATCCTCGAAGAGATTATTCTCCACCATGGCTGAAACAGAAAAGCTTGTGAAGCCAAACACAACGAAACTGAAAAAAAAAAAAAGCAACGCAGAGAAAGGCGAATTACGAAGAAGCATAAGAATCGCAAAATACGAACGAAGATTAGAAGAAGAAGATTGTTGTCAGAACAGAACCTGCGGTTCGTGTCCGGTTCCGGTTCGTTCGGTACAGTACACTACTCTGCCTTATGACTTAAAAGGGACTAAAGTAAAGTAATGAATAAATGAAATTAAAGGAAGAAGAGAAGGGGTTCGAGAATTTTCTTTAATGGGCCTGCTCTTCAATTACCTGTTGGCTTCTTCTTCCTGCACCCCTACGTTTTTCTTCCTGCACCCCCATAATTTTGTAAATCCCAAAACTGACCTTCACCTTTTATTTAAAAAAACTAGAGTTTTTTAGCTTACGGATTCATCAATCCGGGAGTGTGCTACGGATTCATCAATCCGGAAGTGATTCGTGTTA
>Ga0123341_1006522_pt1 | contig 10552 bp, 7 predicted proteins | sample Turbeapinknodule_FD_89959 | JGI IMG/M metagenome (GOLD analysis project Ga0123341, IMG submission 89959) | Root nodule microbial communities of legume samples collected from Mexico - Turtle bean Mexico pink nodule | ecosystem: Host-associated > Plants > Roots > Nodule | place: Mexico: Nepantla...
AGTTTATTATTTTTCACAGTTCTGTAGCAAGGAAATTACAACACAAAGGGAACTTTCACTTCTTCAAAGACCTTGGTTTGCAAGATAAAGGTAGACACTTCAGATATTATTCACGAAGGGGGATAGCTCTGGACTCCAATGACAGGTCTAAACAGCATTCTCATGAGAAGTGTTTCCACAAGTCCAGAAAGAAGAGGAGAAAATGGAGGAAGGCATGCACGAAGAGAAAGCAGAAGCCTGGAACAAACGGTTATTTTGTAGAACAACTCTCTTTTTCCTTCTTCTCCAAAAGTGTAGCACATGATGAAAACAAAGGTGTAGACGACGACGAAAGCATGAGCGATGACAGAACTGGTGATGGCAGTACTCTCTTTCTATTAGTATGGGGTGCAGTTATAATAAAAATAAAATAAAATTTGGGGAGTGCAGAAAGCAAGGCCTGAACTTCATAGTGGGCTTAGGCCCAAAACTAGAGCAGAACTGCAAGACCATTTCTGAAACGCAAGGTGTGCTTCCATTTTCCATGGCGGGATCTCTGTAGTAACGAGCACACAACACAGTGACTCACTCGCCGAAGCGACACTACCGATGGCTCTTCCTCCCAGAGCCACTTTCCCTCTCTCTCTTCACCTTCTTCTTCTTCTCCTCTCTCTGCTTTTAGCCACATCAACACAACAAGAACAGTTCTCCGAGGAGTTACTGCTGAAGCCCTTGCCCGATCGCAAGATTCTCGCCCACTTCCACTTCCAAAACGAAGCTCCTCTCCACGCCGATTCCTTCGCTCGTCACCACCACCTCTTCCCCAAATCTATTTCTCAGCTGGTCCGTGCTTTCTCCTTCTTTTTCCTTTTTTCTGATTTTTCTGAATGAAAACGTTCGAATAGCTTTTAATTGTTTAAATGCCTCGGTTTCGGTGGATTTGGACGTGAGGGATGCTGTTAAGTTTTTGAAAATAATGCAGATGCAAAACAAATTTCTAAAAAAATATTTGAGGTCTCATGTGAGGATTCATAACCAATGGTTTGAATGTGTGTCGACATTTTCGTTTGTGCTAAATTTGGAGAGATGAACATTTCTTTTAATTGTTTCCTGAACAAGAACAAATTATTGTTTTGGCTTCTAAGAAATCTTGCTTTTCAAGTAAAAAGGGTTTGTGGTAGAATGCAGAAAAGTGGGTGCAGAGTTTGGAAAAATGCGTTTGGCTATTGTTCGTTTATGTTTAGGGAAGCACATATGGCTGCTCCACTGCTGCAAGTAGTTATAGGTGGTTCTTTTAAAGAAGAAATGTCAATAGGATGGGAGGTGGACAAGTGAAACAGGAAATGAGAGATTTATCCAATGCAGTAACTATAGCACTCTTTGTCTTGCTGCAACTTGACATTTGTCTGTGAATCGACTTCTATGTCGATATAGAATACATGTTTGTAAAACACAGTCTATATGCTTCAATAATTAGTTTTGACATGTTTTTCTGATGTAAAATACACGTTTCAGTATTTGACTGTTTCTTTCATTGCATCGCGTTGTTCTATATCCAGCATCCACCAATTGATCAAAGAAGGAAAAAGGTTTAAGTTTGTAGGTTTGAGTTTTGATCATTATCTTTTTCATGTATAATCATTCAATGAAACATTGATGTTTGTAGTTCTCTTTGCTTTTCAATTTTCATCTGTGCCATTCGGATTTTTGTTGGGAATATTTTATTACATTGCATTTTATCATACATAAAAAATGTGTTGAGGAAGGAAATAACTGTGGTCCTAACTTATATATTATTATTCACAATAAGAATTATGAACAAGAGCCTTTACTTGCGATGAACTTCTTTTAAAGGAAATCGTCTATATGATATCAAACACTAATGAACATTCTGGGTTTTACTGCTTTAATAGTTATTGTCAAGTATTCGTTGCTTACACATTAGTTTTTGCTGCTTTTTGTTACCGGATTCTTATAAAATATAGAGTTTGTACTGAATATACTGAGTAACATGAGGATTAGTGTTTAATGGACAGGTTCAGAAGTTTCATATTAAAGCAATGGAGTTATCTTTTACACAAGGTCGATGGAACTATGAAAGATGGGGTGGATTTGATCCAATATCTAGTCATAATGCAAAGCCTCCAGGAGTTGAATTGTGGGCAGTTTTTGATGTCCCTCTACATCAGGTTGATGCTTCTTGGAAAAATTTAACCCATTCTCTATCAGGTCTCTTTTGTACTTCAATCAATTTCCTGGAGTCTTCTACAACGTATTCTGCACCTGAATGGGCATTTCAATCAGCTCTGGGCAGTTTAAGATATGGTACACTGCCACGTGAAGCTGTCTGCACTGAGAATCTTACACCCTGGTTGAAACTCCTTCCCTGTCGAGATAAAGCTGGACTCTCTTCCTTAATGGATAGACCATCTATTTACAGAAGCTTTTACCACTCCCAGCGGTTGCACTTGTCAATGTCCTCAGCTGCTTCAGATGGGTCAAGATCTGGAATTATTCTAGAACAAACACTTACAGTTGTACTCCAGCCTAATGATCAGAATGCTGATATGAACCATGTCAGCAAAGCAAAGATACAACCAAGCTGGTCCCTGAGTTCAATATTTGGAAGAAAAATCAGTGGAAGGTGTGTCCTTGCCAAGTTGAGTAATGTTTACCTTCATGCTGATAGAGGTCTAGTTGCTCAACTTGAGAATCTCCATGAGAATAGTGCTCAATTTGCTACTAATGACACCGGTCCTGTAGATTTTAGAATGAACAGTGGCTTTAAATTGTCTGTTACTCCCGAAAGGGTGCATAAAGAATTGGGAAAGGGCTCCTCACTTCTGTATGAATATCCAATCAATGATTACAAGGATACTGAACAATTTGATTTAGGCCTATCGTGGGAGCATCCAATTGTTTGGTCCAGTCCGCATGCACCTTTTTATGCTAGTAGATTTTTGATGGGGAGTGGAAATGAAAGGGGTGCTATTGCAATATCCTTGAAATCAACAGAAATGACCCAGGGACTTCTAACCAATAATATTGAAGAGAGGTGTAAGTTGCAAGTTAATGTTCTCCAAGTTGTGCCTTGGTATGTTAAAGTATATTATCATACTTTGCAATTATTGGTTGATGAGAGGCCTCAAGTACTCACAGATTTTGTTGAGAGAATCCGTGTTTCGCCTTCTGAAGATAAAGTATCACCAGGGATGATGGAGCTAGTCCTCCAATTTCCTTGTGAAATGAAGTCAGCTGTATTGAGTATAGAGTTTGACAAGGTTTGCTTAAATTCTTTACTTACATTTGTAGTTCTTCTTCCTATCAATATTTGCCTAGCTTTTTTTATTGACATCAAACTATTTATGTTAATGTCTGTAAGTCACCTCGGAAATGTTAATAAGGAACTCATTATGCTACACTTCCCCTGTTTGAAAATGACTGCATTTTTAGCCACATAAAAAGTTTCAAGTTGACTGATGTCTTACTTTTCAATGGAGCATTAATTTTTTTCTTCCCAATATGTCCTCAATAATTACTTTCTCTTTCTTATTCAAAGTAATACTTTTATCGAATGAGTGAGATTATTTCAGTAAAATTATTCCAAAAGGTAGGATATTTATTAGTGTTTTTAACACGTGTGCATAAACTGTAGTCATTGTGGAACAGAGGGAGTATGAAATTTAGAGTGCTGTTAATACTATATGAAAGCAGGAGGAGGAATGAAGGAAATATCAATTTGGTAATACAATCTTTTAAAAGTAGTGATGGAAGTGACTGAGCCATGCTTAACTCTGACCCTACTTGAGTAAAGGTGAATTGCCCATGTAGTTTACGGGCTTCACTTAAATTGGCCAGGACGGTAAAATATAAGCGCTGTAAACCCTTTCTATTTTTGTCAGCTATGCTTAAATGGGCATGGCTGACCCGTTTATAGCATACACCACGGCATAAAAGTGATACTTATTTTGTTTTTTCATAAATGTGGAATGGGAAGCTACCTTATGTGATGTGTTCTCTTAAGATCATTTTAAGATGGATGAATAGGAAATTGGTTTCTTCATATCAAAATGGATATTTACTTGCTTTTGTTGGTCTGCATAGGGCTTCTTGCACATTGATGAATACCCTCCAGATGCCAATCAAGGATTCGACATTCCATCTGCAATAATAAGCTTTCCTGACTTCAATGCTGGTTTGCAATTTTATGATCAATCTGAAAGCAAGTCACCGCTGTTGTCTAAATTACAGGTTATTTGAATCTACACTCTTTCTTCTCATGACACTTATACGTATAATATTCCTTGGTCATGTCTCTAACTATCCGGATCTATGATGCAGGAAAAGAGTCCTGTTCTCTCTTACACAGAAGTTTTACTTGTACCCTTGACGACTCCTGATTTCAGTATGCCGTATAATGTCATCACAATTACATGCACAGTTTTTGCGTTGTATTTTGGGTCTTTGCTAAATGTTCTCCGAAGACGAGTTGGAGAGGAGGAAAGACTTTTGAAAAACAAAGGTAAACCTTTGCTCTTGCTGTGTCTGCATCCTGAGACACTAGTAAATCAATTTTGTGCAACAATGAGTAATCTCAAGGCGTGATGATTTTGTAATTAATAAAGAAGTCCTACCTTGATAGCCGTCAAAAACGAAAGCATCCTCATCTTTTAAGCTTCCCCTTGCTCTCTGTCAGTTTTCTAGATTATTGACGAATACATTCTCTGTTATTTATGACTTGCATGCTGTTATCACAAACTAGACATGAAAATCCAATAGAAAACTAAGAAAATGAGTAATTTTGGTAGATTATTATCTACTTCAGCTTTTTGGTTATGGTGATCCAGGAATAGGAATATTTATGTCTCGTCATTATTGAAGTGTATTTATAGAAACCTGGTATCTTGCTAGGAAGAATAACGGATTTCTTTCCTGAACACTGTGCCTAAGCTGTAGAACATCAGAGGTCTGGATCTCCCAATGCCCAAATTCCCTCACAAAGGCCAAGATTAACAGGCAACATGTCTTATTTCTAAAACCAGACTAATCGGATATATCTGATATATACACTCAAGTTTGTGGGGAGGATTTAATCTAAATTTTGATCTTTATGAGTAACATGTACTCTATATGATACATTATTGTCTACAGACCTAGTTTTGTATGCTTTTGGCCCGGCTTCCCTCATTCTTTTGGTTAAAAATTCTTATTCAGTTGCTAATGTTTCTTATTTTTCTACCTGTAGATGCAAGCAAAGCTGTTTTCCTACGTCGAGTACTAACTAAACTTTCTGCCAAGCTTAGAGGCAGACCATTGGAATCAACTCCATCCCCTTCATCATCGTCGTCGTCCTTTGTTAGTCCAAAATTGATTCTCAGAGTATTACTAGTTGCAGGAATTGCAATTGCATGGCAATACTACTCACAATGACATCTTTCAACCCGGTAGTTTCCCGTGTACTATAGTCTGATTGCATATATTTTATGTACAATACAAACCTTACTTCCACTTCCCCGTGTACTTGCATTCATACGTGTTTTTAGTCGACCAAAACAATGTACACGAACAAATTGATTGATTATAAAACAAAATTGCCCCTCTGATTTTCCACTGATTTTAAGTAATAAAATGTACAATACCCTTTTTCTCACTGGAGGGCAATTGTAATTCTGATGATCGGTAGTAATTGTGGTGAAGGGCTTGAGTTTTATGATGGAAGTGTTCACAGAGTCTTAAAGCTAGAGGAATTTAAGAAACCTCAGTAAGGTCTCTCTTTAGAGATATCTTGGTCTGATAGGACTTCTAAAAGTCTCCCAGCATGGTAGCAGTAACTGTCTTTCAGAAAGTGTTGCACGTACCTATATATTGGAGCTTGCATACCGGGCATGTTAAGAGGTGGGGTACCCTCCATGGCTGCTGTGAACACTTACACGTCACTGACATAAAAAGTTCTAGAGATTCAGGGAAAATGGTCGAATCCTCTAGTTTATTCCGGATTGAAGGTCTGTCAACAAAGGGATTCAACCTGTTTTTAGTATGTCTCGATTGGTTTGACTGACTGAGATCACTATCCTTCAAGCACACTTGTTTTGGTCGGCATTACTTGTGGGATAATCCATCATTTGTCATAATTTCCCATTTAAAACAACTTAAAGTATTGTTGTACTTCGCCGTACATTAAACATATTGTATTACTATTATCTCACGATTGTTATTTGCAGCGATTAATCGAGCATGTTTTTCCTGATCTACCAATATACACAGTTTATGGATGAGAGATGGAAGTTCAAAATAACCGAGTAAACATGAGAGCCATTTATACCCTCCATGGAGCACCTGTCTCGTTAACGTGCATGAAAACTCTACTATTTTGCTCAACTCTTCAAAGTAAACTACCAGAATGAGATATCATTTTCAGATGCCCATATGAATCAAAACGCTATGCTATTGTTTTCGGACCAGGTGCTTACTCTGAAGATTTCAAGTTTTTTGTTTATGCAAGTTAGGGATATTAAAGTTTAGGTTCATGGAACATCTGAAAGATATTAGTTGGCCAATACTTTATTCCCAATTCTTTACCAAGAAATTTGATTTTCCTAGCGCTGGAAAGGTTTAATCTTTTCATCCACTGAAGCACTGGCTCAACAGAATCTGTTATCTCTTTAATATTTTCACAGCATATCATACATATCAACGAATTTACAGTTATTATTTACCAAAAAGGGCAAAAAATGAAGAGAAAAGGTAACTGAACAAAATGTCAAATGTACACTATACTTGCTCCCTTTTTTTCCCCAACGAGAGATAATTTATCTAATCCTTTTGTAGCTAGCTGCCACAATTGCCTCGTCTTCTCGCATCCGCTTCAGATTCTTACTTGCATAGCTGCACGTAAACTGGTTGCGTGCAATGCTGCCAGAGTTGTCATCAGTTTTATCTCCAATATCTGTGAAGAGTCCATTAAATGTGTTAGTGCAGTAGAGGCAGTTGTAGATAGATAAGAGATTTTTCTAAGGGATGGGGAAGGCTTGAGTTAACAAAGCTCCCCATGATCAAGAGCAACTTTAACCACTTTGGTGAAGAAACCGCAATGCTATAAAATGTTATGAATGCTGAACTTGCCTGACTTTTCCTCATCTATTTTTAGTTTCTTGAATAGGTTGACATCTTCCAATACTTGCTTTCTCTTGCAGCTTTGGCCTTTCAGAATTTGAAAAGGGAAAACTTTCAGTATAGTTTAAAATGTCATCACATAGAAAACCTACTTCAAAATTGCAAGCTATTTCCTTATCTTTTCATCAGATAAAGTTAAATTATTACAAACTTGTAGGGGTAACTCCTGAATGCCACAAGCATGGTAATAACACAATTGTAAAATGCTATTTATAATCATGGAACTGAATTATGTACCTGAGCTGCTCTCTTTCAATTTTTTATTCTTGAGCAAGTTGATAGCTTCCGGTTGAACTCCTTTACTGTTACCAGCATTCTCACTTTCCATCATCTTGCCAATCCCATTTTGAAAATCTACTGACTCATGTCCTCCTGCATGATCACAGCCATATTCAGGTAAGGAGAAAACATGAAACTGGAATTACATTATTCTCAGTAACAAACAAAGCACACTTCCTATTTAGAATATATAAATTGACTATGCAGCTATGAAGCTCATACACTCCTCTTAAATGGCTTCCTCTTAAATGGCGTGTGGGTGTCCGTATTGTGAAGTGTCCAATTCAAAAAGTATTTGTAAGATTTCTAATAATTCCAGTAAGATTCTAACACAATTTTAAAAATGAAAAATACAATAATTTTTAAAAAAATTAAATTTTATTGTATAAAATTATTATTATTGGAACATAAATCTATTTATATAATTCATAATTATATAATATATTAATTCTTGTAAAAACTTCTTTAAGAAAATATCTCGAGAAATATGGGAGCGACATGTTGAGGAAGATATAAAGTCATGGCAGGAAACTAGGTCAAACTCCAATTACAATACCTTAATGACAAAAAATAAATGAGCAACATTGAAATCAAAATACGTAATCCAGACAGTTAAAAACTCGATGAAGCTAAAAATTTGAAATTGGAAAAGAAGAAAAAGGTGAAAGTGAAGAGACATACGCTTGAGTGGAAGTTTGCAGAGCTTGCCGGTGACGAGAAGAGCATCAGATTGGTGTTTGCCAGTGGAGAAGCCTTTGGAGGAGAAGAAAGAGAGAAGAGAGTTCCAAGTGAGGGAGGAAGCTATGAGGTCCAGCCCTCTGCTGATGAAGTGGCCGTTGAGCCTGAGCGTGGATGGGTCAAGCCCAAAGGCCCGCGAAATGGAGCCCAAGTCGATTCTCTGGTCCTCCCAGGCCACCACTTCTGCCAGCTTGGAGAGGGAGGGGCATAGCAGCTTTATGAGTATCTCTCTGGATTTGTTCCCTGACATCAACACCACAACAATGGCGAAACACAAACACTGTTTCTCACTCTGCAACACAATCAGAGACGCTTTCCCTTTCTTCTCATTTCCAGAATTTACGATTCCTGTGATTATTTTCTCGAACGGTCTTTTCACTGCATCTGTCATTGGGCCCTGTCACATTTATCAGGCCTTAAACTTCATGCACCCCCAATTTATTTTGGCAAATTCTTCCTACACCCAATATTTTTCAACCTGCACCCAACAGATTTTAAAAATTCCGAAAATACTTTTTATTCTGGATTTTCATATCCGGAATTGAAAATAACACATTCTGGAAAGTAGATCTGGAAGAGATTTTTGTATTCCGGACATAAAATCCAGAAAAAAATCAAAAGTCCATTCCGGATAAGGTAATCCGCAATACAAAAAATAATACATTAAGAGTATTTTCGTCTTTTCAATTGGAATTGGGTGTAGTGATATATGGTGTAGGAAACAATTGCCATTTATTTTTGACAAATGCTCACATATCAATTCCAACATGCACCCAACTTAAGTCACGAGAGGATTATGCAGGGGGTGTGTACTGTACATTCGGGTACGGCACAAGCAAGTGTTCTCTAAAGGCGCTAAGGTCCGTTAGGGTTAGGGTTTCCAGGGAAAGACTGCATACATGGCACACGTGAATACTTAGGGCACCTACATAACAATTGATGTCGCAACGCTGGTACATGAGTAGGTAACTTGGCAGCTACGCTGTTAGGTCTATGCACCCCAAGAAAGGGAAGTCCCATGCGCCAGATTAAGCAAAATTGTGTGATAGTGGCGCAAGGACGTTCTCGCAAGAACCCTAAGCCCACTAAGAGATGTGGGAGCATCGCAGAAGTAACCCTAGATACAACCTATAAATAGGGTGGTAAGAACCCTAACAAGGTACGTCGTTTCTAAGACTGAAACTACTTTACACACATTACTGTTTCTTTGTCCCAGTACTGACTTGAGCGTCGGAGTGCAAATGATCGCTAGGTACAACGTTCTTCAACCAAGAGGAGTGCTCAAGAAGGAGGAGACAGGTGGGGCCTGAAGCTGTCGTTGGAGTCAAACGACAACCAAGTCAACCGTCGAGAACAATATATATATATATATATATATATAAATTTTTTAATTTACCATTTTACTTTTAATAATGTCTCATTTCGAAGAACCTAAGAGTGGTATCAAAGAGTCTGGTTCATTTTAATAATGATTCGAACGAGGAGATGAAGGTGTTCTAATGTGGAAGAGACTCACACCTAAGCGAGATAGTATTAGAAATTGAAGGTGAATTGGAAGTCTCACATTAGATAATGATGATTAAATTAAACAACCTATAAGAAGAAATACCCACAAACTTATTATTTTTATAAAGTTTTGAGTTGAAAGTGATATTTTAATTTTTATATGGATTTGCTTACAACACTGGCTATCGATCTCCTTAGTCTCTCTATTTGAAGAAGTTAATAAATATAATGGATGATGATATTCTATTTTTATCACTTCATTTTATTCTCCAGAAATATTGTTAATTTTGAAGATCATGTTGTTTTGATGAACTTGAGTCAATTTTATTTTTAAAAAGATGTTTTAAGTTGAAATTTTTTAAAAAAAAATATAACCAAAATATAATATATAAGTGGATTATAGATATATTTTTTAAAACCAATTCTATGAAATTAAGTTAAATTAATTTAAAGTTATATGTTTATTAAGATATTAAACTTGTATCATCTAATCTCGAGTGTCTCTATATTCATTCTCAATGTAAATGTAAAGAAGTGTGACAATAAAAATATTTTTCAATTAAAATCAAATTTAAATTAGTGATTAACTATAATAAACATGTAATATAAAAAAAGATAATTGTAAAAATGCAAACAACATCAACTCTTTATTTGGCAAAAGAAAGACTATTGTCAAAGTTTTTTAATTTTTTTTTTTTACATATAAAATATATAAAAATTTTAAATTAATTAATTACAAAAACTTATTAATAAATAATTTTAAAAAAGTTAACATAATAATATAAAATTAAAATTTAACAGTGAAATTGATAAAAAAATTATATAAATTTATTATATAATATTTAGTAAAAATCATACTAATACAATTTAATTCCTC
>Ga0123341_1006523_pt1 | contig 10552 bp, 8 predicted proteins | sample Turbeapinknodule_FD_89959 | JGI IMG/M metagenome (GOLD analysis project Ga0123341, IMG submission 89959) | Root nodule microbial communities of legume samples collected from Mexico - Turtle bean Mexico pink nodule | ecosystem: Host-associated > Plants > Roots > Nodule | place: Mexico: Nepantla...
TCATCAGTGCCTATCAATTTACAGCAATAGAACATGAGGATCCATATTCACATTTGGATACATTTTATGAATTAGTAGGAACAATGGGTTTTCAAGGTGATCTTGAAAATGTTTATATGCACTTGTTTTCTTTTTCATTGGCAGGAAAGACTAAGGAATGGATATAAATAATTTTTATACGGACATCAATTTCAATTAAAGAATTTAATATTGACATGCTAATCAAAATACATGAGAGTGAGAGATGAAACCTAATCCCTATTTTTCCAATTGAAACAATTAATTTTTTGTCTGTTTTCTTATTAATCATAGTCAACACAACCACTTTCAATACACTTTCAATACACTTTCAATTTGTTTGTTTTATATTTATTTAACGATTATTATACTTGATAATTCACTGTTCCTTGTGTGATCGATATCCGTCCTTAGGGACAATTATTATTTCTAACAAACGCAGTGCACTTGCCGTAAAAAGTCATCATCGTGCTCCTTTATCGTGCTTGAAATCGATTTAATTGGCATGACCTAGTTTAGAGTGAAAGGTATCTCTATTTCGATGGTTGTTGATTTTTGTGGGCTGTTGGGTTGATGTCTGGGTTGGTAGATAAGGGTTGTTGTTCTTTTTGCCCCTTGTTTTGGTTGCATTGAGTTTGCATTGAGTTTGTACGGGTTTGTTTTGAGTTTGTACGAGTTTGTTTTGAGTATTGTACAGGATTGTACGGGTTTGTACGAGTTTATGGTTTAGGTACATTTTATTCTTTTTAAAGAAAAAAAAAAAAGTTCTCTGTTTTTTCTCTCCACTAATATGTGTTAGGAAGAAAGCAACATGATAGAACAACAAGCACCACTTATTAAGAAGACACTTGGAGATTATGTCATTTTTCTAGTATTGCAATACCTACTACTACCAAATCCTTGGAAATAAATCCCGATTTTCTCACTGTCATCAGTACCTATCAATTTACAGCAACATGAGGATCCATATTCACATTTGGATACATTTTATGAATTGGTAGGAACAATGGGTTTTCAATCAGGTGGTCTTGAAAATGTTTATATGCGCTTGTTTTCTTTTTCATTGGCAGAAAAGACTAAGGAATGAAGAGGTAACTTTAAATCTTTTTAATGGTCTTAAAAATTTTAATGCAGGGGAAGAATGTGTACAGAGGGATGGATCACAAAGATATTCCACATTGAAATAAACAGGCGTCAAGCTAGATGACGTTAAACGAGCGCTTACGGGGAGGCAACCCAGTCCACATTTTAGTTTTATGTTGTTACCTTTGTTTATTTTATTAACGTCTGAGCTTCATTTTTAAGTTGTTTTTATAATTATGCGAGGGATGGATAGTTAGGGAACATTCTTAAGGATTTTATATTGGAGGAATCGATATAAATGATTTTTATACGGACATCAATTTCAATTAAAGAACTTAATATTGACATGCTAATCAAAATACATGAGGGTGAGAGATGAAACCTAATCCCTATTTTTCCAATTGAAACAATTAATTCTTTGTCTGTTTTCTTATTAATCATCGCCAACACAACCACTTTCAATTGCTTTGTTTGTTTTATATTTAACGATTATTATACTTGATAATTCACTGTTCCTTGTGGGATCGATATCCGTCCTTAGGAACAATTATTACTTCTAACAAACGCGGTGCACTTGCCGTAAAAAGTCATCATCTTGCTCCTTTATCGTGCTTGAAATCGATTTAATTGACATGATCTAGTTTAGGGTGAAAGGTATCTCTATTTCGATGGTAGTTGATTTTTATGGGCTGTTGAGTTGACGTCTGGGTTGGTAAATAAAATGATGAAAGAGAAAATGGAACTAATATTTTTGTCCAAGTGGAGTTGAAAGTGGAAAAACCCCACACAAAATCAAACATTGTACACATAAGACATTCCAAAACCTTCGTTTTCATTTTTTTAAAATGTTTTATATATCATCTTACGCGTTTTCTTTCTGTCATGTTCAAATCAAATCCCACATTGTTCACTCATGCCACCAATGGCACCAAGCACCTCATTTTCCTTCTTCTTCCTCTTCTTCTTCACATTTCAATATACCTTCCTCGTCTTCTCCACCACCACCACCCAACAACGCTTTAAAGAAGCTCCAAAGTTCTACAACTTCCCCACATGCCAGACCTTGCAGCACCACCCGAATCACACGTGCCCCATGAATGCAGTCCACGTGGCAATGACCCTGGACGTGGCGTACCTCCGAGGGTCCATGGCAGCAATCTTCTCCGTGCTCCAACATAGCTCATGTCCGGAAAACGTAATCTTCCACTTCGTCTCCGCAGCTTCCCAACCTTCCTCCTTCGCAACTCTAAACCAAACATTAACCATTTCCTTTCCTTACTTGAATTTCCGAATCTATCCTTTCGACGACGACGCCGTTTCGCGCCTCGTCTCCACCTCCATACGCTCAGCGCTGGACACGCCCCTCAACTACGCCCGAAGCTACCTTGCAAATATCCTCCCTCGCTGCGTCGTCAGAGTCGTCTACCTTGATTCAGACTTAATCCTTGTTGACGACATTGCCAAACTCGCCGCCACGTCGCTCGGCGACACGGAGGTCCTAGCCGCGCCGGAATACTGCTCCGCTGACTTCTCGGCCTACTTCACGCCCTCGTTCTGGGCCAACCCCTCGCTCTCGCTCTCGTTCTCGAACCGGACGCGGCCGTGCTACTTCAACACCGGCGTAATGGTGATAGACCTACAGCGGTGGCGCGAGGGAGACTACACAACGGCGATCGAAGAGTGGATGGAGCTGCAGAAGAGGATGCGGATCTACGAGCTCGGGTCCCTTCCGCCGTTCCTGCTGGTTTTCGCCGGGAGGATTGCGGCGGTGGATCGTCGGTGGAATCAGCACGGGCTCGGCGGGGATAATTTTCGTGGGCTTTGTCGGGAACTGCATCCTGGGCCTGTGAGCCTGATGCATTGGAGTGGGAAGGGGAAGCCTTGGGCCAGGCTCGACGCCAACATGCCTTGCCCTTTGGACGCGTTGTGGGCTCCCTACGATCTGCTCCAAACTCATTATGCTCTTCAGGCGTAGAGCACGTCCTAGTTCTAAGGTTTTCGATTTTTTTATTAAAAATTTATTGGAATCAAAACACACAATGTTCAAACTTTCTTGTTATTGTAAAATTATTAAATACTACATTTTTAATGCGAAATATTCTTATTGTTATATTTATATCTTTAATTTCCTCTCATGTTTATAAATTAATAAATATATAAAATTTTCTAATCAAATTGTTAAATAAGAGATATATGTATGCTTAAACTCTAAACATATAATATAACCTAATATTCTTATTTTTCTCTTATGTTTTTTAATGCCTTAGCTGCGGAGAGGCTAATAATTATCGTGTATATCAACTGGCCTGAAAATTTTCAGATGAATTTGTTGTCTCTGGTTTGAATCTTCAGGACGAAGAACTTTACACTCTATGATATTCTTGCTTCAAAATTGGTCTTCAGTGAAAGATCCTTAGCCTTAATTAAAAGAGAAGAGACAGAATTATTAGGCTGAAATTTGTTTCTTATCATGCATATATGGTGAGATTTAGATTTAATATTTTAACGATTGTTTTATTGATTTTGGTTCTCATAATTTTCTTACAAAATAAAATAATCTCTAACGTAAGTGAGTAATGAAGTGTTATAAAAAATTTAAAAATAAAATAACATTGGATTAAAAAACAATTATATTTTATACAAAATATGACAAAAATACATTATTTTAGTTATTTTCATGGCATGCTATAACTTTATTAAAATTTTAATGGACTGAAAGATTTGTGAAATTGAAAATATTAATGTTAAATTATGAAAAAATAAATAAAAAGATAATTTGATAAAATGATAATAGTTAGAGCAATAAAATATGTAATCAAACTTCATTTCACGTTTATGCTTAAAAATGTATTATGTTATTATTGAGTGGTAATATAAATGTAATTTAAGAAATTTAATAAATATATTGTTAAAAGACTAAATAATTTTAATCGTGCTTACAAATATGAAAACTTTTTAAAACTGATTTATTACCATTTGGATAATAATTAAGTTTGTATTATGATTTTTCTTTACTTTGTAAATGCGCTATCAAGGATTTATTTATCCTTTTGTCATAATTTAAAGATGATAATAATTAAGTTTGTATTATGATTTAATAATATTCATTTATCCGTTAATCCAATTAATGGTAATCAATGGACATCAAAAAATATGGATTGCCACCAAACGTTATTGTTTGCGTAGGAGTCATAAAAAAATTGCACCAATCTAATAATTCATTGTTGCTTCAAGAAAAAAAATTGTTCATTTGGTTCCACTACTTAAACAAAATCTCTAGTTGATTTTGCTTGTGCCACCTAAAGGGTAGAATATTTCATGAGCAACAATCATATAACCTTGGTGACATGCTGATGAAAAAATATATATCCTTCATCACGTAGCTTTGCTTCTTAAAACATTAATTTGAAAGTGTGAAACATGCTTCAAATATTCAAAATAGAATTTATTTGCTTAATTACATATTAGTCTCTGAAATTATGGATAACTCTTGCTTTCATCCTTCAAATTTTAAAATAAATCAATCCTCCAGTCTAAGAAAACATATCTTTAGTCCCTAAGGATGTGACTAATAGAGGTTATATGCTCATTGCTACATTATATGGTATGATATAGTATTATTAATAAATAATCTTTGTTGATAGAATTTGGATCAATAAATTATTCTTTTGATCCAAAAAAAAAATTAAATTAATTTTTAGTTTCTAATATTGTAAAAAAAAAAAATAGTCCCCAAATTTGTAAGTTATTTTTTTCTCCTAAATTTGGAAATAAATTACTTTCGTCCCACTGACGTCATTTAAAAATTGTTTCTATAATTAATAATTAGAGTGAAAATAAACTAAACTATCTAATAGAGAGACAATAAGTTCAATCAAACCAGAGTTTTCTAGAAGTAAACCTTGTTTTTTTAATAAAGGTCACACTAAGGTATACTAAGACTAATTTGGATCTTTCTACCTCTAGTAAAGGTCTCTTGAATCAAATTGTTTTCTTGAATATGAAAGTGTGTAACTTTTGATTATTTTTGTTATTGTTTTAGTATGTAAAAAATGTTTTTTTTTGTTATATCCAAGCAAAATTAATTACTTTAAAATCCCTTTTCATCAAATTTATTCAAATAAAAACTAATTTTAATTATAATCAATTATAACAATGACTAATTGTTTATAATATTAAATGTTAATATTCGAATAATCTATTTTTTATAAATAGATCTTAATTATTCAGTTTTTTGAAAAATAAAAAATAAATAAATATGAATCACTTTATCATGAACTCAACAATAACCTTTCTCAACCTTTATACATGAACTCAACAATAACCTTTCTCAACCTTTATACATAAACTCAACAATAACCTTTCTCATTAAACTTACTTCTCAGTTTCTCTCCAAAACTCTCTTAGCTAACCCAGAAAACAAACAATCATATCATCTTAATTATTCATTTGATTAATCTACAACTTCAACTTATTTATTCAATTATAAAAACAAAAATACATGCATTAATTGGATTGAATAATCATTTCTCGTTGGATGAATGATAAAACCATCAAAAATATTTTATTAGAGTTACGAGAGTTGTGATGGTTGAACTGCGAGTTGTGATAAAGGAGTGGAGTGTGAACATTTTTTCAGAACAACCATAGTCCTAACTTCCCATAATTCCACAAGCTTTGTTAGTCATTGTTGAATCAACAAAACAATTTCGAAGTAGCTATTATCATGTCTTCAACAAATAAACAAGCTACTAATCTCATAAACCATACATATATGGCATGCATCCTACTCTTGAAAGTGTTGTATCTATGAATCAGTCACAGCACAGTTAGCTACAAAAGTCAAGATGATGCAGCTCTTTCCCCTTCGTAGTAGTCTCCTCTTTCTTCTCTCCTCGGCAAGTATCTATAGTAGATGTACTGCAATATTATCTGTCATATTGTTAAGGTTTTTATTTATAATCTCACTTTCTTTAACAATACATAACTTCAGTTATATCAACCCAATTGAAATAATAATCTGCATCGAGAACTACGTGTATAGGATACGAAAAGGTCCAATGCCACGCATAATACTGCATCCAATAACCATGGCATATTAGCTTTGATGCTTTCGAATTCTGTAGTTCTCACAAGAATACTGCATCAACAAGTTATTAGAGTTATCAATTTATTTTATTACTTAATTTGAAGAATAAAAATAATAATTGAATGCAAATTTATGAGCAGGGGATGGAGTTTGGAACCTTCCCACGTAAGTGACATTAGCGACCAATGCAAAGATGAACATGAAAGGACTTAAGCCCTGTTCGGATGAAAGAAAAGGGAGCATACATAAAAATGTTGAAATACTAGTTAATCTGTTCACACTTAATTTTAATATGAAGCAAGAGATGGAGATTACTGAGTATTATTACCTCCACACTGCCTCTTTTAATCTGATTAATCAACAATTTAAGACAACTTATCAGTAACAACAAAGCGTATATAAAAAATATAATCATACTGAAAATGAATATAGATGAAACCCGAGAAAGAAAAATGCATGGATTATTTTGACACTCACGTTCAACCATATTTGAGGAATCCGACCACTTATATAGATAGCAGCCATGAGCCATCCCAATCCTTGACCAAATGTACTATGTGTCTCGTATTCCTATGATGAACATTAGTTATTAGAAACTACCGACTAATAGTTATGTAAAGCAAAAATAGCACTAAACAAAAGATGAGTGTGAATTATTAAGACACCAGTACCACTGGCAAGTCGCACCTGCAAAAGTTTTCTTCCACCAAATCTTATGTATCCTTCCCTCAAAGCATTAGCCTTGAGAGGCAAATTAACAGCAGCTGCTAGAAATGTACCATAACTTCCCTGAAACGTGCTCAATTTAATTAACAAATATTGTAGTATGTGTATTAGTATACGATGACAACACAATGTAGAAGACTAACTGTACCAGAATAATCATCATTTGGCAAAAGAAAAAACTTCTGGTTTAAGGGTAAAGTTGAAATGTCAAGGGTATTATAAGTAAGATTCAGTGTGCCCTTTCGACCACAGTAACCTTTTTTAGGGGTAAAATTTAGACCATAATAAGCATGAAAGACAAATTTAAGGAATATAAAGAGGTAACTTTCGGAGTAAGAGAGCTTTGGTATTTGTGTGACGTTATTTTCTTGATTGAAATTATCTTTTTCCTGAAAAAATATCTGATTATGCCAATATATTAAAGCTGGAAGCATGTTAAGCAGTTGAAGAACTCACAACTGCAGGACGTGGGATTGGCCTAGCTTTGGTTGGAGGATTTTTTGAGAAAGCTGGATAAGTTTCATCATCCTCGGAAGAAGAGTCATGTATGGATTCCATGGCTGAAGGACCACTTTTAGCAGCTCTCATGTAAGTTCCCCAGGGTGGAGTGCCACTTCCAGCCAATGATCTTGCTGACCTGCACAATTAATTAATCCAATTCAATTCAAAAAATTACACTTCAGTTCATTACATCGCCATTAAGATTTTTGTTACCGAGATAATAAAAAAATAGCGTTTACAATGAACACTAGACATAATAGTGGGAAGAAAATATATGCGTACATATAAAAGTACTCCTGTCTAGGTACTGCTTTGAGTGTGCCATTTGGTATTGGAATTCCTGACTCGTAGGTTGGTTTCGGTGGCTTCAATTGTTTTCTCTCTTCTTCTTCATCCTGTAACATAACAAGGTATGACGATGATGATGATCCTTCGATTGATATTTAACTAATTTGAGAGACAGAACAAAGTTTTGTGAATTGCTCATTTGAATAATCGACGAGAGGGAATCTAAGAAATTGTAACTGTACCCTTTTGTGGTTGACCTTCTGACGAAGTTTGTACCAATTGCTTATGTAGTCGTAATATATGATTAGCAGTAGTAACACGATCGTAGTGATTGTGTAAAGCTGTCAAACACAACTTTCACTGCTCATTAATAAGATCAAGCTTGCAATTTTCGTTACTTAAAATGAAGAATTATCATAATGCATTTCAGATACAAGCAAGCTAACTAGTTACAGAGGATTCTGGGGGAAGTCTAATCCTAGTGCCCACTTGACTTCAGTAACTTATAAATGATTTTTCACTCTAAGAATTACGAATATTTTATATTTCCTTAAAAAAGTAAATCGTACTTTCTTTTTTTCGGATACTTTATCACAAATATTTGTTAAACTAATAAAAAAACTTATCATAAAATGAGAGTTTGAGCAGCTCCATGAAATTTTAAGTTTTTTCACTGTGGACAACAAAAGATAAATAAACACTTAGTAATGTGGACAACAAAAGATAAATCAACACTGTGGACAACAAAAGATAAATCTCTCTTCTCCTTTCGAATTTCTGTTCTAGCTTCTTCGAAGATGTTAAACCAAAAATTGTTTTAGTTAAACTTAAAAGAGAATAAGTAATTAAATTATTATATTCAAAAGCAACAAAAATCTTTTAGGGGTTGTAGAAATCTACTTTCTCTTCTCTCTATCCTCCCCATACTTCTCTCGCTCTTTATTCTCTATTTGGTCCCTCACAAGGTCCCTCACAACTATTTTTTTAGTAGCTTCTACTTTATTTAAACTTTCCTTCTAGATTTGTTTCAAAATGGAAAGGCGGTTTTTGCAAATACCTTTAAAATGTGAAATCATCTCATGAAAATAAATGAGACTTTTTTGGAAAATAAAATGAAGTTATTAAAGGGCGATTTGGCAGTATTACTAGGCTGCGCCAGCCCACACCACCAACCAAGTGAAGCCAGCGATATTGGTTTGGGGCCAAACAGCTGACACGTGTCCAGAACTAAACTGACCTTCAATCCTTTCACACATTCTTCCTAAATTATTATGGTTTTTAAAAATAGACAGTGAAGAGTATTGCATAACCAACCAGATTATATATCCATATTCATTATCATGCAGTTTTAATAAATGATTCTAAGACCAACTAACGATAGAAAAGGATTAATAGAATAGGAAGAATAAAGAAGATGCAACAAAAATTGACGGTTGCAATGAATTTACCAGAGCTGTGTAATACTGTGTTGGCAACTGCATCCATCAATCGTTCAGAAAGAAAAAGAGAAAGAGACAAAGGAGATGAACGTTAGTGAACAATAAAATGGAATTGATGATTAAAGAAAGAGTAATGGCACCCAGTTGTATGTCAGGATTCTGTGTGTCTCTTTGGCAGGACCAATTATGGTGAAAGAAATTATAGTAATGGTTCAGAAATACTCACAGTAGCTGGTTCAAGAAGGCAACCAGTCAAATTGCAGATATCCCTGCATCAGATATATTTTTGCAACCAGTCATCATTCATAATTAGTAAATTCACGAAGCAAATTAGCGCCTGTTTTAGTGGACTTGATCCGAAAGATTTCGTTAGAAAATTGAAAGTGGAAAAAGTTAGTTACACACCATGTTGCATCTGGAATATTGGGTAAAGTTAATGAAAATAAAAAAAAATAAAAAATAAAAAATTGACTAACCCAGCGACCCAAGTGAGGAGAAAAAGGAGGGATACTCCATGACTTTTCTTAGTTCGAAAAATGGTTATTATTTGAGGAATTTCAGCAACTCCCCAGAATACTAGACTTGTGAGACCCAGACTGAACGAGATTTCATCTTTCATATTGCAGAGGCAATCTTTGAAATATTTCTCCACCCATCTCACACATTCTTTTCTTTCTTCAACACAGTAAGAAGCTGCCATTCTCTCTCTCTCTCTCTCTCTCTCTAACTATTGAACTTTCTTTCTCCTTTTTCTGTCTCTGTGGTGCGAGTTTCAACAAAACTAGACAAAGGAGTAGTGAAGAGGGTGGTTTTATATATAGCAAGAGAAGCCTTTCGAAATTACATAACAGGCCTTTGAGTGAAAACTGTGCCCAATTTTGATTACCCTTTTCGGTTATGTTGCGTAGTAAATTAAGAACAAATCAGACACAATAAAGCTGCGTAATCATATCAAATAATGAGACTAATTGAATCAGTATTTAATAATTTTGTATGAAAACAATGCTCCTATTTTTTTGGTACCATTTTAAAAAAAATGTTGATTGAAAAATGCAGGAGATATTTGACCGAAATTACAGTTGCCAGTGAGTTTTACTAAAAATTATAGTATTAAATAATAATTTTAATGTAAAATAAAATAATTAATGTATAATCCTATACAGCATTTACAAATTGATAATTTTTGTGATATATCATTCCCCAAAGAATAAGATATAAATCATTTGTACCTGATATTAATTGCATTAAATTACAGATTATGTATATTCATATGATTTTACACTTAATGTATTTAAATTTAAATTGTACATAAAATTGTTTAATTTCTAAATTTTTTTTTTATCTGCAATAAAATAAATAAAAAATAACAGTAATTTTTTTTATGTATTTTAATTTACAAAATTATAAA
>Ga0123341_1006524_pt1 | contig 10551 bp, 9 predicted proteins | sample Turbeapinknodule_FD_89959 | JGI IMG/M metagenome (GOLD analysis project Ga0123341, IMG submission 89959) | Root nodule microbial communities of legume samples collected from Mexico - Turtle bean Mexico pink nodule | ecosystem: Host-associated > Plants > Roots > Nodule | place: Mexico: Nepantla...
AAAAAAAAAAAGTTGAATTTAGAAAAAGGGTAATTCTAGAAGTCTATGTTCTACTCTAGTAGCATGACGACGTCGTATCATACTTTTGAAGAAATTCATAAGGTCGCGTTGTTCATAGAGTGAAATGATTCTTCATTTCTTTCCTTCGCTTTCTTCTGATTTTCCCTTTTGCTTGCAAAAGCAGAGATTGTTATTTCTGAAGATTGAAGAACCTCGATCATTGTTTTGACAATTGACGATACCTAAGAGGACATAGATTTCTTCGTTTTCATCTCAGTATAAACTAAACAGGTCAATTAACTTCTCATTCTCCATTTGTTTCTTTATGTGCATCACAGAATCAGAATGCTTCTAGTTTCAAAGTTTTTATGATTTGAGTTTTAGGTTTTCACTGCATTCCTTTCATTCTTCACTCTTCGTTATTACAGTGTTCTAGTAAAATCAAAATTTTGCAAAATAGATACTTGTGAATGTACAAAAGACTTCTCTGTATGTGGTGTTTTCTTTTTCCTTTTGCTTATGTACTGGAATAACGCGGACAATATGTTAGGTCATTCATTTCTCTAACTATGAATTACGATTTCTTGAATATCTGTAGCATATTATGATAAAAGTGCTTCTGCACTCTATTTGGGAGAAGTTAATATTTATGATGGTGAAAGCTGGAGCAAGAGCCTTCATCCCTGTTTTGTTTGTATAAATTTTGGATGGATTTATCGCAAGTGTTAGATTGCGTAAATAATACGTATATCTCTTGTGTAATAATACAGGTGAGCTTATTGAATATGGAATGTGTGGTTCAGGGAATTATAGAGACACAGGTGAGTTTATGTTTTATTTGAATTGTTAATTGGAACTGGCTTTTTCGTTGAAGAATTGGGAGGTATTGGGGAATTAAATTTATCTGGGTTAGCCATGGTCTCTTGATGTGGGTTATTATTGTTAATCTTGTTTCATATTAATGACATAATCTCCACTTTTAGAATGCTGATAGTGATTGCTGGCGTGTTACTTGCATTTAGTGTTTGAATTCTGCCATGGAAGGTAGCTTAATGATAAATTAACCCGAATGCCCTAGGCACCAGGCAGTAAGGAAAAGGATTGAGTAGCCACCTTAATGGTTCCTTTCTTAAATAAAAAATGCAAAGGAAAAAGTTAAGTGCACAGAAGAAACAAATTTAGTTACTAAATAATCACAAGAATGATTTTATCAGTCAAAAGAGTCAATTTCATTGGTTAAAGCCAACATTATCTGCGTGCTTAAAGTAGTCCCCGAGAGTTCTTGTGTGTTTCCGCGAATGTGAAATTCGTTGTGAAAAGTTATGCAAATTCATTGTGTATCATTAACTCACTTCTAGATGATTTAAGACATGAGTTAAAGTTTAACTGCAAAATTCTACTTGTATCTTTACTGTTACCCAATTTTTTTTAAAAATATTCACTAAAGCTTATTTACCTTTTGCACTTATGTAGTTATGCATTTCTATCATGTCATCTGGGCTTTGAGAATTTGACATATAGTACCAATTGTTCAATTATCTGAATATGTCGAAGTGATATGCAAATAATAACCTTTTCCAAGCTCTACAGAATCAATTTTCAATAAAAATATAACATTTCAACATTTGCTTGCCATGAGCCAAAGTATTTGATTATATCATATCAGTAGAGGAGGGTGGGCTAGGATTTAAAGATTTTCGAAAGTTTAATACTACTCTATTGGCTAAATGGAAATGACGTCTCTTGACGGAAGAGAAAGGGAAATGGAAAGAACTGTTGCTTTCAAAATATGGCTCGGATCTAGGCAACTAACATATTCATATACATAGTAAATTTCAATCCTGGTGGTGGAGAGACTTATCTAAGGTATGCTGTGAGGGAGGAGGTGTAGGGTGGTTTCAGGAGGCATTACATTGGAAAATAGGAGCAGGAAATAAAGCCAGATTCTGGGAGGATGGGTGGGTTGGCAACCTTAACCTCAAAACAGTGTTTCCTAGGTTGTACTCCTTGTCTATGAATCAGGGGCAAAAGGTGGGAGAGGTAGGTGTGTGGGAAGAATCAGTCTGGCGATGGAGTCTGAGGTGGAGGCGAGAGAGGTTCGAGTGGGAGTCCATGTTGGAGGAAGAATTATTTAGGAATAGGGAGGTGAAGGATATCCAGGTATGGGGTAGTGATGATTCAGGGTTGTTCTTGGTAAAATCAGCGTATGGAGTGTTAGCTAGTCACGCCAGAGGTCGACATAATGACTTATTCACGTGTCTGTGGAAGATTAAAACGCTACCCAATGTGGTGACTATGACTTGGAGGGTTTTGTTGGATAGGATCCCAACAAGAATGAGCTTGAGTAGTTGAGGGGTGACGGTAAACACAACAATTTGTGGAATGTGTCAAGCCATGGAAGAGTCAAGCCAACATCTGTTTTTAGAATGCAAATATGCACAGAGTGTTTGGTCAATGTGCTTCAGATGGATTGGCACCCTGTTTGTCCAGCACAATGACTTGAAGTGCCACTTTGAGAGTTTTCATCTGGTATAGGTTAGTAGCAAACAAAACTTGGTTCGGAAAGGTCTTTGGGCAGCTATATTGAGGAGTATTTGGAAACAAAGAAACAATGTTGTTTTCAAACAAGGAGTAGTTGATGTGGAGGAGATTTTCCAGAAGGCACAACTCAAATTCTGGTTATGGATGAAACATAGGATACCCTCATATAACTACTCCTTTGTGGACTGGGTCCTGAACCCCCTTTTAGGCATTAGAAGCTATAGGTAATTTAATAAGGGTAGAGAAAGGAGGTTATGGTAAAGAGAAGGTGTGTTGAGGAGTGTGGGAGCATCAAGGCAGGGGTTTTCTGTATGAACCAGAAAACTGCTCTGTTAGGACCCCTGCAGTGGTTCAATTAGTGCTCCAAATAACTACCTCTATGACCAAAGGGCTGAGACATGTTCCAGCAGCACTGTCTCTGCCATGTGGGCCAAGAGAAAACAGATCATATCCCCTGGAAGAGGTGTTATCTGCTCTGTGCCTTCGGTTTGGTTACAGCTTCACCACCAATACAAGATGATCTCTGGAGGAAATCATAACTGATGTTGAAAGAACTCACCTATGATGTGGTGAGGATGCAGTATGCCCTCCTTTTTTCTATGCAGACATGCTTATGTCTTCTGCCATGAGCTTGCCAGCAGCTATTTTCACCTGTGGCAGAAAATCAGATTTGGTTGTGGGGGTTACAGGTGCAGGATCTGCTTTCTGATTCTGCTAGGTATGGTTTGCTAGTTTTTCCTTCACATTTGATAGGTGCTGGTGATGGTCCATGAGTGTGCGTCTTAAGGATGCTCATGGAAATTGTAACATACCACTGCCAGTCTCCAAAATGCAACTGGTGCCACAGTCTCTCCAAGGGTGCTACAGGTGTGGAGTTTTGGAGTTAGAAAGATGAAGTTGCAACATAGACCAAGTTCAGACCAGTATTTGTGGGTATGGTGTGTTTTCATGTAAGCATGGAAGAACAAACACTACAATAATGCAGTAACCATTGGCTAACAAATGAAGAACTAGTATATGTAGTAACAATTTCAAACAAAATATTCAATGTCTCTTTATGGGGGGCCTAATCTTGAAGACTTGGAAGCCAACATATTCAATGCAAATGCTGCAGAAGTCTCAACAGATTCCCCAGTTAAATTTAGTTCAACTTGAGGTGGTATATGAAGGAAGCAAAAAGGCAGAAGGAGTGGTTAAAGGAAAACTCTGGTTTTGACAGCAAATAAGAAAAGGTGGAATTACAGCACTAGCAACGGAGTAGGCTATTCTAATACACTATGAGTCAATGTCAAGATGCAAAGAAGGGCAAACTTCAAAATTATGCAGGTGAAGGAGCTGTTCATTGGCTCTGCTAGGTGTGATGCGCCAGTTTCTCTGTAGTGTGTATCTGCTGTGGCATTCTCCAGCATCTACATCTGCCAAATGTGCCAAGTGTGTGGAGTGCTACACTCTTTGCAGCACCTCAGTTTTGCTCTGTCAGTCCGTGTCAATGTTGGTGGATTTTGAGTTCTGTTTTACGGTTAAAATGCATCTATAGTAGGTTGCAGTTTTGTCAAGACTACACAGCTGTTTGGGCAGTTTCTGGTGTTGTCTTGGTAAGTTTTGTGCTGCATTTGTTTAGGTGAAAGTGTGGAAGGTATGTATAAGAAGCCTAAGCCCATAGGTGGCGAGGGCCTCTTGTTATTTGTATGTGGGTTGGGATACCTCCCAAAGTATCCCCTTTTATATTAATTTTATTCTTTGTTGACCAAAAAAAAAAACATATCAGTAATTCAAATATCACTCTAATAATTGATTATAATAAGCTTATTATATGAGAATAAAAGCTAACATACATAAATAGACGATTGTCCTCACAGTTTTCAAATATTAGAATCCCAAACTGATCATTTTCACTTCTACTAAAATATTCAAAAAAAGTCTGATATCTGTTTAAAATTATATGTTGACACCTGGTATCGTCATTATCTTTCTCCTTGTTGCACAAATCTATTTTTTCCTGTGAATGATTCATTGTTTGTTTGTTACTCGTTTGGGCTTTCTCTGGAATAACTCGATCCCCTTGGTGTGAAGCTAATGTTGTTTTAGACAGTAACGATTGTCTAATAGCTTGGGTATGCTTCATGATATATTATCCTACTTTATTATTATTATTATTATTATTATTATTATTATTTATTAGAATCTACACATGAAAGACCGGTTGTCTCATGGAAACCATTCTAATTGTATGTATTTTTGTTTATCTTAATTGGAAGAAATAATCACTTGTTATTGTCAGTTTCCTCAGACAACTTGGGAAAAACAAGTGATTAAGTGTCAAACATGCACACACTTTTGCACTCATTATTTGATGGAAGGCTGTGGAATCACACTATTTCTTGAACAGAAATAATAATGTAAACATTCTTTTGCTCTATATCCATAATTCTTCTTTTAGATAATCTAGATATGTTCTGTCAGTATTACATTTTTTCCGAAGGAAACTTTCATTTGGAAAGGCTGTGTAAGACAACCTTGACTTTTAATATTTTATTATCCTTCGCAGCATGTTGAGGCCCTAGAGATTCTTCTTCAAGGACTATGTGGTGTTCAGAGAGAACGTTTGAGGATACATGAAATATGTCTCAAGAGTGGTCCACATCTGGGTGAGTGTTTTATTTCAATAATTTGATAATTTTTGGCCAACAACATTTTCATTTTCTATTGTTGTTATGAATGTATTTTTATTACTAAGTGGGAAAGCATATTCTGGGAAAACTAGCACGAAATAACTTGAATTAGAAGAGATGGAAATGTATGTCCTTATAAGAAAGCTTTCAATTGCTATATGTCTAAGAAGCAAGCCCCTGAGAAGCTAAAAGTGCATATGATATAAACAGTACTGAGAAGAAGGAAAGCCCCTGAGAAGCTGAGCGTGCATATGAGATGAATAGTACTGACAAATAGAGAGACAATTCTATTTCATAACAGCAACAGAAAAGCACCATCCTTCACCCAGCTCCACCAAAACAGAAAGAGGGCACTTCTGCCCAGAACCCTACCCAATTTACTCCCTCCTAAGCCTTGCCCAAATGCAATTTTGGAAAATTACTTCAAATTATGAAGAAATGCCCAGAATTGTTTGAAAGCCTGCAAATTATGAACAAACACTACAATACTGTGTTTTCAGTATATGTAATAACAATTTCATTTAGAATGCTTTTGATTTGCTAACAAATGAAGAACTAGATGGTACAAATTTCCAAAAATATTTTAAAAGAAGCCCTCAATTTGGCTAAACCTCATTATGGAGAACAATCATCAAGCCTAATCAAGCTTGTACCAAGCATGGACTCTTACTCCGTTTCTGGAACTGCTTATGTTTATTGACCACTAAATAGCAGACAAAGCAGAACACTTGGATTTGACTTTGCTTGAACTGAGTTATTTCTCATGAACTGTTTTTTAGTGTGCATCAAGTGGACCCTTAAGCATTTGCACTGGACTACCATCTAAGTGGCATGCTTCATGCCCCCTTTTTTACCCATGATGCTCTTTTGTACTGGCTTCAGTTTTACATTTCATGGTGTTGTTTTACTCCCTGTTCTTTGAAGAAATTTATGCTTATCCAAGGTGAGGTTTACTCTGTATTGTATCTTCATGAATAGAGATGAAATATCTTCAGATTTTTTTATTATTCCCTCGACATTTTTGTGTAATTTTGAATTATTTTGTGCATATATCCAGTTCTTTAGTATATTATATTTCGATCTTTTTCCAATTAATCATGATTTAATTGGCTATGTTTCTAGGCAGTGTAACCTCAGAGGTTCGACTCCTGTGTGACCTAGAGCAAGCTGAACCTTCGTGGTAAACCATGCATCTTTACTTTCAAAACTTTGTTTGAATTTTTTTTTTCATAATCAAATACCCATTTAATATGTGATTGCTTGATGGGTTCAGGACTGTTAGACATGTAGGTGGTGCAATGAGGGGTGCAGGTGCAGAGCAAATTTCTGTTCTGGTTAGGTCAATGGTGGAAAGCAAAACAAGCAAGAATGTTCTTCGTTTGTTTTATACGCTGGGGTACAAGTTAGATCATGAGCTTCTGAGGGTGGGATTTTCCTTCAATTTCTACAGGGGTGCACAAATCACTGTAACAGTTTCATCAATCAATAAAATGCTGAAGTTGCATGCAACTGACGAGGCGGTGCCAGTTACACCTGGTATACAAATGGTCGAAGTAACAGCACCTGCAGCTGCTGAAACCTACACTGAAGTTGCTGCTGCTGTGTCATCTTTTTGTGAATACCTTGCACCGTAAGAATCTCTTTTCTCAATTGCGCATTTTTCTATACCAATTGCAAATCTTTTTCCTCACCATCATATTAGAATTAGTTAACGGTTATCAATTTAAGTGGTTTTGCAACCTTTTGAATCTGCAGAAAAATACCATGCATTTATATTTATTAGCTTCCTTCACATAGATCATTATAGATATATGTAACTCTTTGGTGTGAATTTCGCAGGCTTCTCCACCTGTCCAAACCAGGCATTTCAACCGGTGTTGTACCTACTGCTGCTGCAGCTGCTGCATCTCTAATGTCGGATGGTGGTGGCACAACATTGTAGTGTCACTGTACTGTTACCTTACAAACACACTTTATACTATTGATTTAAGGGATTTTTTAAGAGTAAAAAAAGAAAAAGATATCCATCAAACAGCAACTTTATTTGACCGTTCTGAACATATTTAATTCTAAACTGTTTTTGAAAGTGTGGTATAGAAGTTGAACCACTCATTGGTGGGTGTTGTTATCTTATCTAATTGATATAAAAATTGCATGTGCTTTTGCTTTTCCAGTGAAAGCACCATTGTGGGCTTCGAAGGAGAAGTAGCCATCACAAAGCTTGACGAAATTTCGAAGAACTTTAGTTGTGAAAGAAGTTTCTAAAAACAATAGTTGTGAACGAATTTTCGAAGACCATGGTTATGAAATTTGGTCTGATCATTTATAGTAAATTTAATTATTTTCTAAGAAAAAGATCAAGTTAAAGTAAAAATTAGTACATACTAATAATGTTAATCTGAATTTTATAAATATATGTATGTATATATATATATATATATGCTTAAATAAAACCAAACCACATTATGCAACAAAATTAGACATTTTTTTGATGTTGTGGACAAACTTATGACTAAGATGAGAGTGGGTGGATCCCAAGACAATGATAGACAAGGACCTACAACATCAATCTCAGAAGATCGTGATAAAACGTGATAACATCAATCTCAGAAGATCGTGATAAAACGTGATAAAACATGAGATAATAGATAAGGTTGAAAAAAGAAATTCAAAATTACAAAATTCAATACATAATTATTCAAATTCATATTAGTTTTAATCCATTTAAATGAATTTATCTCAAATCCAAATTCATATTTTTGGATTTTAAATTCAATCCATTTAATTGGATATGGATTAGATACAAATTAGATACATTTTTGGATTATCCAAATTGCATTTTGGGTTGGATTTTGACTTAGCTCGATTCAGGTTGAGTCAAGACAATTCGGGCTCAGGTTGAGCAAAGTCAGCCCAAGTCCACGTAGAGCTGAGTCTGGGCCCAAGTCGAATCGAGTCGATATGGGCCGAAGTCGAGCCAAGTCATTTTGGGCAAAAGTCGAGCAGAGTCAACCTTGGGCCAAGTCGAGCTAAGTGGTCGATATTGAGTCGACCCGAGTCGGTCGGGACCGATATCGAGCCGAGTTGGCCCATGCCAATGTCTAGTTGGACGGTCCAGGCCCATGTTGAGATGAGTCTTTCGGGTTCGATATTGAGTCGAGCGGGCTCAGGCCGATATCTAGACGATTGGGTGAGGGTTGATGTCGAGCCGAGCGGGCCAAGGCCGATATTGAGCCGAGCGGGCCTGAGCTGATGTCGAGTTGAGCAGGCCCGAGCCAATGTTGAGTCGAGCGGACCCGGCCGATGGCGAGCCAAGCTGGCCCAAGTCCATGTCGAGTCGAGCGGGCCCGAGCCCATGTCGAGTCGTCCGAGCCCAGGCTGATGTCGATTCTGTTGATCAAGAGTGATCAAGAGCTTTGAGGAATCCAAATCCAAGGTGTTTGATGAAAGACTGGTGTTGTTGTTGTGTGTGGGTGGGATCTGGGTAGATTAAAGTGTGATCCAGTCTTTTGTTGAATCTAAAAATGATGTGAATTAAAACCTTTTTGAAATTAAATATTTTTTTTAACTAAGTGAAAAACAACTTGTTGTTTTATCGAATCAACCGGTTGTTTGGTTCTTAGATGTTTTGTCAAACCAAATCAATTGGTTGTTTCGTGATTTCAACCGATCGTTTCTTTGAAAATTCTAACAGAATTTTGTTTTGAATGGTGAATCTATCTTAAATGATTTCTAACTGAATACGCTCCTTCATTAAATGTTTTGACAAATCCTTGGAAAATATAAATAATTTGTTATATGTTTCTAAAAAGTAAGAAACAGTTTTGAGAAATTCAGTTTGACAGCTTTGATCTCAAGTTTTCAAGATTCACATCAAGCTTTGAATTTTTAAGTGAGAGTGGAATATGATTACAACTATATTCTTTTCAGATTGTATTTTGATCAAGTGTAATCCTTTCTCAATCTTCTGTATTTTTGTTGTTATATTGCCAAGGAGTGTTGTGTGTTCTTGAGGTGTTCAAGATCAATACTCTTGGTGTGGTTTGCCAAAGGTAATGTGTTTTTTGAGGACCATAGCCGATGTCGAGTCGAGTTGTTCGAGCTCGGACCGATGTCGAACCGAGTTGGTCTACGTCCAGGTTGAGTAGGATTGCTAAGTTAGTTTGTGTCCATATAAAAATAGATTTAATGTAATTGACAAAATAGATTTAATCTAATTAATAAAGTGAATTTAATTTAGATTTAATTCACTTTAAATGAATTTTAAAAAAATTCAAATAAATTTAATCTTATTAAAATGGATATGGATTTAAAATCCAAATTGGATTTGGATTTTAAATCCATGACCACTCCTAATAATAATAGTGGTGGTGATAATGTAAATAAAGACTGACATGATTAGCAGGAAGAATTTCATAAAGGGCCTTCTGATCTGTTATTGCTTCGTAGTTCAGCTATATCTGAGGTTGTGGAGGGTGAGGTAAGAACCAAAACTTCTTCCACCTGAACTTTGTAAAATTTAAATTGAGGTTTATGGATTTCATGCATGCACTGATGTCAATTTTGGTGTTTGCAGCAGTTGCATTATTTGATCAAAATGTGGTAAATTGCTTCTTTCCATCACCTTCATATCCAAAGCTTTTATATTCTATATCTACCTTCATTATGCCTTAACCTTATGAAACTAAGCTGCCCCTGTGATTCCAGAAGAATTTCGATGTGCATGTCTTACGTTGGTTGAATTGAGGTTCTTTGGGATGAGGGAAATGGACGGTTGAAACTCGCATTGAAATCTTAGCTGCAATAAAGCAAAAGAAATATCTCCTCTTAATGCTTGAATTCAAAGGCTACAAAATTAAAAACCTATAAGAATTAAAGATATCATGAAACACTCCCAAGAACCAGAGTCTAGTAAGACAAATTGATGAAGAAAATGTGTATTGACCACTAAATAGCAGACAAAGCAGAACACTTGGATTTGACTTTGCTTGAAATGAGTTGTTTCTCATGAACTGTTTTTTTAGAGTGCATCAAGTGCAACCCTAAGCATTTGACTACAACTACAATAAAATCATTAAATAAAAATTAATTTTTGAGATTAAAATAAAAATTAATTTTTAAATTAGTTTCTATTATTGTTAAATAGTTTCTATATTGGTATCTAATTAGTAACTAAAATTTTAACTAATAATTATTTAATTTTTAAATTTGGTCTTTAAAACTTTGATTGCTAGTTAGATAACAATTTAGAAACTATTTAACAATAATATAAATTAATTTAGAAACCAATTTTTGTTTTAATTTTTAAAATAATCTCTAATTTAATTATTATTATAAT
>Ga0123341_1006525_pt1 | contig 10551 bp, 11 predicted proteins | sample Turbeapinknodule_FD_89959 | JGI IMG/M metagenome (GOLD analysis project Ga0123341, IMG submission 89959) | Root nodule microbial communities of legume samples collected from Mexico - Turtle bean Mexico pink nodule | ecosystem: Host-associated > Plants > Roots > Nodule | place: Mexico: Nepantla...
ATGTTATATTTTTATTTTTATTATATAAAATTAAGTTTTTATATCTTGTATTATCAAACTTTTTATTTTTTTTAATGTATATTTATTTTAATTTTCTTGAAGAAACTTTTTTATAAAAGGTTTTTATGTTAGGTATTGTACTGGCCAGTCATCAGACATCGGTGTCAGGGATCGGACATCGGTGTCAGGGATCGGACATCGGTGTCAGGGATCGGACATCGGACCTCAGCAACAGAGGGAGAGATCGGACGTTGGTGGTCTGAACAACTATATTGGGCTACGTAGGGTGGGCCCCATAAATCATATCAGTTACCAGTTAAAACACCCATATATAAGAGGAAGCCCTAAGACACGAGGGATCCATGCAGGTGATGTGTATAGCGCATTCGGGCACAACACGAGTAAATAGCCCTTGGAGGCACTAAGACCCGTTAGGGTTAGGGTTTCCAAGGAAGATTGCATGCATGGCACGTGAATACTTAGGGCACCCACGAAACAAATGGCTCGCAACATTGGTGCATGAGTTGGTACCTTGGCAGCCATACTGTTAGTCGTTGCACTCTAGTAAAGGGAAGTCTTACGTGCCAAATTACGCTAAGATTGTGTAATAGCGGTGCAAGGACGTTCTCCCAGGAACCCTATGTTGGGTTCAATAATGTCAAAGTTCAAGAAGGGGGTGAATTGACCTTTTAAAAGTTTCGCACAGAATCAGATTTTACCACAGTACACAAAAAATAAATTGATTTATTTGGCAACGAACAAATTTATTTTGACACTGTTTATGTTTTAAAAACGTTTATATTAGCCAAGTAATTCTTGAGGTTATGCAGATTAATTTGCAAGCCACACTCACTGATTTTAAAGAGAAAACTATGAACAACAAAAACAGTGACCTTCAATTTTTAAGCAAGTGATAAAGGTTCAATTATTAGCTTGACAATCAATTGGGTAACCTATCACAATCAAATTGTTCCAGTTGTAATTAACAGTTCAAATATCTTCTTAACAGAACCAAACTGATTTTCCAGAAAATAAGAACAGTATGAACAAGCCCAGAAAGAACAGATTTATTTTTAATTGAACAAATTCAATTTTAGACAGATTGACAGATAAGCAAGAAATCGAGTGCAGGGATGAAGAGAAATGAACACACAACAGTTATACTAGTTCACTCAAATGAGCTACATCCAGTCTCACCTAATCCAAGGTGAAATCCACTAAACAAAACGTACCAAACACACTTACACTACCATTGTTCTTGAACCCTACAAGAACTTTGGCACACTTGCTGAAAAACACTATTTCAGCACACACACTCTTCAAGAAACCCTATCAAGAAGAGTTTACAATCACACTTTTACAAGAAATGAAATATGAAATGAATACACTTGATAGAGGATGCATAAATCTGCCTTAGACCAGTAGAACAAATTGCTGAAAAACACTATTTCAGTACCCACACTCTTCAAGAAACCCTATCAAGAAGAGTTTACAATCACACTTTTACAAGAAATGAAATATGAAACGAATACACTTGATAGAGGATGCATAAATCTGCCTTAGACCAGTAGAACAAATTGCTCACACAGTAGCAGCACCTCTAACCAAGCCTTAGAGCCAACCAAGAACAAGCACACTTTTGATTTGTAAAATCTTTCAAGAACACATGCTAATTCTCTGTAAATCAGTAATTCTCTATTGTAAAACTTGTTTTCTCAATTGTATGATTCACCTTTAAACGTAGGAACAAGTTTTCTTTTTATAGAAAAACAACTTATAACAGATTTTCAAAAAACAGTTAAAGGTGTTAAAAAAAACAGATTGAAAATAAAATGAACAGAGTTATTTTCAAAAGCAGTTAGAGAATTTGTTATGTGAAGGAGACTCAGTCAACCACTCTGGTGCAAGGACAAAACGAAAAAACCTTTTAAGATAAACATGGCACCAGACTAAAAAGAATTTATTCATTTACAAATGAACAAATTTATTTTTCAAAATGATAACAGAAAAGACTTAACTATTGAAACATAGTCGTTTTGAAGGAGTGAAGACTTAGTCAAAATACTTGATGCACAAAACTTGATTTTCAAAAGACTTAATCAATGCATCAGTTTAAAAAAGAATTCATTCATTTAGAAAAGAACAGATTTATTTTTATGCAGTAAGGGTGTTTTTTGCAAAACATGTGAAAAACAGTTTCAGAAAATTTGTGCTCGCTCTTATCACAAGGTCAGGGGTTAAGAGGTGAGTTACCTAGCAAAAAGCCTACTCTTAAACAACCTCTAAACTATACCTAAGACATTCTTAAAGCAAATGTAAATACAAATGAAATTTACACAAATGACTTCATCAAACACATGTCATGAAGGGGCAGCAACCATCTTCAACACCCTAGATACGGGTAACAAAACAGAGGTAAACCCTACATACAACCTATATAAAGGGTGGTAAGAACCCTAAAAAGGTACACGGTTTCTAAGCTTCAAACTATTTTACTTACTTACTGTTTCTTTGACCCAGTACTGACTTGAGCGTCAGAGTACAAACGGCCGCCAGGGCGCCCTTTGTCTCTACAAGTACAACGTCCTTCAACCCAAGGAAGTGCGAGAGAAACAGGAGACAGGCGGGGCCTGTGGCTGCTATTAGAGTCAACCGACAAAAACATTTGGCACCCACCATGGGGCCCAATAAAACTAGGTCCCACTCACAATTGTGTTAAGAGCCTACTAGCAATATGAGGAGTACGAGGCAAGGATCAGCCACGACCGAAGGAGGGGAAAACGTTACCTTGCAACAAATGATGAAGACGATACGTGCCCTTTAGCAGGCGGTAGCGGCGTCTAGGGTCGATCAAGATCGTTTCCAGGTTGACCTAGCCGCGTCACAGGCAAGCAATGAAGAGCTGCGCAGAACCAATGAGGAATTGCGCAGGAGTTTGCAACAGGCGGGGGAGCGCACAGTGGATGAACGTGCCCCACCCATACCAACTAGGGCATGCCCCATGTTGTTCTCTCAGGCAATCATGGACATTGTGATACCAGCCACTTTCATGGGCCCGAAGGTCTCTTTCACAGGTTTAGAGGATCCAGAGGCTCATCTCACAACATTCCACACCCAGATGATGCTTTCGGGAGGCTCAGACGCCATGCACTGTAAGCTTTTCATGAGTACGCTGACAGGCACAACCTTGGACTGGTTCGTTAGTCTTCTTGACAGACACATTACCTCGTTCGAGAAGTTCTCAACACTGTTCAAGGAACAATAAATTGTCAACCAGGCTCCCCCTTCAGTCTCTTACGATCTCTTTGACGTAAGGTAGTATCAGGGAGAGTCCTTGAAAGAGTTCTTAAAAAGATTCAGAGCACAGGTGGTGAAGACATGACGGTGCACGCTTTCAGGAAGGGAATGCTACCAGGACCCTTCAGTGATTCGCTGATAAGATGCCGCCCCAAAACATTTTGCAAAATTAGGCGTCGAGCTATGACCCACATCGTCGCAGAAGGAAAAGTCACGGAGAAACGTGGAAGTGTCGGACCAGTCCGACCTTGAGGAACTGGTCGACCTCAGCCCATGAGCGTGCATGAGGCGAAGACAGAGAAGAAAGACTTGGGGAAGCAGCAACCATATGAGACAAGAAAGCCCCATACCAGGGCACAAATGAGGGAAGACGCACCCCAGACACAACTTTCTGGTGGAACTTAAGGAGCTGATCGCTATTCCTAACATAGCGGAGAGGTTAAAGTCACCCTGAAGACTGACAAAAAGTTGGGGCTTAGCAAGAACACTTGGTGCGAATTCCACCAAGGCTATGGCCACGCCATACGCAACTGGTTGTCACTAGAGTACCAGTTGGACAAATTGGTGAAGAATGGCTTCTTGAAGGACTACCTACAAGAGCCGCAGGGGGCTCAGGCGTTAGCAGCCCCAAGAGGTGATCAGGGGCACGAGGTGCCCATTCATGGTGAGATTAACACCATCTCAGCAGAGTTCTCAGGAGGAGGGTGCACCGCCTCCCAGTGGAAGAAGTATGCACGAGAGGTAATGGCAGTAAAGGTAAAGGAGACAGATCAGACTCCTGATGTAGACCTCGTCTTCACCAAGGCCGACCGCCAGGACATCGTCCCACATGACAATGATCCAGTGGTGGTTTCGGTAGTGACAGTGGGAAGGAGGGTGCATCGCGTCCTCGTGGACCAAGGAAGCTCGACCGATGTGATGTTCTGGTCGACCTTCAATAAGTTGCAGTTGTCTCCAGACCAATTGAGGCCTTATACCGGCTATTTGTATGGTTTCGCCGGAGACTAGGTAGAGGTGCGTGAACACGTAGAGCTGAGGACGACCTTCAAAGATGGAACAACTTCCCGCACCGTAAACATCAGGTACCTAGTAGTTAATGCTCCATTAGATTATAACATACTTTTGGGTAGACTTGCCTTAAACAGGATTGGAGCAGTGGCCTCTACGAGGCACATGAAGATGAAGCTGCCCTCCCTGGAGGGGACGGTGATGACTATCAAGTCTGATCAGAAGGAGGCTAAGAAGTGCTATGAGAATAGCCTCAAGAAGAAGAAAAGGGTGTTCGCTGTCACCACCCACCCTCCAAGAGAAAAAGGGGCAACCCGCGCAGAGATCGCTTGGGAGAGACGACCCAAACCTGTAGAAGAGGTGCTGGAGAGAGAGATCGGTGGGAAGAAATTCAAGCTTGGCAAGTCTTTAGGCCAAGACACACAAGACCAGATTGTCGAGGTCATATCGTGGCACCTGGATGCCTTCGCATGGTCCGCCTCGGACATGCCTGACATTGACTCCAATTTCTTGTGTCATCACCTCACCATGGACCCACAGGTTCGACCTGTCCGCCAGAGAAGAAGCAAGTTCCACGATGAGAGGCGTCAGGTTATCAGGGAAGAGATGCAGAAGTTGCTAAGCACTGGCCACATCAGGGAGATTCAGTATCCAGAGTGGCTGGCAAATGTGGTGTTGGTAAAAAAAGGCTAATGGGAAGTGGAGGATGTGCGTCAACTTCATAGACCTCAACAAGGCCTGCCCGAAGGACTCCTACCCGCTGCCCAGTATCAATGCTCTGGTGGATAGTGCGTTTGGTTGCAAACTACTCAGCTTCCTGGATGCCTTTTCTGGTTACAATCAGACCAGGATGCATCCCAGGGACGAATGCAAGACAACGTTCATGACAAAGCTCTTTTGCTACTATTATAAGGTGATGCCCTTTGGGATTAAAAATGCAGGTGCGACTTATCAAAGGCTGATGGACAAAGTACTAGCGCCCATGATAGGGCGAAATGTCCAAGTGTACGTGGATGACATGGTGGTCACCTCCCAACAGAGGGAGCAACACGTAGCGGAATTAGAAGATCTATTCTCCTTGATAGCTAAGTACAAATTGAAGTTGAACCCCGAGAAGTGTGTGTTTGGGGTAGAAGCAGGAAAGTTCTTAGGTTTCCTACTCACTGAGCGTGGGATAAAGGCAAATCCTGAGAAGTGCGCTGCAATCATAGAAATGAGGAGCCTGATCTCAGTGAAAGAAGTGCAATAGTTGACAGGGTGGATGACCGCTTTTTCCAGATTTGTGTCAGCTGGAGGGGACAAAGGTCACCCCAATTTCCAGTGCCTGAAGAGGAATAACATGTTCGTATGGACTAGGGAATGCGAAGAGGCGTTCCTCAAGCTGAAAGAGTACTTGGGCAGTCCACCGGTGTTATGCAAGCCGCAGCTGGGTACCCCACTTCGTTTGTAGTTCGCAGTCACTGATCAGACGATCAGTTCGGTCCTTGTGCAGGAAGAAAACCAGGTACAGAAGCTGATTTACTTTGTGAGCAAAGTATTGCAGGGGCCTGAGGTGAGATACCAAGCCATTGAGAAGGCGACCCTGACAGTAGTGTTCTCAGCGCGAAGGCTTCGTCGCTACTTCCAGAGCTTTACAGTGATAGTGATGACATACCTTCCCATTCGCAAGATCTTGCAGAAGCCAGATGTTGCAGGAAGAATGGTGCTTTGGGCAGTAAAGCTATCAAAGTTTGACGTGCAGTATGAGCCCAGAGGCCCTATCAAAGGCTAGGTTTATGCTGACTTCGTGGTAGAACTCTCATCGGCAACCACGCACCAAGAAATAGCAGGTTTCAGGTGGGTATTCTCTGTAGACGGTTCCTCCAACCAGCAGGGTAGTCGGGTTGGCGTCCTCTTGGAAGGACCAAATGGGTTATTGATTGAGCAGGCCATGTGGTTCGTTTTCAAGGCTAGTAACAACCAGACAAAGTATGAGACCCTGATCGCTGGAATGTTGTTGGCTAAGGAGATGGGTGTGAAAAGTTTGTTGGCAAAGAGTGATTCCTTGTTAGTCACGGGTCAGGTTACAGGAGGATACCAGGCTAAAGACCCTCAGATGGCCGTATACCTAGAGTATGTCCAGACTTTGAGGGAGACGTTTGAGGTGTTCGAGTTAGTACACGTCCCCAGAGAACAGAATGCCCGAGCTGACCTGTTAGAAAAGCTCGCTAGTTCAGGCAAGGGGGGTAGATAGAGGACAGACATTCAGGAGACTCTGAGGACACCTCGAACCACCACAGATAATGCAGCAGAAGTCCAGTAGATAAGCTTTTCGGGAGGGGTGAAGAAGAGTCATCGGTCGTTGACTCAGGAAACGATAAAAACACCCAGGATAAGCACATACCCAGTATTAGGGGAAAGGTCATTGCAGGTTTGTCTAGTTGAAGGAGGCGAAACCTGGATGACACCCTACAAACGTTACCTGGTTGATGGGGTATTCCCGTTGGAGCCTATGGAGGCCAGAAAAATTGAGAAAAATTCGAGTAAGTACACCCTGATCGATGGAGAGTTGTTCAGACATGGGTTCACTCACCCTATTCTGGTATGTGTAAGTGGCGAACAGAGCACACGCGTTATGGCATAACTCCATGAAGGGATACGCGGGAGTCACATCAGTGGCTGAGCTCTCTCGTCAAAAGCTATTCACGCAGGATATTATTGGCCAACCATGAGGGAAGACTGCGCAAGTTACGCACAGCGGTGCAAGCAGTGCCAACAACATGCTGACTGGCATAAGGCACCTCCAGAAGAGCTCAGATCGATTTACAACCAATGGCCGTTCCATACCTGGGGAATCAATATTCTGGGGCCATTCCCTTTAGCGGTACGACAGATGAAGTACCTTGTGGTTGCAATAGAATACTTCACAAAGTGGGTAGAGGCTGAGCCAGTAGCGCATATCACAACCCATAAAATCCAGCACTTTATATGGAAGAACATAGTATGCCGCTTTGGAGTTCCAAAACGGTTGGTGTCTGATAATGGCACCTAGTTTGCAAGCCAAAAGTTGGGCAGGCTGTGTACAAAGCTTGGCATAAAGCAGGTGTTCGCATTAGTCGAAGACCCCAGACAAACCGGCAGGTCGAGTCTGCCAACCGAGTTCTGCTCAGGGGTCTAAAGAGAAGGCTGGAGAAGGCCAAGGAGACTTGGGCATAAGAGGTTCCTAGAATTGTGTGGGCTTACCACACTAGTCCCTAGTCCACTACCAAGGAAACACCCTTTAGCTTGGTGTATGGTTCAGACGCAATGATTCTTGTAGAGATGCAGGAGAACTCGCCACGTTTCCAGAACTTCGTGGCTGAAGATTCCAATGAAGAAAGAAAGGTGAACCTGGACCTACTGGATGAACTGAAAGAATCAAGGCTGAAGCTTTGAAGAGAAAGGTGGAGTACAAGTACAACATCAAAGTTAAGACCTTGGCAGTTCGAGGTCACCAGTTAAATCCTCTTTTGCCCTCATGGAGCAAGGTCGAGGTCAGTTACGAACCTCTCCCTTGTCTCGTAAGACAAGGTCGAGAACAATATGGTTCACCAGTTAAATCCTCTCTTGCCCTCATGGAGCAAGGTCGAGGTCAGTTACAAACCTCTCCCTTGTCTCGTAAGAGAAGATGGAGAACAACACGGGTCAACAATTAAATCCTCTCTTGCCTTCAGGGGGAAAAAACAAGGTCAACAAGCAGTCCTCTCCCTTGTTCTGCAAGGCAAGGTCGAAGAACAACAAGTAAGAGTTTATCTTATCTTTAAGTGACAAAGATAAGGCCAGTTAAGAGTTTGTACGCACATCAGCAATACCTTAAAACATTAAAGATTGAAAGAAGGTAAAGCAGGTGGGAAGAAGCGTGCTACTTAAGGTTTGAATATTCGCTAAAGGCGTTGTTAGTAAATACGAGACATACAAGGACGTTAACAACCAAGACAAAGAAGCATAATTAGAAGAAGACAAATTCCATAAATAAGAATATATACAAGTTATTAAATTGTTCTTCAAGCTACAGAATAATTACAGATAGGAAGGAGTTACTCTTGGGCGTTTACCAGCTGCCCATCGACGACTCTCTTTGTTAGCCCTGTTTGAGATAGGTCCACCCCAGGATGCACACAAGCAACCTGAACCATGGCATCCTCAAACCCGGCTCCATAGGCTCCAACAACGTCTTCAGTAAGCTCCTCCTTGATCTGGTTGAAGAGTTCTTCCTTACGAGCTAGCTCTCCCTCTAGTTGGCCAAGTTGTACCTCCTGCTGAGTCGCCCTCTCCTCGAGCCTACCCATTTTAGCTTGCGACTCCTCAGCCTTCTCCTGCAGGCCAACGACCTCTTTTCGAAGATCCAAGATCTTAGCATGAGCGCTCAGAGTCTCTTGAGACTTCTCAAATAGAAGCTTCCTGGTCTCCTTGTCGGTTTGGCGAAGGGCAGACACCTCCAGATATAGTGCAGTTTCGCGTTGAGAGAGATTCTTGATCTGGAAGGCGTCTTGACCTACTGCCTCCCTCAGTTTTTGCAACTCAGCCTGTAACTCTTACACCTTGGTCATGGCGAGGCTGGAGGCGACAAGGAACTCCCCAAGACCTTTAGTTGCACGCCCCTGCAAAGGGTCTTCGCCCAAGCTTTCCGCCAACCCCCGTTCTTGGAAGGAATGGAGGGCCTGTTGGAGGAAGGTGGGTAGATCAGCTGCAGGAGGTGCGCCAAGGGCATCTGTAGGGGCACTCTTCCCCTCGCCCTCGTGCATCACGATGTCCCAAGGAGAAGAAGCGCTTGGGGGATTCTCTCTAAAAGAGGGGGCGCAATCATCTGAGGCCGAGTGGGCTGGGACCACAGCATTGGCAACTCGTTGCCTCTTGTAGACGAGGCCAGTACAGGTGTCCTTGTCCTTAGAGGCAGTGGCCTCCACTACGCCTTTTTTCCTTTGACCCACAGGAGCTGGAGCGGAAGGGCTTGGGACAAAAGTGGCCGCAGGAGGATCATAAACGGGAGCTAAGGCATCGGCGACAGATGGGCCAGCACCAGCTTTGCGTTTGGAGGCTCCCTCAGCCAACATCCTCCTCTTCTCTGCAGTAAGCACCATGCTTGCACGAGAAAACAACAGGGTATAAGAGTCTAAGCCAACACAACACACAAGCAAAAACAGGTAAAAGCAGAAACGGGCAAGTACCAATATAAGCCTTGAGAGGCTTGGGGTGGTACTCATGCTTGATCAATTCAACGGTGTTGAAAACCACCCTTAGGTTAGAGAGGAACTCGCACACCTCACGATCAGGCGGGGTCAAGTCCTCAAGACTCCTTGGCTTCTTGACCCCTGGTTTCTCCACCCAGTAGAGTGGGAACCCATCTAGCAAGGTAGGATCGTGTTTGCTACAACATATTTTAAAGGACTTCTTCCTGAAGCCTTTGTAGGACTGCTGGAAGAGGGTTAAGAGAACTCTCCTCGTAATTCAGTGAAGCTCATCCACAGCCTCTTTCTAGGGTTCTTTGCCTCGAAAAAGTAGATGAAGACGTCCACCGATGGCGTATAGCCAAAGTGGTTGCAGAGAATGACAAAGGCCCGCACAAAGGCCTAGCTGTTGGGGTGCAGTTGGGCAGGGGCCACTTTCACCTCATTCAGGAGCGCACGCTTAAACCCCGTAAATGACAGGCGAAGCTTGATCCGCCTGAAGATTGTGGAGTACATGAAGAAGAAGGGTTCTTCAGGGTCCACGCGATCATCGACGCACATGGGTTCGCCTTTGCTACAAGGTCGAACCTTCACGTACACGTCGTGCTCCCTCCCGATGCGAAACTTCTATGTCTTTGAAGGAAGTTGTTCCGTCCGGTTGACTGGGACGTCTTCGTGCGCGACCTCAACCGTCAGCTAGGGACTCCTTCCCACTGATTACCTGTGGATTCCTGCAAAAAGAGGACAAAAGGGCGCCCTAGCGACCGTTTGCACTCCGACGCTCAAGTCAGCCAGCAAGAAACACCAAAACTGTGCACCTCCGTCTCTGAGCACCGCGTATGGCACTCTGAAGGTGGTAAAAGAACTGTGTATTGTGTGTATGTTTTCTCCCTCAGGCAAAGGTCTTTCCCCAGTCCCTTGTACGCAACCTCAAGGAACGAGCAAGCAACTAGAGAGTTCTGGTAAATTTGCCAAAAGTTCGAACCCTGTTTCCAACATTCTCAGCGCTATTTAAACCACCCAAGCATTTAAAGCGCCTTAAAGCGCCTTTAATTACAAA
>Ga0123341_1006527_pt1 | contig 10548 bp, 5 predicted proteins | sample Turbeapinknodule_FD_89959 | JGI IMG/M metagenome (GOLD analysis project Ga0123341, IMG submission 89959) | Root nodule microbial communities of legume samples collected from Mexico - Turtle bean Mexico pink nodule | ecosystem: Host-associated > Plants > Roots > Nodule | place: Mexico: Nepantla...
ATATTAACTAAATTATATACTATTTTATAGACTAAAAGTATTATTGATATTTAAAGGATATACTACACGAGTTATGACTTAAAATCATTTAGATAATTGATTATGGTAGTAATATAACAATCTCAAACATCGGTTAAGGTCAACAAATATGTGCAACATGAATTATGTTTATTACTTTGGTTTCCAACAATGATTATGGTAAAAGAAAAAAAAGTGCAACACCCATTATGATAAAAAAAATAAGTGCAATTCATCATGACTCAACAAATAAAGAATGTTTGAATAATTAATTATGGCAAAAACATTAAACATAATCTTGAAAGACAATGATAATTAATTATGCTTATAGAAGATTGAGTGGACAAGAGAATATGAAAATAAGATACATGAATTTGAAAATATGAAAAATTTTAATTTCTTATTTTTTTAGTGAAATTTAAAATTATTTATTTTTAAGTAATCCAGTTTCTTTCATAAAATTGTAAAATTTTAATTTCTTATAAAATTCTTTATCCAAATAAAATATTTTAGTCTAAAACATTCTAACTTCTTCACACGAATAAATTATCCACTTAGAATTTCACGTCAAAATAAACTATTAAGCAATGCTCACTTAAAAGTGTTTTTTTATTACTTATTTAAATACAAATTAAATAAATATACATTCACTTAAGGTTATATTTCAAATATACATTAATTTAAATATATTTCTCTTAAAAATATTTTAAACACTTAATTATCGCTAAAATTATTTCAATAATTAAGTAGACCGTGTTATTATAGTTTAGGAACGTAAATGATACTTTACTCGTAAAAATCTTATAAATTTATATTTTTACAATTTTTAAATTAGAACCCAATAAATAGTTTTTTCTAAAATAGTTTGCGTTAAACTAGTAATAGTTATACATATTTATTAAAGTTCTTAAAAATGATTCATATATTAAATATTTAAAAATTAATTATATACTTTATATAATGTTACATCTAAAAAAGAATAAGTTTGACTATGAATTTCTCTTCATGCATGTTACCATTATAATTGAAAATTGGTTGGAAATTTCTTCCTAATTAATGTAAAATTATGATCTCTAAATATTGGTAATTGATCAATTAGATATATTTAAGGATGAACATTCCAAAATCTTAGAATTACATCTTTTTTAAGACTTAGTTGAATATTGTATTTTCAAGATATCTTGAAAATGTGATAAACATTAATTATCCATATTTTTTTATTGGATAAGAGTATGCTTAACACAACAGACAAAAAAAAATTCATATAATCATATAGGTTTGAAGATATGGTTTGACATTAAAAAAAAAGGAAAAATGCTTATATAATTAACTTATTATTATACAAACGACTTCTTCATGTGAATCTTCACGTTACTTAAAAAAAAATAAAAAAACAAAAGAAAAATGAAAGAATATTTTTTAGTATATAATAAGATGACGAAATTAAGATTTATAGGTAGATTTTTCTTTTAAATTAACATGATCTATTATATTATTTTTTAATCCCTTTTACATGTTTTTTTTGTTGTTTTTTTTCTTTCAACCAGATATTTGTAGTATGTTTGTTTTACCTATTTTCTTCAAAACTGTATCTTAGTTTTCTTGAAAAGCTTGTTTTCTTACAACGTAGAAGTCAAACGTGAGGACGGATGTTTGGGGAATCCAAACACGGAAGAAGCGTGGAATCTTGCATGTTGGCTGTTGCTGTTCTTCCTTACCTTCCCTCCCAATAAACCCCTTTCCCTCCTCTTCAATTCTCGCAACCCAAACACTCCCTCTCCAATTCGCTTCTCCTAATGAACTTTCTTCCTCGTCGCTTTTCCTTCCTTATTGCGTTGCTAATCGCGTTCAGCATCGTCCCAAACTCAGCAACAACGCTTCCCAAACATCACAAGAATGAAGAACGCGACGTGCATAGTGGACTTCGTCGACCCTCTTCACGATCCCTTCTCTCTCTTTCACCGTCAGTTCCCCCAACTCTCTCTTTTTCTTATTTACCCAAAATAGTTTACGCCGCAATTTAAATTCTTAAAAGTTCATTTCCCTTTCTTCAAAGACACCTTTTTTATTTTTGTTTTTCTATAGAACCATGATTTGATAAACTACTGTATTTTATTACACGTGGAATAACTTCTGCTCACATTTGTAGTACTGATTCCTCTTTTCAGCCAAAAGATGTGATGTTTTAACTAATTTTGTATGCTGTATGGTAATAAGGTTATGTTGTACAATCTTGGAGATTATCCGTGTCTTTGTGTGCGTGTTGCTTCCCTGTTTTTTGGGTTATCGTGGTTTTGTAATAGCGTTAATTGTTTCTATTGACCAATGGTATTCTAACTGTGTGATTCTTCTTGGTAAAATGTTTTTGTTTTTAGTAAGGTTGCAACGACGGCACTGGTTGTGACCCTTGATGGGACTATGTATTTGGTGGACAGATCTCCTGGTTCCATGAAGGTGATATGGTCATTCTCGACTGGATCTCCCATCTACCAGTCGTATAAAGCTCCCATGAAAAGGGATACTGATAAAGAAAATGCATCTGCAGCACTGATGAGTGGATTCGTGGAATGTGGGGATGACTGGTCATTGTACATGCACGACAGACACTTTGGTAAAATGGTATCTGTTTTAAGATATGTCTGAGAATTGTTGTGATTGTTGTGTTAATGCTTTCCTTAAGTGAAGGCAAGTTAATGGTGCTTTAAGAAAAAAATCTTGAACTTAACTCTTGCTTGGAAGCTGGACTTTACCCTTGTTTTTTTTTTGGATATGGTTGACTTGACAAGTTTGAAATATGAGTTGACATTTTATAGAAATAACATAGACTGATACCTCATTTGAAAAATAGTATTAATGGATATGTCATATATGCACCTAGCATTTGATAGTGTTTCGTTTGGTGGCAGTAGTAGTACTGCTGGTGGTGGTTGCAGTAGCAGTATTACTACTGGTGGTGAAAGTTTAATCCCCCCACGCACCCTTGAAAATAAGAAAAATAGAGATAATTTCTGTAGCTTACCAATTACTGAATTCAAAGAAGCAATCCATGCTTTTTAACCAAAATACTGTTAGGTGTCCAGCATTGCTTAATTGAAAGTCTTTCAATGGCATGTGTTGAACTTCATGGTTCATGCTTTGAAGCTTACAGGAAATGCAGCATAATTAATTTTGTGGTAGTTGAATAGAGACTGAAATTTGTGAAATGCTTTAATGTAGAAGCATTTCAGCTGTGCATACATATACAATTCTGAATTAATTACATATATTATTTTCAAGCATAAACGCAAGAGCTGCTTCCTAAGGACATGGGATAAGGCAACATGCATGAAAAAAATCATGAACCTGTTGTTGTTCGTATGGCTTCTTGGTTTCAAGACATGTTGTGGACCTGTGGTTGTTCCAACTCTATCTGTAATTACATATTTTGATCTTTTTATGTACTTATAACTAATAAAACAAATAGAAAGATAATTTAGTGGTTGTGGTACCCTGCATTATTCAATATTTTTCAGCCATGGTGTGAACTTATTTCTGTTGATAGATCAATGTTGTAGGTTGTTCTTTATTTTTTTTTTAATTAAAAAAAATAAATATTATTTAATATGACCAGTAGTGTTTTCAAAGTTATATTTGTCCAAGTGCCTCTATTTTCTTATGAACACTGAACTTCATGTTCTGTTGATTGGTTTGTCATATCTGCAGAGAATCTCAGAATCTGTTACAGAATATGTAGCTCGTACTCCTACCCTTTCAGATGATGGAGCAGTGACACTTGGATCCAAAAAAAGCACTTTGTTTGAAGTTGATGCTAAAACTGGATCAATCGTTCAAATCCATGCGATGTCTGATCCTGTTAATGCTTCTGCACCTTGGAGTGATGGGAGGCAAAGTGTTACAAATATCCCCAACATAAAGAATAGGGATCTTGCTGATCCTGTGAAACTAAATTCACCACAGCCACTGCTCAAGATTTTTAGGACAGATTATTATCTTCAATCTGTTGGTCCTAGCTCAGGAATAGTTTTGTGGACTATGGCACTAGCTGAATTTCAGGCTGTATTATTATGCCAACATTCCTCTTCTGATATAGAGGATGAGTATGTTTCTGATAGTGGCCTCAATTTTACGATGCCATACCCGTGTCAAGAGATACGACAAGTCTTCCGCCTGAAAAAGAATTTTCTATTTGAACCTTCACTAACTGAAAAATTACTTCGGGATTATCATGAAAATGATATGCTCTCAATGCCCTACTCAAATCTAATGCTTCCTTTGCAGCCACATGTTGATAGATTATTCAATGGTGATGATGATAAGATGATGCTCACTCAACCTCTCATCGAGATTACTACACCAAGGGAAGTTTATTTGAACAGGACAAATGAATGGCCAACTCCATTACCTCTTGTATTGTTTACAGTGTTTCTTTTGGTATTTTCACTCATCTATCCTCTAGTGATTAAGGATCAAGAAACACTAAAGGACCAAAATAGCGAGTCTGAATTAAAAAGTTCACCTGCTAAGAAAAAGAAAACACATAAATCAGGAAGGAAAAATGGCATTATCAATAAAAGGGAAAATCACTTGTCTTTAGAGAATGAGAATGCTCTGACACAAAGAGATAATGATAGAGAAGTATGGAAGCACTTTAGTCATGTTAATGAAAATATTGATGGACGAAGGATTGGTAAATTATTTGTTTCAAACAACGAGATTGCTAAGGGAAGCAATGGCACCATTGTGCTTGAAGGAATATATGAAGGCCGAGCAGTTGCTATCAAACGCCTTGTCAAGACTCACCATGACATAGCTTATAAAGAAATAAAAAACCTCATCATGTCTGATCGTCATCCAAATATTGTCCGATGGCATGGAGTGGAGTATGATAACGATTTTGTTTACCTTGCTTTGGAACGATGTACATGCAATTTAGATGATTTGGTTCAAATTTATTCAGATAAATCGGTTACCTCTGCGTTTAGGAAGGACCAAGGTATTGGGTGTTTGATTAAGTCCCAAATGGAGACAGGGAAGGATAGTACACAGTGTCTTTGGAAGGAAAATGGCTATCCATCTCCTCTACTACTAAAATTGATGAGGTTGGTATTATGTCTATTTGATTTGATGATTTAATAATAAACATATACTATAAAAAATATCGTATTTTGCATGATATTAGATTTTATTTTTGATAGGCTTTGGTACCATCTTGAATTTGGACTAGCCTAATAGAATCCTAAAAGTTATCTTATGAGGTGAAGGATGTCGAAGCCTTTTTCAGTTCTAATTTGGCCATATCTATAATTGATGTGACATCTCCACACATCCCTTCACTCATAGATTAGACATCTGGATGCATTAGGAAAATGGCTAGGTCAAGTAGATATTTGAATAGTTGAGGTTGTCTCAATTATAATTTAGATTTGTGATTGACTTTGATACTGTCTTGAAATTGGGTCAAGCCTAAGTCAATCCCAAAAACTAACTCATGCGGTGGGGATTTTCCAAGTATTTATAAATTCTATTTTGGACAAATTTATAGTTGATGTTAGATTTCATCGAGGTAGTTTTGCTTTTGTCCAAGAAAATGTATGTGCAGGACCGTTGCTGCAACTAAGGAAAGAAAACTACAAAAGAAAATTGTAGAGGTTATTAGGTAGAATTGTCTAGAATTCATTTCTTGGTTTTGAATGCAATATGAGGAGAAACCAAGGGGATGAAATGGGTATTAAGGGTGGCATAAAATAATAAAATGAAGGTAAAAAGTTATGATTACGGTTGGAGAAAAACATAATGGTTAATAAGAGAAAAAAGCTTAAGAATAAGCATATTCAGTTACAACTTAGAGTCATGAAGCTGATACAGTTCATTTGAGGACCGAGGGAGATAAATCTTCCTTTTTATGGAAGTTCATGCATGGAAGTTGACTATCTAAGTTTATATTATTACCTTTTTTATTAAACTAACTTTCATTTTTTATATTGCGTTATAGGGACATTGTTTCCGGGGTCATTCACTTGCATGAATTAGGAATAATACATCGAGATATGAAACCACAAAATGTTCTAATAACCAAGGAAAGGTCCTTATGTGCAAAACTTTCTGATATGGGAATTAGCAAATGCCTTCTTGAAAATATGTCTTCGCTGGGTAATAATGCAACTAGTAAGTATTCTTCTGAAGATAAGAAATTTATTTGTTTTCGTAGCATTTTTCATCTGAATAGCTACTTAAATCTAGCATGAGATGTGTATATTTAGATTATTGAGGTGATGACATCTCCTAGTATCTTCATAGTTATTTCAAAATGTTTTTGCTTATCCTGGGCATATTTTATAAGATCATTATAATTTACTTCAATAATTTTTTTTTAATCCTACACATTAATCTGCTGAACTTTGATTAATTTATTATTCTCGTTCTATAAGGTTTACTGGCTTAATTGCAGGTGGTGGCAGTTCAGGTTGGCAATCACCAGAACAACTGGTTCAAGGACGTCAAACACGGGCAGCAGATATATTTAGTTTAGGTTGCGTCTTCTTTTTCTGCATTACTGGGGGAAGACATCCATTTGGAGAACGTATTGAAAGGGATATCAATATTTTGAAAAATCACATGGACCTTTTCTTAGTGGAGTTCATTCCTGAAGCCAAAGATCTTATTAGTCGATTATTAAACCCTTACCCTGATCTAAGGTAAATCATTCTCATTCAGTGTGTTTTATGGAGAATGGAAATATATATTCATGTACCTTCATAATTTTGCATTTTTTTTACCCATCTAATTGGTATGTGGTATAAAACGGTGAAGTGTCATAGTCCAAACAGATATAACTTTTATGAATTATAACATTAGATGAAGAGTGCACTCTTTTTTGGTAACATCTAATGATAAGTCTATTGAAGTATATATTTGAGATTTTGAAGGTCTGCGGATATCAGGATTAATTCAGGTGGTCTTTTAAAAAACTCTTATTTTGTGCTCTCATTCTTCTCTCTAATTTAATTACACGTTCCTTTTGCTATTAAAAGCAATGCATACAGCTGTGACATAGTCAATGAGACAGGGTTGGCTTATTCTTTTCCAGAAGACCTCAATGTACAATTATGAAAGAAAAAAAAGATTGGGGGTGAAGTGCTTTGCCTTGCATGCACATGCATGTGAAGGTTCAGTCAGTGCAAAGGAATTTCTATCATCAGGCAGTTGTAATGAAGGAATGGTGTAGTTATTTTGGTAGCCACTTTAGGGAGCCCCTCAACTACTCATCATGAACACCTGAACTTTGTCATTTCCCTGTTGTTAAGGAGTTCCAAAGGCTATCATTTGCACATGGTTGGACACAACTTCAGAAATATGAAACGTTTGATTGCATAAATAAAACTAGAAAGTTCCTATAATACGAGGGACTGGAAGTATGTATCTATCTTCATTTTAGTCGTTTTTTAAACCCTTACCCTGATCTAAGTATGAAAAACTCTCTTAAAAAGCTTTAGCTTTTATATAGAGGTCCATGGAAGTTGTTATATCTCTAGCATTAGCTCTGTGGTTACAGGCTAGCAATTTCATTTAAGAATTACTTACTTTATTTCCAGGCCAAAGGCGACTGAAGTATTGTACCATCCTTTTTTCTGGAGTTCTGAGATGCGACTATCCTTCTTGCGTGACACCAGTGACAGGGTGGAAATGGAAAACAGAGGGACTAATTCTGATCTTTTGGTGACATTAGAAAGCATTGCCACAGATGCTTTGGGTGGAAAATGGGATGAAAGGATGGAACCAGCTTTCATTGCTAACATCGGTCATTACCGGCGGTATAATTTTAACAGTGTTCGAGACTTGTTGCGAGTTATGAGAAACAAACTAAATCATTATAGAGAATTGCCTCGAGAAATCCAGGTTCTTTCTTGGTTCATCATTTATCAGATAAAATTGTTCTTTCATTTTTATTTTGGTTGGATAGGCTTTGCAACATGATGGAGTGGGATTTCACTACTTACCCCTATCTACTCACCCTGTGGGTCTTGGAATGAGATCTCAATCCACCTGCATAAAGAAAAAATATTGCCTTGCTCAACTTCATTCCCATTAAAATTTCAAACAAATTTACAGCAATAACATAACCCATTTATTTTCCAAAAATGTCCCTAATTTCAATTGTACCGAGTTTATTTCTCAATATCTTATGATATGTTTTTACTAAATTTATTTTGCATTACAATACCTAGCAGACTACTCTTATGATATAGAACAAAAATTGGGGGTTCATGCCTCAAATATTTACATGGAATGACAGATTTAGATACATTGAATTCTGAGGGATAGTTAGACTTCTTGTTATTTGTGTAGTCCACCAAGACTTCTCCATCCCAACAAAGACTTTCTTGTTTTGTAGAGTTCAGACTTGTAGTGTAGTTTGAAGTTCAGTGTCAGTGATCCAATTCTATTATGTTTTAAATCTTAATTCTTAATTCGGTCTTACAAAATTTCGTTTGTTACTGAGAAACTTCGTAAATTTGTAACATTCTTCACTTTGTTGTCTCGGAGGATGGCATATTGTGTGTGTTTGTGTGATGATTAGGAAGTGCCATAGTGCTGGATCATATGGGCACGCATTCACATTTGTTCTTTACCTTGTTGTGCTTGACTAGCATGACTGACTTTTCCATATCTATAGTACCCTTCACTGAAATTTTATGAGCTCCTAGGAGATTAATATTCTCCAATATATAAAATTTTAACATGCATCTATGTTAACATATAGGTATGATCTTCTGATCATAAACTTCAAGGATACCAAATAATTAAGGGATAAAAAGACGTGATATCTTTAGCCTTTAGGACATGAGATGGCTTATAATTTCTTATTGATTTTTCAGGAACTTGTAGGACCTGTTCCCGAAGGATTCTACGAATACTTTGCAAATCGATACCCAAGACTCTTGATTGAAGTGTATAAAGTTATACTCCATTATTGCAAGGAGGAAGAATGTTTCCAGAGATATTTTAAAAGTGTTGATTAGTGCCTTGGCATTGCTTCAGCATGAAGCTGTTTATGTTGATATTTTATAAAATGTAATGATGTATATGTATATGTGTATTTTATAAAGTTACTTGTCTCTTACGTTAAAAGAGTAAAATCAAATCAAAATTATCTTTTACTTATTATTGCACAATAAATTGAATTGAAACACTGCCAACATTATTTACCGTAATAGACATGTTTACTACTAACCAAATTCACAATGTGAAATAACATCCTCGGTGTCACAAAATTGACTAGAATTTGGCTTTCGAAGTGTCGTTGAACATTAGAAACTTACTTAGATTCGATCCTCGAGAAACCAGATTCCCAATTATAGACAATGCCACCGAATTTTGAAAAGCCACCTGGGATTTGATCCTCGGAAAGCTAAATTCTGGTGAGGTTTTCCATTTTTTTTTTTCAAAATTAATGAAGAGGGAGATAAAGAATTTAGAAAAAAACCATTTTAAAAACACAAATTTAGCTCCATGAAGGTCAAATTCCAGTCAGTTTTTTTTACATTGATGAAGACACATATAACATTCCTTATACATTATGCTATTATGCTAATAAATGAAAGCCAAAAACTGGTCTGTTGCATTCTAAATGAAAATTAGACGATTTCATTCAATATTATGTATCATACACAAATATAAGTACCAACAAAATTTGCAAAGCCAAGTTGTCCCCACGCTTAGATTACAGACCCCTACAAATTGATATATCTTACAATTATATGTACTAAAAAGGAAAAAAAATTGTAGTAGGAACCCAGCAGATGCAATGGGAAATGAAGAGTGATGCTACAAAATTATGAGGAGCAAACAAGTATGCAACAGTTAGATTTCAGTAGCTGAATCAATTCTGTTTGATGATGCCTGAGAATAATCTTTGTTGGAGATGATGGATGATCCTACCTCACTTGTGCTCCTGTAGGACATGCCCTCTATTTTCTTTCTCTTCACACGGCTCTTGACAATCTCTTCCTTTTCATCTACAAATGAAAGGAATGTGCGCAGACGTGAAGATCCTGAGCCATGGCCAGAAGACTCCAGTTCCTCCCGGCCGTGTTTGGAGTACTGTCTCATGGTCTGAACAAGATATATGAGGAGAGCAAGAATACATGCCAATCCACACACCAGATAGAGGCCCCAGAAGCTTCTCAACTTGAGTCTGTCCACTTCAAGCTTTGCACCTTGTGATAAGCAGGCACTGCTCAAAAGCCATTTGTCATGGATCCTTTGTAAGTCTCCATTCTCTGCCAACTCCAATATGGCAGTTGAAAGATCCACTGCTAATGGTGAGTCCCGTGGGAAGGCCTAAGAAAAATGAAGGGCAAGAAACAAGTAATCATGGTGTTGATTACAGTGCTAACAAAACATGAAACTAGAAAAGGTAACTTCCTGCCAACTTTTTCTGCCAGAACTAGAACAACAATTTAGCTAATTTAAGGAGTTCATAGGTAAGAGATTATGCTCCAACTAATCAAGTAAAGGTTCCATGAACCC
>Ga0123341_1006529_pt1 | contig 10546 bp, 13 predicted proteins | sample Turbeapinknodule_FD_89959 | JGI IMG/M metagenome (GOLD analysis project Ga0123341, IMG submission 89959) | Root nodule microbial communities of legume samples collected from Mexico - Turtle bean Mexico pink nodule | ecosystem: Host-associated > Plants > Roots > Nodule | place: Mexico: Nepantla...
GTGAAATAGTTTTTAAATTGGTATTTAATTAGCTACCAAGGTTTTAACTACCAATTATTTAGATTCTAAATTTGGTAGCAAAAACCTTAGTTGCTAATTAGATATCAATTTAGAAACCATTTAACAATAATAGAAACTAATTTAGAAACCAAAAATTTATTTAGTTCCTAAAATGATCTATAATTTAGTCACTATAACAACTAATTATTTTTTGTCTCTAAATTTGGTTTCTATTTCATGATTTTCTTGTAGTGTAACCCATGTCTTGTTTCATTTAAAAGTGTTAATCTCCCTCTCCATAGCTTCACACCATTCAGGAATCTCCATAGCTTCACACCATTCAGGAATCTTAACCGCTTGCTCGTATATTTGAGGTTTATGATTAGTGGATAAATTAAGATTGTATTTAAGATGGCTCTCTGAAAGTCTGTTATAGCTTAAAACAGAAGATATAAGATATTTTACATTCTAACCTTCAATCACATTAGAAACATTATGACGATAATCTTCAAGGAAATAAGGAGTTTTACGATTTTTAGTAGATCTTCTTAGATTATTAGTACTGCCATTCTCAACTATGTTTCTTTTAACTTGTTCATTTTGATTTTGTTCAAATCAATATTTTCCATAAGAGGTATTTCAAAAAAAGGAGTTAAACATTATGTTCTTGAAAATTGCTAGTGTGAATGTTTGCCTTGGTTCTATATGGACAAATATTTTCATAAAAGGTGACATCTTTGGATACTAAAATCTCTTACTTTTTATGTCTAAGAACTATATATCCTTTTGTTTCTCTTTTATATCCTACAAAAACACATTTCCTAGCTCAAGGATCAAGCCTAGTTCTATTCCTTTTAAGAGTAGAAACAAAACACAAAGATCCAAAAGCTTTCAAGTTCCTAAGATCAGGTAATTGTTTATAAACAATTTCATAGGGAGTTCTTTTAATTGTAGCAGATGGAATGATATCGAATAAGGGATCATATTGAAGACCCCATAAATCCTTTATAAAGTTATAACAAAAACAATAACGAGTTATAGGTGTTGTGGCAAAGATAAAAAAAATGTATTGTGGATTGCAATAAATATAATGTTTTAAATGGGCCAAAAATAGGCTAAAAAACTAATTTTAAGTAGCTTTTGAATTCTTAATTAGGTTTGACAGCTCATGTAGCCACAACACATTCAAATTTCATTTGAATAATTAGGGTTTTAGGGTTTTATTAGTTAAAAGTTGGAATGGGCCAAAGGCCCAAACTTAATTAGGTTTAATAGTCGATGCACCTACAACACATTCAAATTTTGGCTAATTCTCCCTGCACCAGACCAATTATGACCTACACTCAACATTACAAAGAAAATGTTTGTTTTACCCATATTTTTTCGGATATTTATATCCGCAATACAAGTAAGACAGTTCTAGATATACAATCTAGAACTGAGATGTGTCTTCCGGATATGACAATTCGCATCACAATAATGTCTTTTGGATGCTAAAATCCAGAAGTTTTTTTTTTCATCCTGGATGCAAAAATCCGGAAAAGATGACAAAGGTAATTTGGGGTTTAAAAATAAATGATGGGTCCAAATCAAAATTAATCTGGTGCAGGGAGAATTAGCCTCAAATTTTATTTGAATAATTAGGATTTTAGGGTTTTATTAGTTAAAAATTGGAATGGGCCATTAGGGTTTTTTCAAAATTAGGTTTAGGTGTTCTATCTTCTTCATACGTTGATGGTCCCTTCTTCTTCATTTTCCACCTCGTGCACCGTTGTTGTTACAGTGTGCACCGTCGCTGTTACAGAGTTTTTCTCCGCCTTTTTCGATATTTTCGTTTTCCATTAGCATCCCGAGATGCCAAAAGCGACCGTCATGCGAAAATCGCATCGCCACCGCTTTCTACCATGGCGCCGCCATAATCGAAAAGTGATAACACTGAGTTTGTTTATAAGATGCACATAATGAGACAAAGCATATGATCATAAACAAGTAGGAAGATTGGATTCAAATAGGAAACTACTTGTAACATTCATGACATGCTGATGTTTTTTTTTTCACAATAACATTTTGCTATAATGTCTTAACACAATTATGATACCCAATTTATTATACAAATTATTCCAAATGAACTATTGTCTATCATTATATCTAAGAGTTTTCATTTTTCTATCAAACTGATTTTTGGATTAAGCTAATGAAACTTTGTAGAGCAGTTTTAGTTTCAAATTTGTTTTACATTAAGAAAATCCAAGTCTATCTACTGAAATCATCAACTATAGTAAGAAAGTATTTATACCCTTGTATAGAAGAAATTCCAATGGGATCCCATATATCAACATGAATAAGGTAAAAAAAATGAGTAGAAACATTCCTACTTTGAGCAAACGTGAGTTTACGCTGCTTGGCCAGATGACAGGGTTCACAAAGAATGTTTTTGTTGAAATGTATATTAGAAAACATCTTTCTAATATGATCTAAAACTTTATCCAAAGGATGTCCAAGAGAATCTAAACTATGAGAAACATTTTCTTCATAATTAAAAGTATTAATAAGAGATATATGTTTCTTTTCTTGCAAGTAATAGAGCCCATTATACAATTCAACTTTTCCAATCATCCTCTAAGAAGTGATATTCTGAATATGACATATCTCATGCAAGAAAGTTAGTGTAATTTAGGGTATGAATCATCTGATGCATAAAAATCAAGTTAAAAGTAAATTCAAGTATGTAAAGAACATCACATATGTAGAGATGCTCTGTAAAATGCACAATTCCAAAATACTTTGCAATAGCCTGAGACTTGTTTGGTAGATGAACACAAATAGGTTTAATTTTATGAAAATAGTTAAAATGCAAAGTAGTATATGTGACATGATCTATAGCCCCCTATTAAGAATCCAACTTTTGTCAAGATTTTTACCTTTCTCAAATGAAACAACAATTGATTCCACTGTGAGATTGTTTGCTCAGTGTGTAGAGTCGTTTCTTAGTTCTTGCACAATAATCTAGATTTGTTGTATTTGATCTTAAATCAATTGCACATTATTATAATTTTTTTGTTGTTTGTAGATTCATTTGAGAGATATCTTCTGCCTTGTTTTTGCTGCTATCAGAAAAATCACCAAAAATATAATTGTTAGACGTATGTTATTCATTTTTCTATTTATACCATGGTGGAAACCCATGCTTCAAATAACATTGCTTTGCTATGTAATTCATCTTATTGTAATAGTTGTACTCATGGTTATCAAACTCGCGAGTTAACTTGTCAATTCGTTCGAGTTTATGTTCCTACTTACCCTGGGTGAGCTGACTCGAAAGCAAACTCGGTTTTGGAGTAAACTTGGTAAACTCGCACTGAACTCGATGAACATGATTGAACTCGCAATTCTGCAACCGAGTTGACGAGTTAAGAGGGTTTTTCTTTAAACCCAAAATGACCCGTTTTTTAACCCAAAATTAGACAAACTCACACTGCCAACGTTATGGTTTGCTTGCGTTCTTCGTGGTGGTGTGTCTTTGTTTCAATTGTGGTGCATTGTTCCGATCGTGTTAGTGATGGTGGTCGTGTTCCCTCTTTTGGTCTTCATTTTGATTATCGTAGTCTTTGTTCCGCGATCATGGTGATGCGTCGCTCTGTTCGTCGAGGTCATTTGATGCGTGTGTTTGGATTTATGTTTTCTTAGCCAAGAGGATATTGGAGATTTTTTTAATTTGTTGCAATGTCTTATTTAAAAAGGTTGGCCATATGTAAGAGAGAATATTGGGACAGTATTGGAGAGGCGTTTTTTTTTAATTGAATGTTAGATGTTTTTTTTCAATTAAAATTTTTCAATTTCAAAATATTATATTTTTAAAATTTTTGTTAGTTCAACTAGGCATAACCCAAGAGCATCCCCGTTTATTAAAATAAGTAAAAATGCTTCAGGATATAATATTTATCTATAGAACCCAATTACATAATGTTTTATAATGTTTGTATTGTATAAATTTATTTAAGGTATTTTAAACTTATATAATTCTCATTCACTACTAAATGTAATTATTTTATTAATATAGTGGATTTTGTTTTAAATACTTTGATTAATTGTATGATTGAAATATTTTTTATACAAAGTAAACTCTTACTAGTCTATGAAATCTCCACGAATCTACAAGCCGCCTCCACGAGTCTACGGAACCTCCATAAGTCTACATCAACTCTCAAGTTTGATATAGACAAGTTGCACTTCTTCTCAAAATGAGGATTATGTCCTCTTCCTTGTGCTTTCCAATTGGTGTAATTCTTAGCATTAGTCTTCCCATGTTGTCTCCAACTAGTCCGAGTGTAAAATTGACAATAGTTTTATTATCAAGAATCATACCACCCATCAACTGTCTTTCTTATTGAAAGACAAGAGAGAAAACATGATTGATTCAAGGCAAAGGCTCCATAAGCAAAGTTTGCGTCTTAATAATATTATAAGTTTCGTTTAAACCTTTCAGAAAACATATAACATGTTTTGAGTCTTTATGGTTAACATTCTTTATCATATTGCAACTACATCGAACTTCACAAACACAATTGGGTGTAGGTCTCAAGGCCTCCATTGTTCCCATGATATCTTTAGATCAGCAAAAAAATCTGAAACATTCTCTTCACCTTGCTTCATAGAATGTATCTCCTGAAGCATCTAATACTCTAAAGTGATATTCTAAAGTGATCCTCTATAGAAAACCTTTCTTTAAGTTCTTCCCACAAAAATCTTTTGCATTATCAATGTATATCACACTTTGTGTGATCTGATCAGATATGGCACGAGTGATTCAAGACACTACCATAGTATCTCTCTCAAAAATCATACAAAGAATCATCCCTGCTAGGCGCCACTAATGTGCCATCAACAAAATTTAACTTGTTTTTGAAAGAAGTGCTCGTCTCATAGCACGATTCCGTGAGTGGTAATTACCTCCATTAGTAGACGATTGACAAGTATCATACCGGAATTTTCTCCTGGATGAAGGCAATACGAGCTTACAGGATTCTGTGTATGATCCATGCTGGAAAGAGAAATTGTATGCACCACAACACGGAGAAAAGAAAAATCTAAAAGAACGAAAAGAAAGGAAGCAAGAATGTCTAACTATCAGAGATTTTGTGCTGATGTGCAGAAGCAGAGCGGGACGTGCCCGCTCTGATACCATATTGCATGGTATGATGCATACGTGTTGCTCCGCTATACAAACTTATGTTGTATTCACACGAAAAATCTGTGGGACCCACAGTGTGCAAAAAGAAAGGAAAACAGGTTTATTGCATGCATGCAAAACTTACAGAGAAAAGAACCATGAGCTCTGTGTTTATATAGAGCAATACTAGTTCTAGAAAACGAAAACAAACAAACCCAAAGCATAACAACCACCAACAGACAAGGCGGACAAAAGTAATTTGGCCTGTTTCTGATGTGCACCGGAAACCAACAGATTTTCGCAGGTACTTATCTCACCCTAAGAAGGGTATTACGATCATAATTTGGCCTGTTTGGGATGGTGCCTTGGGAACCAACCGAGTTTTCCTAATGCATTGTATTAGAATGATGCACTAAAGAAGATGATATGTAACGGTGGCTGGAATATGATGTCCCTCAGGTAGCTTAAATCCCCCACCCCGTCGAAAGAAAAAGAACCGAGAAAATAGACATAGCATTAAGGACAACTTTACCTGCATCAATTGTAACTGCACCTGTTGGAGGCCGACGTATTGTTGATAAGGATCAGTGAAGTTTGGGATATGTGATTGATCTGGACCTTGTGTACCAAGTGCGTTAAGCATATTATTATCTGACTGATTTGGTGCTTTCATTCTGGATGAATCAGGGGCAGGAACATGGGGCATATGGAAAGGAGGCATAGGGAACCTCGGTCCCAAATGCGCAGCTGCAGTTGCTGCTGGCAAAGTTGAACTAGTTAACATATTGGGAAATGGCATTACCGGTCTGTTCATTCCCATTTCCATGCCCATACCCATGCCAATTCCCATTCCCATTGGCGGCATATACTGCTGGATTCCAGGAAACATCATGGGTACCATGCCGCATCCCATGGACATCATCTGCACAAATAAATTGCATTCAGTTCTCGTTATAAATGATGGTTATTATCATGCAATGCTAATAGGTATCAATAGTATACAATATAACCAATAGATATAGTATATGGGTGATAAATAGAGAGACACAATTGTAAAACATGCGTACACTTCAATTAATAAAACTAAAATCCTTCATCTAAGTAAAATAATTCCAAATACAACCTCTTTGGCTCTATATATCACCCTGCCACTTTCACTTGAAACATGTGAAGTTTTCTCTAAGAAAACCTTTCAGTAAGAATGCAACATTTATTACTTACTTTTTCCATCCTAATTTTTCTTGCCTTTCCTCCTTAACCCCTTTTTAAGCTTGACGATATTTTATAAATTATGGATGCAGGTAAATTAATCATCACCAATTAGGTTGCTCATTCAATATTTCACTGTATACATAAGATTTACCTGCACTTGTAATTGCAGTGACTTCAAATATTCAATTGCTTCATCCAGCATTGAAGCTTTGTCAGACTATCAAATTCAGGAAAGGGAATAAAAATTTGAAAGAGCTATTAGAAAGCAGTAAAACCAAAATACTGTAGTGCTAAAAAAGGAAAAAGAAGTACTGGGATATTTAATAATTATGGACCTTGTTGCATCGAGGTATAAGTTCTTGCAAAGCTTTCATTTTCTCATTAATTCTATCTCGACGCCTCTGCATGAAAATACAATATGATACTTCAGAAAATGAGGAAAACAGAATAAAATTTAAGGACTCGTTGAAGTTATGTAAGTATACCCTCTCGGAGAGATTGTGGACTTCTGCAGCACGGGATCTCTTAGTAGATGTAGAACCACGCCCATGTTTTTTAGCTTCCGGAGATTCAAAATCGACGTCCTTTTGCAGTGAAACCAATGGAGATAAGAATATAGAAGTAGAATATACACCATAAATTTATACAGATGGCGAAATGTAAAGAGTCAACAAATATGCCATTATCCGTTGAACTATTGATCCGTCCCATCTCTTCCAACGTAAATGTCCAGTAGTCTACTTCCATGGGAAGCCACCAACTTGTAAATCTTCGTACAAAGTCCCATTCCCCCTTGTTTATGCGAAATTGAAAAGTACCACAACTTAAACTCAAGATTTCTACCTATTTTCCTGCCCCATCAAACTTCACAACCATGTCCAAGTCATCTTTTTGTCATAGGCACTTTCTCTCAGAATATACTCCGGCAAAATCATAATCATGAGTTTCCTCTTGAGAGAGATTAGAAGACAATTCTTGTTTGATAAGACCAATTGAAATACAAAGATTTATAGTTTTACAAAAGGAGGTAACATGCAAGTCATGACTGGGTATTAGTTTACAATCGTATCGTCATCAATGTCAAAAAGTTAATGTTTAACTAAGCACCTGATATGTACATAACGTAGCTTATAACTGCATCTCCATTACTTAAGTTTATATATACCTATTACAACTCAAATAATCAAACAGTTTGTGAGAGGGGTGTTGAACATTGGTTTGGTGATCTCTACCCGTTTTGCTCGTGTTACATCAGCGTACAGGATTTCTTTTTAGAGTGTGGAAAATGCCTCCCATGCCCTCACTAGATGAATTAATGTTAACACGCTTTTCGCGTGTCTAGTTTTTCTACCATACTTTCCGGCATAACTGTTATGCAAGAAAAGAGATTTTGACCAAACTCATTACTTCAGTCAGCATCGTAACAGCTTAATTCCTATGTATTTTGACCTCCGTCCGTACCTTACCAGTAGATATTTCCTTTGGGTGGGTTTTAAAATGTGAAACGAATATAATATGCAGTAAATTTGTAAAAAGTATGTACATGAGCCACTCCGTTCACCAAACCCACCATGCTCCTCGGTTATGAAGTTTTGAATCTTCCAATATACACGTGGCATCACCGTGTGTAACCGCGTCGCGTTTAAGGGTTTCGATAGAGAAACGACACCAAAGTCATGTCCACACACGGAAAGTTTGATGATAGTAATTACATAAACGTTGAATAGAATGCAGGGGAGCGTGCTCACGTAAACCCACGTCACTCCCCCGGTGCACGATAGCCAAGACTAACGCATATGGAACGTGTGAGAGTTCGAGAAGAAATAAAACAAACGAGTTGACTCACTCACCTCGCTCTGAAACTCCGATTCCTCCGCTTCTCTCCCCTTCCTCTTCCGGTCCACTTCCTTCTGAACCGGTTCCGCGCTCCCGCTTGAACCGCCAGGAGATGACGTCACCGTCAAATCGCACGTCGCCGCCTCCCTTCCTCCAGACTCTGCCGCCTTACCTGCATCGGCAGCAGTCACGCTCGCGCGGCCGGTTTCACCAAGCTCCGCCGTCGCAACCGGCGTATCGCACGAATCCACCATCGTCGGCTGCGCCGCCGCGGCCTTCGAACTCGACGACGCATTGCCTTGCTTCGAGAAGTGCGCGAAATTCTGCATCCTTTTTGCCGCAGGCACCGGCAGCCGAGACGGAGGAATCGGCGGCCGAGGAGCCGGATGCCGAAGCTCCGTCGTGCGAATGGAGGATTGTATGGCGGCGCTGTTGTGGCTCTGGCTCGCTATTGCGTTTGTCGGCGGATTGAGCATGTCGGCGCAGAAATCGTGATGATCGAAGGGAGGAGGATCTTCGTGGATTGGATAGTGAAGCCACGAAGCCATTTCGTCTTCTTGCATGAACAAGTGTTGGTTACCGTAGTTTTCGTGTTCAGAAGATCGAATCTCCCTGGCCGGAATGACGCCGTCGCCTCCGCCGGAAGGCAACGTATGCGGCGGTTTTCTGAGTGGTCGATGGTTTTGGCTGTGCATCACAACCTGACCGTTTTGCCATAACAGTTCCATGATCTCGTCGTTTTGCCTGTTTTAATTGTTGTTCGCATTCACTTACTAGGCACAAAAAAAAAAAAAAAAACTAAAGGAATTGAAGATAAGAGTGAAGAGAAGAGAGTTACATGGAGGGTTTCTTTGAAACGGGAATTGGGAATTCTTCGTCGTCCTCCATTTGGATTTCGAAATCTGGAACACAGTGATTCATTTTGCTTCTGTTGAGTTCAAGATAAAAAAAATTATAATTTTTGCAAAGAATAAATGAAAAAAAAAAAAGAAATATGAAGGTGTTGTTAAAGGACACTGAAGAAGCAAAAGAAGAGAACTTACTATTGAAGCAGTTCTGCATAATAAGAGAAGATTTCCTTCTTTAGAACTTCATTTTTGTTGCTTTTGTTTTTGTGAATGAATTGGTATATCTTCTTCTTCTTCTTTATTAATTTAAAAAGTTAATAATGTTTAAGATTATTGAAGGGTATGCGGTGTGTTTGGGTGGAGCTGGGGTTCTTGCTGTTGTTGTTTGTTTGCCTTTGTGCAAAGATAAGGAGTTTCACCGAATAATGAGAAGAAGCTAAACGACGAAAGCCATTTTTGACGGTTTACATTAATTCACTTTTGTTTTAAACACAGTCAATGAACCTGTTAAAGAATCAATAAAAAGTCAATAATTAGTCATTTTGTTTAGAAGTTAATATCTTTTAAAATGTGGCTTAAAGATACAGAGTGAGACAGTAGTGCCATTTACTAATCTAACAATTTAAGAGGAATGGATTGTTTAAAAAATGTACTTAACATAAGCATTGTTCACGCACACTCAAGTGCGTTTTGTGGGACACGAGTTGTTACATGTGGCCCATACTTATTTATTTCTATAATATTACATTCTTAGTTTTTTTTATTCTTCTCCCCACAACTTTCTTAATCTAAAACGGTTTACTCATAATATCATATAATACTAGTACATTTTAAAAGTTGTCTGAGTTTTGGGTTTGCTTTTTCGCTTATTTATACGTGAAAAAACCATTTTTGTTTAGATTCATTCATAAATATTAATTTCAATTCAACCTGTTTCAGATTAGTGGCAGACATTAATGGCTGACTTCTACCTTATACTGTGTTATAACCTATTTCAGATTTTAAAATTTATATAAGGATCCCCGTGAAACACTTTCGTCATTACTATTTCATAATAATTAGTTTTTTTTTATCAGCATTCATAATAATTATTTATTTACAATACAATTATTTTTTATCATTAACTTTACCTCACCTAATCATAACATATCCTTTTATTATTTCAATTTATAACTTTGATTCTTCTCAAACGATATTCTCGATTTTAGGGGTGTGTTTGCTTCCAATTGGAAGGAGAGAGTTTTTTTGTGTTTGTTTCCATGATTTTGAGAGTGGGAGAGAGGATGGGGAGAGGATGAATGGTTTTTTTCATTCTTCACAAAATGAAAAGATTTGTGGGAATTTAGTAGGATTGTTACATTTTACCAAAATACCCTTGTACATGTATTTTATTTTAATATATAAAATTAAATATTATATAAATTTATTTATTATTTATAATTTTAAAAATATTTAATTATACTATTAATAACAACATATA
>Ga0123341_1006530_pt1 | contig 10544 bp, 11 predicted proteins | sample Turbeapinknodule_FD_89959 | JGI IMG/M metagenome (GOLD analysis project Ga0123341, IMG submission 89959) | Root nodule microbial communities of legume samples collected from Mexico - Turtle bean Mexico pink nodule | ecosystem: Host-associated > Plants > Roots > Nodule | place: Mexico: Nepantla...
TATATATATATATATATATATATATATATGTGTGTGTGTGTGTATATAAAATAAAATTATTTATCAATTTTTTATATAATATATGCTCAATATTTTAAATATTTACATAGGTCTCATTTTAAACACCCCCACGCCCAGCACAAAAAAAAAAGGGAATATTTTTTGTTGTTATCTTTTACTTAGTCAACACTATCTAAATTCCCAAGGTATTGTTTGGATGAGAAGATAAGAAGAAAAAAAAAGACCTGAGAAACTATATTTGCTAAGAATGAAGAGAGGAGACAACTTTAAAAATAAATTATAAATAAATAAATCTTTCAAAAATATAAATATTACTTATTTTTTTATCTTTGGAAGATAATCGATGCAAAACATTTATGCAGTATAGTGGAAGTATTAGTTTCACCTTCATTATGCAGCTCACACTATGAAACAAGGAAGCGATGAAATTAAGCTACATTGTATTAACATGTGCAATATGCTTCAATTTCAATAAATAAATTTGTAAAACTCCAACATTTCAATCATGAGTTATTTCAATCATGTAACCAAGAAATGTTGTAAAATTATGAGTTGCCATAAGCATACAATGACTAATAAAAGGGAAATTGAATGAAACATAGGAAAGGGAAAAAGTGATACATAGAAGACGATCAAAATCAAAAAAGGATAAAGTCAAAGTCTTACAACCATAATCAATATCCAAGTCCTGCTTGGAGGCCCTTATAATCCAAAACAAAGTGATGGTCCTGCAGTAACAGACAATTAATCAGAATCAGACACTTCTCCCTCATCAGATAACTCATCAAATGATCTTATGTCAAGCTGGTACCGAAGAATTCCACCAATGCCACCAAACCCTCTGCAGAACTGTGACCCTTCTTGAGATTTGTTGGTAACAAATTCCAGGGAGCATCCAAATCGTTTGTACTCATTGGCAAACCACTCAAGCAATGGCATCTTCTCCTGAACTTCCAGCTCTGCAGAGGTTGCTGCATCACGGAAGTTGCTTTGATTGGTCTCCTGGTCCTTGCTTAAGTGCTTTATGACAATCTCAGCAGTGACACTATTTTTCAGCACATACCTGTTAGTATCCAAATTTTCCCACACAATGAGTGTTTCCACAGCACCCATCTCCAGTGCCTTCAATGTGTCATCAACCCCAAAGACATATCTCCCAGTGTCCTGACTTATCTCTTCAAAATATTTCCCTATCAAGCGTTTCTCTTGAATGAACTTCACATTTGACAAAATCTCCGCAGATAACTCAATAGCTTGATTGAATCCATTTTCCCCACCATAAGACACATCCACCACATTCAATATTTTTGCTTGCAACCGAGGATCAAACATGTCGGACTGACTCAGCTCAGTCTTGAAGTCAGCAGAACCAGCAAGTATCAGTCCAGAAACATTAGGTTGACTGGTGGCAGGATTGATGAAAAACTGAGTAGCAAGTTCTGCAGTTTTTCTAACATAGTTGTGACGTTTTTCCATCCTGAGACGAGCAAAACGCAAAGCTGATTGACCTCCTCTACCGTGCTTCTTTGGAAGATCAACAGTAAATTTGTGAAGCACCTCGCGAGTGTTTCCACTTAAGGTCCCAAAGAGGGTGCCATTTCCATCCATAACAATGAAACCAAACTTGTCATCAGATTCTAAAAGTTCATTAAGAGCTTCAGTGTGAAACTTGTTATCACAGAGGTACAATGATGCATTGATAGGCTTGAAAGGTTCAAAATCAATTGTCACCTTCTTTTCCTTGCCATCATCAGTGACGATGGTTCCGGTGTAAAGAACCAACCCATTTGGAGGGACCTTGTTATATAGTTTCAACCTCTGCTGAGCAGAGGTAATGGCTCCCAACACTGACTGTCGGTTCACCCTACTTTTGATGTTTGAAGCAGTTCCAAATTCATCTCCCAACATCTTAGTGACTCGGGATATTTGATCACGTGGAGGCATTATCAGAGAAATCATGCTGGTACCGTTACCTCTAGCAGCTTCCAATGCCTTGATCAATTTCTTGATCTTCCATATCTCAATGTTCTTGTCTGATTCTTGACCATCAGCCATTGTTTGCGATAACAGGAAAGACTAGCCTACAAGCATAACAACAGAATGCTATTGAATTCAGCAAGTTCTAAATCAGTTAACCACCATATAGATCTAAATCTATTTTAGTCTCCAATGCTATTGAATCATGATTGAATTATTTTTTTTAAAACACATTAATATGCAATAACACATCTGTTAAAACAAAGTCGTGATTTCAAAATACCTAAGTGCATTGGTGTTGTTTTCAGGGTGGGTTACCATGCTGCCCAAAAAATTCACTTAAGATCCATCAAGTAAAATTTTAAATATCCAATCCACCCATGATCTGTTAATTGGATAAATAGCTAATTATCCACTAACTATTTTGTATGAATAATAGATACACCCATTAGTAGTTTTATTATCTTTTGTTTTTCAAGACCACACTGTCCTTTCTCTCTTTTCAGTAATGCAACTACAGCACCTGATTGAGAACAGAAAAGCCTATGTTTCCCCAAATTGTTGACAGATCAGGTCAGGTATATAACAGAAAAGTTCAAAAACACAGGTTAACTTTGCTGTGGAGGATTCATCAAACAATAAAATAACACCAACTCAAAAGTCTCAATTTTTTGAGGATTCAATCAACAATAAAAAGTGTGAAAACCCAAAAACAATTTACAGGACAAAAAAGAAAATCTACCTATAAGATGGTGTAGTGCAACAGAAATGTTGGGAAAGGGCAGCAACAAGCGACAACACTGATGGTGAATAATGAAAACAGTAATGAACTGATGATGACAACAATGCAAGAGTGAAGAGAGGGAAATATTCAGAACTAAGAGAATGGCGGCAAGGTTTTGGCTATAAAGGAGGCACAGTAACTAGCTGAGGAGTAGATACACACGTGTCTGGTGATCCTTCACCCACCCAATGAAGGAATCTAGACACCAACTGGTATGAGAATAAGGACTGAATTTTATTCAATTGAACTGATACCGAAATACAAATTACACAGGAGACTGAGTAAAATTGATTGAGTACAAAGGTTTCCTTCCAAGATGTTTTGAGCTTGGTCTCTCCCTTCCCAAAATCCACTTACCAAAAAACTGTGCCTACCCTCCCCCTTCTTCTATTTTTTTTTTATGTTGCTAACAACTGCCTTACGCTTGCCCCTGCTAATAACTACTAAAACAATTCAGTCCTACTAAAAAACCAAAATCCTGGCTCTCCTCTTATAAATTTACTTATAAGAGGCCTAACAATACTCCCCACCAAAAGAGTCACCTTGTCCTCAAGGTGAAAAGAATGAAATTGCTTCATGATGGTTTCCACTGGTTCCCAAGTGGATTCAAATTCTGGCAGGTCAGTTGACTGAATAAGAACTTTGGCAGTTCCATGAGCAGTGTTACGCACCACTTTTAGAGCAGCTAGTGTTATCTGCAATTCCAATTTTTCCGATAACATAGGTGGTAGAGGTTGAGGATTTGTTGATGGAGAGAACACCTTCAGTAAAGAAACATGGAACACGGGGTGGATTTTACTCTTTGGTGGAATGGCTAACTGAAAAGCAACTACTCAAATCTGTTTTGTGATCTGATAAGGACCATAAAAACATTGAGTCAACTTCTCATTTCTCTTCCGAGCCAATGATCGTAGCCTATATGGCTGTAACTTGAGATACATCCAATCGCCAATAGCTAAGGATAGTGGGGTCCTAGATCAGTAGACATACTTCTTCATCTGATTTTGTGCTTTGACCAAATTTCCTTTGAGATAATGTAACATTTGGTCTTTGTCATAAGTCATCACGTTCACCTCTTCCACAGTTGACGGGATAGTGGCTGCTTTTAGAAGATAGGGTGAGTCATGACCATAAAATGCTTTGAAAAGAGTCAATTTTAGAGAGCTGTTATGGTTAGTGTTAAACCAAAACTCAGCCCAACTCAAGGAGTTAGGCCACTACTAAGGCTGAGTTCCAGTGAGGCAACTTGGGTAAGTCTCTAACCATTGGTTAACCACATTGGTTTGCCCATCTGTTTGGGGTGGTACACAAAGCTAAACTTGAGCCTAGTGTCGGCCAATTTGAACAATTTTTACCAGAAGTGGTTTAGGAATATTTTGTCACGATTCGATACAATAGAAGAGGGAAATGCGTGCAACTTAACAACCTCGGCGATAAAAATTTCTACAAACTCTATTGCGGTAAAGGGATGGCTAAGTGCAAGGAAACGAGCGTCTTTAGCCGATTTATCAACCACTACAAAGATGACATCTTTCCCTGAGCATTGGGAAGCCCTTCAATGAAGTCCATGGATAAATCAACCCACACTTGGTTTGGTATAGGTAGTGGTTGAAGAAGTTCTACGAAAGATAAAACTTGATATGTGTTCCTTTGGCATGTCTCACACGTAGCTACATGATATTGGAGGTCTTTCTTTGTGCCTTCCCAATACACAAATCCAGAGATTCTTTTATAGGTTCTAAAGAAACCCGAATGTCCCCCCACGACTGGGTAGTGAAATTCATGTAAACAATAATGGAATTCGAGAAAACCCTTTTAGAAGCACTAACTGATATTTATAAAACAACTTCTGATTCTGAAAGTTATAGCTTGGATGGGAATTAGAATCTTGTATCAGATCATGAATTATCCCCTGGAGCTTAGGATCTTGATGAATTTCAGATTTCCAGTCTTCTATTTACTCAAAGTGGATTGAGGATGAAGTTGAAAATGTCTTTTTCTAGAGATAACATTAGCCACCCCGTTCTCCTTTCCTAGTCTCTAATGTATCTCGAAATCCAGACCAATGAGTTTAGAGGTCCATCTGAAATCTTCCTCACTCATTATTCCTGGTTCAATAAGAAATTTGAAGTTTTGTTTATCCGTCAGAATTATGAAGTGCCTAGTGCCCCCATTTTTGCACAACCATCACAATCAACATCAATTCTCTCGTATACTGACTTAGATTGCCCCGATCAAATAGAGTCTGGCTGAGGAAAGCCACAGGCCTGCCCTCCTGCATTAGAACCGCCCATAGCCCTTTGTTAGAGGCTTCAATTTCTATAGTTAATGTTTTGGAGAAAACAGGGATGGTCAATATAGGCAACTATGCCACCAGGTTTTTTTAAGGCAATTTGTGCTTCTTCATTCTACTGAAACTTATCCTTTTTTAACAATTGAGTCAAAGGTTATCTTACCATAGTCTCTAACGAACCTTCTATATTAACCTATCAATCCAAAAAATCCCCTCAAAGCTTTAATATCCTTAGGTGTTGGACAATCCAACATGGCATCAATTTTCCATGGGTTTGCTACCACCCCCATTTAGGAAATGATATGACCCAAGTACTCCAATTGATTTTGGTTAAAAGTACATTTTTTTCTTATTGGCAAACAATTGGTTCTCCTTCAACAATGTCATAATAGCCCGTAAATGCCTTCGTTGTTCATCCTCGCCCTTACTGTAAACCAGAATATCATCAAAGAAAACTAGCACAAATTTCCTCAACTATGGGTTTAGCACCTCATTCTTAAGAGATTGTAAGATGGAAGGCATTGGTGAGTCCGAAAGGCATGACAACAAACTCATAATGTGCTTCATGAGTCCTGAAAGTCGTTTTATGAATGTCCTCTTCCCACATCCTGATTTTATGGTAACCAAATCGTAAATCCAACTTAGAAAAAATCACTTCTCCTCCCAATTCATCAAGCAATTCAACAATAATAGGAATAGGGAACTTATCTAGTATGCTAATCTTGTTAAGAGCTCGATAATTTACACAAAACTACCATCCACCATTTTTTGTTCACCGAGACTATAGGGCTTGAATAAGGACTAACACTTGGTCTAATTATACCAAATTTAAGCATATCATCTACTAACCTTTCAATTTCATTCTTCTAGTAGTGTGGGTACCTGAATAGTCTCATGTTGGGATTATTAGACGCTTCCTTCAACTAAATCACATGGCCTTGCCTTCTAAGGGGTGGTAATCCTTGTGGTTCTAGAAAGACCGAGTCGTATTCTTCCAAAATTGATTTTGTACATGCGAAACAAATTGTTGGTTCTGCTTTCAGCTAGCATCAAACAGTACTTCACTAGGAATCCTTAGCCTTGATCACATAGAGCCTTTAAGAGAGATTTGAAAGAAGCTACGACTCTATTAAATCAAAATCACCCTTCAATGAGTGATATCTGACCACAACTAGAATTTAATTCACAAAAATTTGCTCTTATTTCTCCTAGACTAGCCAACCGTCCCATTCCCAACACCACATCAACTCCTCCAAGATCAAAGACACAAAAATCTTGTTGAATTTGTAGACCTTACATCACCAAATTTACTTTAGGACATGCCCCTTCACAATCTAGTTTTCTCTCATCAACCACCTCCACTGTATAAATGAAGGTTGCATGCATATTGAGTTCTTGTTGTTGCACAAACATGGTGGAAATGAAATTATGAGGTTCCACGATCAATAAGTACCATGGCTTGTCCTTTTCCAATCTTACTCCACAACTTAATCATTTTCTTTTACATAAATCCAACAATGCTACACATAATTAACTAGAGGTCTTTTAGCTGTGTCTTCCTCTACCACCGTAATTTCTCCTCCCTCTGCATACCCTTCTTCTTCCCTCTTGCCCAACACCAAAACATGTAACTATTTGTTTGCACACACCTAGCTTGGACCAAATTTTTCATCACACGTAAAGCATAACCCCTTCCTAGACCTCTCTTGTAACTCTGCATCTATTAACCTTCTAAAGCTTCTTCCTTTGAAAGTATTAGAAGGTTTCACCACACTTCCCTTTCCTGTAGAAATTCCAATTCCAGACACATTTCATTGTTGCTTCACTCATGTTCCCACATCATTGTTCAATTACTGATATACGTCCTCTTTGGCCTGCTCATCATACTTGTTGAATTTCCCCCTTTTGTGGCCAACTAGCTTTGCGTCTTCCTCTACCACTGTATTTTCTCCCTCTGCATACCCTTCTTCTTCCCCCTCAGCCAACACCAAAACGTGTAACTATTTATTTGCACACACCTAGCTTAGACCAAATTTTTCATCACACCTAAAGCATAACCCCTTCCTAGACCTCTCTTGTAACTCTGCATCTATTAACCTTCTAAAGCTTCTTCCTTTGAAGGTATTAGAAGGTTTCACCACACTTCCCTTTCCTATAGAAATCCAACTCCAAACACGTTTCATTGTTGCTTCACTCTTGTTCCCACATCATTGTCCAATTACTAATATACGTCTTATTTGGCCTGCTTATCATACTTGTTGAATTTCCCCCTTTGGTGGCCAACTAGTTCTTCTAATCCACTCTGTGGCACAATCCATTAAATCAGCCAAGCTCTCTATTGGATAGAGCTTTAATTTTTCTTTAATTAAATCCTTAAGCCCATTCATAAAGATGCCCCTCAAGTATGTTGGTTATGCACTCTTTAACAGACTAGCATAGAGTTCGAACTTCTCTATGTATTCTTCCACTGGATAATTGTTGCCGAAAAGCCTCCCAAGTTTGTTGGTACACAGAGAACTCCCACCATTGATACCTAGTCAGTGCTTTTCCTTCCATCATCACCAATAATTTTTCCTCTGCAGACATCCCTTTCAAATCAAATTATCTTTCCACTCTAGTTGTCCAACCATATGCATCCTCTCCATCAAAAACAGGCATATCCACTTTGTGTCGTCCATCATTATGGCTTCCCTTTGGTTTTCGACGTTGTTCCCTTCCCCTGTCTTGCACGAATTTCTCGCACTAAGGCATGCCCTTCATTTAACATTCAACACTCGTTGCTATTGTTTCACACATTGCCAACAAGCCTTTGAACCCCCTCTTCAAGGCCTCCACACTCACTTCCATGCTAAGCATTGACACCATGAATGGTGTCCAAGAACAACCTGGCTCTAATACTAGCTGATAGACACCAACTAGTATGAGAATAAGGACTGAACTTTGTTCAATTGAACTGATACAAAGATACATAGGAGACTGGGTAAAATTGATTGAGTATAGAGGTTTCCTTCCAAGATGTTGAGAGCTTGGTTTCTCCCTTCCTGGAACCCACTTACAAGAAACTGTTGCTAACCCTCCCCTTCTTCTCCTTTTTTTATTCTGCTAATAATTGCCTAGAGGTAGTTACACTTGCCCCTAAGAATAATTGCTAAAACAATTCAATCCTACCAAAAAAACCTAAATCCTAGCTCTCTTCTTATAATATTTACTTATAAGAGGCCTAGCATAATCATAACATTAAATTTAGCCAATTAAAAATCAATAAAAAAATTGGATGGATGAAGGTGGTGTACCATATATGATAGTGAAACCACTTTAAGGTTATACTTTATATATAAATAAAAGGCACGTATTAAACAATGTATAGTGTAATTTGTGTATTGTACATAAAATCTTGCTAGTTGGCACCCTTGTATATGTGATGATATTTTCATTCTTCCAAGAGTTGATAGACAATCATATATTTAGATCCCCACAAGCTAAATGTGGCACCATATATTTGGTAATAAGAAAATAAAATAACAAAGAACTAGTAAGCAAAAATGAGTAAGACATGCAAAAGTGACACAAATGGAAAAACATTATAAGGTCTTATTTTCACACAATGGTTCAATAAGTTGAATTTTTGGACTTTGATGAAAAAGAAAAAATTAAAAAAAGTGGTTAGATTCTTATTTTCCTACATCAATAAAAATTTATATTATGCAATGTTTCATTTATGCGTATGTGAACAAGCAAGCTTTCTTATATGTATATGTGTGTATATATATGTGTGTGTATATATGTGTGTGTATAGACATATATAGGGTGATTGAGAGAGAGTTTGCAATATGTGCTGCAGGGAAAACGTCACAAAATTGTAACCATACAGGGTAGCGCAAAAACTTAAATGTTCAACAACAGCTTGAGAAGCACTTTCCAAAACCTTATAATCAAGATTGTTCCCGCATATCATAATATTAATGAAAAATACGACACTTTGTTTAATACATTCAGTTAATACAAAGAATGTGAAAAATTATAATCTTTTCAAATATTTTGTTTGAGATAAAAAAATAAATAATTTTCAAGCAGGGTCACTGTAAAGATTGTCACACTTTCAACCAATTAAAAATCATCTTAGGTATGGCCTAACTAGTATAAAAGTCAACAAACTTATCATAAATGATTAGATAATTAATCAAATTTTAAAACAAAATACAGACTCAAAGCGTCCTCATTTAGACTTCTAAAGAAACTGAAAACATGGTAATGATCAGAAAGGAAAAATTTAACCTACCTACAATCAGCCTAACATGTGAAAATGTCACAGCAAAAAATGAGATTTAAGTGAAAAAAAAAAACTATGTTTTTGAACTTTGTACTTTTTATAAAACTTGGTTTTACTCGGTGCACTTTCAAATTAAAGTCCTCCATCTTCTCAAAATATTTGATTTTAATCCTTGTTTATATTTAAATTTCATATTTAGTGGCGTTTTTTTAACTGTCATAAAATTGAGGGAAGGACAAAATTTTTTTTTTGAAGTTCGAAGACCAATTCATCAATTTGAAAGAACAATAACAAAATCCAAGTTCGGCAAAAGAGTATACGGACCAAAACCATATCTTTCCCGAAAATAAATCCGTAAACACAGTAAGCACTCTTAACTGAACCATCCCAAAGTTGAGTTAACAGACACCAATCAATTCCAAAAGATAGAAATGAATTCGATAAATAATCTCTTACCACACAATTTTTTGCTAAAAGAACTCTTATTAGAAAACGGAAAACTTGTTAAACCCGTGTAAAAAAAAGCATAAAAAAAAGGTAACATAGCCATATCAGTCAAAACAGATTCAACTTTCTAGTCAAACCATGAAAGACAGCAACTAAAATTGCATATTAGTGAGGTTAGCAGATAAATCAAATCAACCCAGGTAGCAGTTCACTAACAGCATCCATAAATAAATCAAATGAACCAAAGATGAAAGGTTTCGGACTCCAGTGAAGAAAAACACTAAACATATTGCAAATCGAAAAGAAATTGTTGAATCTAAGGATTTGAATCGAACAAGTGAAGTTTGAGATGTAGGAGAAAAAAGAGATTGGGGAAGTTTCCATACCTCTGTGACAAGAAAGGATGCTAGAGATGAGAAAAGGGAGTGAAGCTGAAACTCCCCCAATTAGGGTATTAATGGTGCTGCTTGCTTCTTCAACCTCTATTTCGTCATTGGTTATTATTATTATTAATATTATTATTATTATTATTATTGTTGTTGTTTACTTGGATTTGAATAATTGCAGGGTGGACCCACCACGGGCATGTTGCTGAAGCGGTGATGCTCCCTCTCACATTTTTTTAATCTTTTTTCCGTCCATCGTTTTGCCTCTGTTTAGGCACTAACTTTCTAATAATAAAAAATCTTCAAAATTTAAATAGGTTTTTTATTAATTATATTTTATTTTTTTATTTATTTTGTTTAATTTGA
>Ga0123341_1006531_pt1 | contig 10544 bp, 10 predicted proteins | sample Turbeapinknodule_FD_89959 | JGI IMG/M metagenome (GOLD analysis project Ga0123341, IMG submission 89959) | Root nodule microbial communities of legume samples collected from Mexico - Turtle bean Mexico pink nodule | ecosystem: Host-associated > Plants > Roots > Nodule | place: Mexico: Nepantla...
ATTGATTTCAGTTCATTCTGTAACAAGTGTAATTCGTTCTGAATACTTTGTAAATTCTGGTGTTGTAAACCAAGGAGTGTTGTGTGCTCTTGAGGTTGTCAAGATCAACATTCTTGGTGTGTGCTGAGCAAAAGGAAGTGCTTTTCTTGAGGGGTTCAAGGTCACTTCTTTGGTGGTTTTGTGTGTAATTTGTAATTGATTGCTTAGTGGATTTCCCAGTGGATTCTGGGGACTGGATGTAGCTCTTGGTTTAAGAGTGAACCAGTATAAACTGTTTATGTATCTCTTTCTTCCCTTAAACTCATTTAAATTCAATTGTTGTTGATTTGCTGGTATAAACAACCGATTGTTTCGAAGAAACAACCGATTGTTTTTCGGGAGCTTTGCTGTTTTGTGCTTTGTTTCTTGGCTAACTGAATTCCTAATATGGTTTCTTGCAAAGAATTTCATTCTAGCTTAAAAAGTTTTCAAAAACCCCCTTTAAATAATTCCCCCCCCCCCCCTCTCGTTTAAGGCCACATATTTTAACAATACTGACCAACGTCGTCGGCAAGTCCTACACCTCCCCCCCAACCCAAATCTGGGTGAGGGGTCGAGAGGCCGACTCCCGCCCCGGAAGACTGAGATGGACAATGAGTCATGCCTGGTCAGGTCCACCCGGACAATCGTGACGGCCGACTCGACCCGCCGACATCCTTTTACCAACACCATCATTGAAGTTCCACTTCCTGACAAGTGGAAGGGTTTCAACCGAGACCAATATGACGGATCAACCGATCCCGATGAGCATATGGACGCCTACACCACCCATATGAGTCTCTACACCTCGGACGATGCAGTGTTGTGTCGAGTTTTTCCCACTTGGTTGAAGGGAGCAGCCCTTAGCTGGTTCACCAAGCTCCCACCCAACTCCATTGACAGCTTTGCCACCCTCGTGACGAAGTTGGAGACCTAGTTCGCCACTAGTAGGCCACACCACCTGACCTCCATCACCCTGGTAGGCATCCGCCAGGAGAAGAGAGAGTCGTTGAGAACCTTTGTTGATAGGTTCAGCAAAGTGGCAATGAGCATCCGGAACTTGTGTCCGGACGTTGCCATGCATCACATGCTGACAACCTGTGCATTCAGTCGGCCGACAGCCTGAACGAGTTGAGGAAGAGAGCTGCTAAGTACATGCAACTGGAAGAACTCAGAGAATTCCGTAACCAGGCCCGTGCAAAGGCCAACGGAGAGAAAAAAAGGAGGAGAAAGACCGTCAGGGCCGGCCGAGTCAAAGGAATGACCGACGCCGAGACAACAGGAACCGACCAATTCGGTTCTCGAGATACAAGCCCCTGACGACCGAGAGGGGAAGGATTCTAGACGAGGCTCTCAATGCTGAGTTAATCCCTTCTCCAAGGAAAGTGGCCAGCCCAAACAATGTCGACCGAAGGAAGTAGTGTCGGTACCATCAAAACAGCGGCCACTCGACCGAGGAGTGTCAGGCTCTGAAGGATAAGATCGAGGAACTTCTTCAGGCTTGGCACCTCCGCCGATTCGTGAGGAACGACCGAGACCCACCCCGTCGGGCGGAGCCCTCTAGGCAAACGGTCGCCCTAGCGCGGTCAAAATGACCGAGACCATAGAGACGACCGACAGCCTAGGAGGGAGAATCCTCCCCGCAAGGATGACAGAAGAGTTAATCGAGAGGTTATCAACACCATAGCCGGAAGCTTTGCCGAGAGAGGGAGCACCAACAACGCCCAGAAGAAACACCTGCGGGCGGTACACCAGGTGAGCGCGATGGTATTCCGATTGAGGATGCCACCTATCAGCTTCACGGACGAGGACTTCAAAGGCGTGGATTACCGCCAACAGGACGACCCAATGGTAATATCGGTCGATATAGACCGATTCACCATCCAGAAGACTCTCGTGGACCAAGGAAGTTCAGTAGACATCCTCTACTGGAAAACGTTCAAGGCCATGAGAATAGCCGAGACCGAGATGATGCCTTACAACGACCATGTAGTAGGGTTCTTGGGTGAGAGGGTAGGTACCAAGGGCTACATCGAGCTCTATACCACCTTCGGTGAGGGAAAGAATACCAGGACTATAAAGATCCGGTATTTGGTCATCGATGTCAACACCTCCTACAACATCCTCCTCGGTCGGCCGTCCATCAACTGGCTGATGGTCATCGTATCAACCCCCACTTGGCAATGAAGTTCCCCTCGAAGACGGGGGGACATTCTCACAGTCCACATGGACCAGAAGGAGGCACGAGAATGCTATGCCGAAAGCCTCCGGGTGGAGCCCTTAAGGAACGACATCTCTCCCAAAAGAAAGTCCTTCCGAAAGGAACGCTCACCCAGGGAGGCCCGACCGATGTCAATCGAGCTAACCGTCATGTTGGTACACCTTGACCCCCGGGCGACCGAGGATAGATTGGAGGCTCGAGAAGTGCTGAGGAGGGTACCCCTCCTGGAAGAAGAACACAGCACCGCCGTAGGGACGACGATGGCAGCAGTCTAGGCCGAGATCATGCACACCGCGCTAAAAAAGAATATGGACATGTTCGCATGGACACCGGCCGACATGTCGGGGGTGAGTTCAGACGTCATCACCCATTGAATATCGATATTTAAAGAAGCCTGACCGATCTCCCAGAAGAAGAGGGACCTGGGCGATGAAAAACGCATAGTGGCGAAGGCAGAGGCCAAGAAGCTTTTGTCGGTCGGGTTCATACGGGAGGCCCGATTAATGACTTGGCTGGCCAATGTCGTCATGGTCACCAAGTCGAACGACAACTGGAGGATGTGCGTCGACTACAAAAACCTCAACAGCGCATGTCCAAAGGATACGTATCCCCTCCCAAACATTGACCGCCTGGTGGATGGGGCGGCCGACCATAAAATCCTGAGCTTCCTAGACGCTTACTCTGACTATAACCAGATAAGCATGCACCCCAGGGACAAAAAGAAGACGACCTTCATGACGGTCGATGCCAACTTCTACTACGAGGTCATGTCGTTCGGCCTCAAGAACGCGGGGGCGACCTACCAGCGCCTCATGGACAAAATCTTCAAAGGCCTAATCGACCGGGCGGTAGAGGTATATGTGGACGACATAGTCGTGAAGTCCGACTCAGAGGGGTCTGGACGAGGTCTTCAAGGCCCTCAGAGGGGTCAACATGAAGCTCAACCCCTAGAAGTGCACATTCGAGGTTGAGGGAGGGAGTTTTTGGGCTTCATGCTCACCCACCGGGAGATCGAGGCCAACCCCGACAAATGTCCGAAAAACATCAAGGAGGTACAACAACTCCTAGGGCGCCTGACCGCCCTCTTTAGGTTCGTCCCTTGCCTGGCCGAGAAGACGAGACCGATGGTCCAGCTGCTTTGGAAGGCCACCAAGTTCAGCTGGGATAACCGATGTGAAGAAAATTTCAAACAGTTCAAGGAGTTCCTGACATTTCCCGCTGTCATCCAGAAGCCGAGACCCGACCACCCAATCCTGGTGTATTTGGCAGTCTCGGAGCAAGCAGTCAGTGCCACTTTGGTGCAGGAGGCCGAGGACGAGGAACGACCGGTATACTTCGTCAGCCGAACCCTCCACGTGGCCGAGACGAGATACCAGATGATCGAAAAGGTGGCTCTTGCCCTAGTCGTCACAGCAAGACGGATGCACCCCTACTTCCAAAATCACTCAATAATTGTAAGGACCGACTATCCCATTTTTAAAATTTTATCTAAGTTGAACCTTGCAGGGAGAATGATAGGTTGGTCGGTCGAACTATCCGAGTTCGACATCCGCTATGAACCAAGGGGCGCCATCAAGTCTCAATGCCTGGCCGATTTCTCGGCCGAGCTAACACCACTGCCCACCCTCTCGGGTGGGTGGACACTCTACGTGGACGGCTCCTCAAACAAAACGGCCTGCGAAGCAGGAGTCGTCCTGGAAGGGTCGGGAGACCTCCTCCTTGGGCAAGCACTCCAATTCGGATTACGGGCGACCAATAACCAGGCTGAGTACGAGGCCTTGCTCACTGGGCTGAACCTAGCCTACAACATGGGAGCACGCGAGGTTACGTGCAAAAGCGACTCCTAGGTGATGGTCGGCCAGGTCAATGGAGAGTTTGAGGTGAAGGAACCTCTGTTGCAACGATACTTCCACGCGGCCAAAAACAGCATTGCCCGTTTCAACAAAGCACCCTTGGAACACATACCGAGGGAGGACAACAAAAGGGTTGACATCTTGTCTAAGCTGACGGTCACCAAGAAGAAGAGCCACCAGAGATCAGTCATACAGATATGGTTGAGGCACCCTAGTGTGTCCGAGACTGAATGCCTTGCAATAGACGAGGCCGAGGCCGAGACTGATAACTGGATGACAACCGCCATCCAATACCTGAAGGACGAAACATGCAAGCCGGAGCAAGAAAAAGAGATGAAGCAACAATGTGCCCTGTACACCATGATCAACAAAGACTTGTATCGAAGAGGATACTCGACCCCCCTGCTGAAGTGCATCACCAGCAAACGGGCCGAGTACATTCTGGCCGAGATCCACGAGGGAGTCTGTTGAAATCACTCTAGGCGAGGACGATGGTCGCTAAGGTCCTGCGAGCCGGATACTACTGGCCGACCTTCTAGGGTGACTGTGTCGAATACGTGAAGAAATGTGCCAAGTGTCAGGAGTTCAACCCTCTCCATCACACAAGGTCGGAAGAGCTGCACAACATTATCTCCCCATGGTCGTTCACCATCTGGGGAATGGACATTACCGGTCCCTTTGCGCCAGGAAAAGGGCAGACCAAATTCCTCTTGGTGGGAGTCGACTACTTCACTAAGTGGATCGAGGCCGAACCCCTTTCCTCCATCTCGGCCAAAAATGTGCAAAATTTTGTATGGAGGAGCATTGTTTGTCGATTTGGCGTCCCGCACACGATAATAACTGATAATGGCCGACAGTTTATTGACCAAGGCCTGCAGTCCTTTTATGACGACCTGGGCATCAAATCTGTCACGACCTCGGTAGAGCATCCGCAAACCAATGGGCAGGCTGAGGTCGCCAACAAGGTCATACTCAATGAGCTGAAAAAGCGTCTGGGCAAGGCAAAAGACCGATGGACCAAGGAACTGATAGAGGTACTCTGGGCGTACAGATGCACCCCCCAGACTACCATGCAGGAGACATCTTACAGCCTGACATATGGGGTCGAGGCCATGATCCCGATCCAGGTGACCGAACCCACCATACGAAGGCAAATGTTCGACCTCACCCTAAACGAAGAAAGCCTAGCAATCAACCTCGATTTGGTAAGCGAATTTCGTGACAAAAGTAGAATTCGGGAGGCCGCCTACAAAATCCGGGCATCAAGACGGTACAACACAAATGCCCGACCGAGGAGTTGCCAGAAGGGCGACCTCGTCTGGAGGATGCACAGCGATGCGAGAAAAAATGAAGGGAAATTTTTGTCCAACTGGGAGGGACCTTTTCGAGTCTGAGAAGTCGCAAAGGGGGGAGCTTATCACTTAGAGTGGCTTTTGGGCAATATTGTACCGAGGACGTGGGATGTTTTAACGACTATTCTCCCAACACCTCTCTCGGCTCGGTCTGGATGAAGCCTTAACCGACATACCCTGCCGAGACTGACCCATCAAGTTTGGTCTGGATGTAGCCTTAACCAGCATAACCTGCTAACACCTCTCTCGGCTCGGTCTGGATGAAGCCTTAACCGGCATACCCTATCGAGACCGACCCATCAGGTTTGGTCTGGATGAAGCCTTAACCGGCATACCCTGCCGAGGCCAACCCATCAAGTTTGGTCTGGATGAAGCCTCAACAGGCATACCCTGCCAACACCTCTCTCTCGGCTCGGCCTGGTCGAAGCCTCAACCAGCACACCCTAGTCGAGACTGATCGACACACGCCCAAGTTAACATCGTAAACTTGGCACAAACAAACTCACACGTTAATGACCGACCGCCCATTTTAACTTGTTTGATTTATCAATCACAATTAATGGTCGACCGCCCATTTCAACTTGTTCGATTAAGCAATTACAATTAATGGTCAATTGCCCATTTCAACTTTTTCGATTAAGCAATCACAATTAATGGTCGATCGCCCATTTCAACTTGTTCAATTAAACAATTGCAATTAATGGCCGATCGCCCATTTCAACTTCTTCAATTAAACAATTGCAATTAATGGTCGACCGCCCATTCAACTTGTTCGATTTATCAATAACAATTAATGGTCGACCGCCCATTATAGCTTGTTCGATTTATCAATCACAATTAATGGTCGACCGCCCTTTATAGCTTGTTCGATTTATCAATCACAATTAATGGTCGACCGCCCATTTTAACTTGATTCGATTTATCCATCAAAATTAATGGTCGACCACCCATTTAACTTGTTCGATTAAGGATTAACAATCAATGGCCGACCGCCCAAACAAATGAAGACCGACACGTTTTAACTTGTGCAAATCATTCCCTAAAAAACAAAAAAGACCGAATGAAATGAAAGGGGCGATATATTAAAACTGCAAAGGAGGAGGCCACACCCCGGTCTCGGAGGAAACAAAAAGATGACAAGAAAAGGCCACAGCCCGGCCAAGAGCAAACCTAATCTTGTACTTCAATGCACTCGCCCTCCTCAGCCTCGGTCGGCCTAGCCTTTTGTGCCGCCAAGGCAGCCATCTCGGTACTTGGAACCAGCCGACCCTGGTGGACCTCACAGTCCATGTCAAATTCACCAGTGACCGGCGGCCCCCCACAAAGCACATGGGCTTGACGCACGGCTCGGTCGAAGCATTGCTTCAGCAACTCCTCCGACTCCTCATAGTTTTCGTCGAGCTCAGCCTCGACCTAGTCCTTTTCAGTTTGGAGGGCGGCCAACTCAATGGTCGAGGTTGAGAGCTTCTCATCTCTCTCCTCAACCATCCTCTTAAGCTCGGCAATCTCAGTTGCCGCCCTCAACACCTTGGCCTCCCTTGCCGCCAGCCGCTGCCTCGTCTTGACAGCGTCCTTCTGAGTCAGCTCCCTCTCGGTCGCCTCCCAAGCAATGTTGGCTGATAGATCGTTATTAGCAGCCAAAGACTATTTCAGATCTTCAGTGGTCTCGGCCAGCTGATACTCCAACCGAGACACGTCCTCAACATCACGGTCTCGGCCTTGAATCTCGTTCAGGACAAGGACAATGGAGCGGCACATCTGCTCCATGCCGCTCCTCAAAAGATCCGAGGGGGAGACGCCTCAGATTGATTCTCGAGCCTCGTCCGAGAGGGCAACGCGGACTCTGCGCGTGAACTGGAGGCCATTCCCCAGAAGGTCGAAGGGTGATATCGCGGTCCCAGCACCGGCCTCGGGAGGCTCGATTGCACGTTCCATGCGCCCGGGCGAGGGCGGGTCCACCTCGGCCAGGTGAAGGTTTCGGCATGGACCCGGGGGAGCGAGTGGTGGTGGCGACATTTCCACCATCCCTCGGGCATTTCTTAGACTTCTGGGAAGGGTCGACCGAGCCCTTGTCAGCCCGGGCCACCAAACCCTTTGTTGGCGGTAACACCTCAATGCTGCGACGACCCTTACGGTCGGCCACCCGTTGCCTATGCTTATCGAGGGCGCTCACAGCTGTCGGTTGTTCCTGCACCATTATTTTTACAAAACAAAAAACAAGCAAGTGTTAAAAGAAGCAAAACCGACCGACCGATAGAGCTAAAACAAAAACTCGTACCCCTAACGACCGCCCATCACGTCGCCCCGATATATGCACAGATCAGCCTCCGACATGGAAGCTTCCTCGGGAGGGCATCAAAGAGGGAGAGGACCTCCAGCTCATCATGACCTTCTATCAGCCTCGGCCACACCATAAAATCGCAAGGCTAGCAAGTCCAATAAAGAGGAAACCTCGACCGACCGGCCGAGTCGAAAAAATAGGCTGTCGCCTCAGGCCGAATGATAACCTCCACAAACCGCTTATAAGAGAGGGCGAATGAGTCAAGCAGCACGTTGCCCGATTGACCGACCAAAGAATGCCAAGAGGCCTTCTTGGCAGGGTGAGAGGTATAATAGGAAAGAAAACAATAGGGGGTGGGGTGAAGACGCATAACGTCACACAATAGACAAAAGGCCTGAAAGGGACGCCCAAGTATTTGGATGAACTTGGGTGGAAGCCACATTGAGCTCCTGAAGAACGCCCATTGTAAACTCGTCGAAGGGGAGGGAGACATAAAGGTCTGACAAAAAGCAGGTGTACATGTAGAACAAGGGGGGACTGGTGCCCGATCGCCCCAAACACACACTCTCGGTAGGCCCGCAGGGCAGAACGCTAAAGTAATGAGAGTGCCCGCCCGCCTTTAAAATCGGGTGCTTGGCCAAAAATTTGGTCACGGACGCCTCGATCTTATAGATGGACGAGATCTCAACAACCTTAGGGTCCACCCAACTAAGGTCCACGAGAGGAATGGTCGTCGGGGGGAGAGTCCGACCGGTCAACAGCATTGGCCGAATCGTCCCCCTTGAAGGCCTCTACAAGAAGAATAAGAGGAAGTAAAGAAGATTGTTCTAAGCGAAGAGATGGACGACCGAGGGGAGACGAAGGATGACCGGAAGAGGAAGATGTAGGCCGAGACGAGGTCGACATAACTAACATTGTAAAAAGGGCGAGACTGAGCTCGGTTCTCAGAGCTAGGTCGAGAGACTGCTTGGCTATCACTTAACTCATACAGAAAAAAAAGCGCAGGGTCTCGGCACTGTTGGGACAATTATTTATAGGGCCCATGGGCCTCGAATTTCGAAACAACGGATCAATCTCAACCGTTAGATCTCTTGGATCCAACGGTCCACAACACTTCCTGCCCGAAAAACCCCTCATTAATGCCAGTCACGTCACGCCGTCAGAGGTCACGTCACACCTCGGGGAATGAGACAGCCGCACGACCAGGGAGACCGACCGACACCCACCATTTAAGACTCATCGGACATAACCGTCCTCGAGCCTGGGGGACCAATGTACTGGTATGGGCGAGACCGACATTCGATCTCCCTGACCAAGACTCACCTAGTTGTCCGAGACCTGGTCTACTTGACCGAGACCAGAGAAACTTGGTCGAGACCATGGAAACTTTGCCGAGACAGGAGAAACCGCCATGGTCAGCCAGGCCGACCGACACATACATCAATTAACGCTCAAACCAAGGTCAGTGAAGCTAATCCGTTATTAAGGATTAGGTAATACACCCATAAGTGAGATTCACTCCACTAATCAGGCCCAATAAGGTAAGCCCATTAAAATAATATAAATAGCACACATCCCAAGGAGAAAGGTACGTCATTTATTAATGTGCACCTACCTGCATACTGATCACCCGCTTTACTGACTTAAGCGTCGGAGTGCCTTTCGCAGGTACCCCCCATTCGGTGTTCGCCCGAGATCGAAAGCCGAAGGAGAAGCACGAAGACGAGAAGGACCCCAGTCAAGCACCCAGCAACCTACCCGACCGAAGGAGGAAGACGAAGACTTCAATAGTTCTCTAGGTTCCATCTTCCTAGCAGGAACAAATTTTATTTTTTTTTCATTTCGTCAGCCAAACCGATGCATAGGAGATATTTTAATTTTGCGTTGGTTTGGCCCATGCATAAGCCGCCGCAATTGCGTCACTTTGACATCGGCTTAGCCGATGCAATTTGCGTGTGTTTTGCGTGGACCAAGTCCACGCAACGTGCGTCGAATTCGCTCACCCACGCTAATTTCCATTTGCTTCCAAGGTTTTTTTGTGGGACTGCTGGCCAATGAAAATCCGACGCTTTTGTGTCTGTTTTTGGCCTGTTTCGTCTGTTTTTTGCCCACGAAATATTATATTTTTCTTATAGTGGTAGTAGCTGATGAGTCAGACTACATTTCTACCCAATCAGATTTTCAAACAGACTAAGTTCATTTTTACTCCAAAGATCTCTTTATTCTCTGTTTTTCTCTATGATTAAGTCATCAATCTTAGTGGAACCAGTTGGAAAAAGTGTTTCTTTCAACTTGATTAAATGAACTTTTAGAGTAAACCCTAAACCTCAAACTCTATTATTATTATTCCACGTTGTCAACATAGAGTTCAAATTGTGAGGCAGTGAATTTTAATTTCATCTATTTTATAGTTTAATAATGTGATTTTAGAAGAATTATCATGCCTATACATTCATCTATACCTTATACCATTTCATCATACTTGTTGCTTATTTAAGAGAATTTTTGAATTTATTTAACCAAAAAATATACATTTGCTGGTTTTTGTAACCGGTTATAATCTTTTTTGTAATTATAAAAGTGAAATTAAGCACAAATAAAATCATTATTATTATTAAAAAAATTATATCGATTGAGAATACGTGTAGAAGGTGACACCACATTGATTATTCTACCCCAGTATAGTCAACAAGTGTCCAAATAAAGGGAAAAAACACTCATGACCAAATTTTTTAAACAAAATAGCAACTATATTTTAAATTTAAAATATTGAAATGAGATATTTGATTAGAATATAAATTAAATTATTCAATAAAACA
>Ga0123341_1006532_pt1 | contig 10542 bp, 10 predicted proteins | sample Turbeapinknodule_FD_89959 | JGI IMG/M metagenome (GOLD analysis project Ga0123341, IMG submission 89959) | Root nodule microbial communities of legume samples collected from Mexico - Turtle bean Mexico pink nodule | ecosystem: Host-associated > Plants > Roots > Nodule | place: Mexico: Nepantla...
CTTTACGCTTGCGAGAACTTGAGTACGCTGAGAGAGAATTTTGCACGGTTCCTGAGAGTTCTTAAGTTTTCTCTTAGTATTTGGTGGTTCAGTCGCTGACTTGGGCGTCGGAGCGTGATCGGCTGCAGCGGCGCCGTTCTGTCTTTTTGCAGGTTCTTGAGATGAATCAGAGCGAAGGACGGAAGCTAACACGGCGCAAAGTCGATCCAGGTTTGACGAGGCAAGGCTCTTGCGTCTTGGTCAACAGGCAGGATCATTTAAGAATAAAGTTAGGAAACTTGAAAAAATGTAAATAAAAAAATAAAAAAAAATAGATGAAATAAGAGAGATGTTTGCTCAAATAATGAAAAATCAGGTGAGGGCCAAGATTAAACATGTTAAATGTACATTCTTGAAGATAATCCTTGTCACTTTGTCATAACAACTATTACTTATAAAAAAAATATTTTTATGTAAAAATCGTTGCATCATGTGACTCCACACATGTGTAACTTTAAAATTTAATCTAATTGTTTCGAACCGAATGAGACTTGGGAAATATATCAAAGTGGAACAATGGTGAAAAATGTATAATCATTCTGAATTGATCTTGCATGACCAATAAAAATATTGCTAACCTTTTCTTAATTTATCTTTTTTTTTGTTATAGATATATCTTTTAAACTATTCTATGAAATTGTATTGTTTATTTTTTTTCAGATTTATGTTGTTATTAAGGATTCTATTTTGAATATTAGTTAGTTTATTATCAATATTTTAAAATTTAAACTATAAAATTATACCATGTTCAATTTTGTTTGTTCTTTTATATATTAATACTTTACTATGATAAAAAAAAATTATTAAAATTTATTCGATATATATATTATATATTCTAATGTATCGGTTGGATAATCCACTCTATCCATGTTCACATTACTTTTTAAAACCCATCAACAACCCTCATGGATGACAAAAGTGAATCGAAAACCGCTGTAAAATGTTGTGTTGTTCACACAGCAGATCTAGGAACAATCACGCTTCTAGTAGCCCACTCCACAAATATGGGAAAAACAGCAATAAAGCAACAATAAATTTTGAAGTTGCCAATTGTAACTTGTATTTTTCCGCATATTTTCTTTCTTTATGGCCTCTTCTTTCAATACTCACTCTTACACGCAGCAAGAAAGAAAAGAACACGTTATAATAACTCCCACCCATATATAGTTGGCAAAAAAGTAGTTAGCCATAACAGCAGACCGAGAAATGAACACCAAAAGCATCACCTCAAATCCACCATGGATTCTCTTCACTACACTTTTTCTCTCGTCTTTCTCCCTCTCACTCTCCGATCCAAGAATCACCGAAGCAGGACTCTACTGTGGAACCACCAAGGCCCCTCTGAAAGCCAACTACATACCAAGTTTCACCAAGGAAATGGAGAGCATCTCGCAGTTGGTGACCAACCACAACTGGGGCACTCACGTTGTCAACATTTCAGGCTCGTCCATTCCAATTTATGGCTTTGCACAATGCTTCAAGGACCTCTCTAACACCGATTGCCTTCTCTGCTACGCCGCAAGCCGTACCAAGCTTCCACGCTGCCTACCTTCTGTCTCTGCGCGCATCTACCTAGATGGCTGCTTCTTGCGCTATGACAACTACAGCTTCTATGCGGAGGTTAGTGACCCTTTGAGGGATACACTGAACTGCACCTCACAGCATGGGACGGTTGTTGATAAAACTGAGAGGTTGGAACTTGAGGAGAGCGTTGGAAGGGTAGTTGAGAGTGTGACCAACAGGGCTCTGGCAAAAGGTGGTGGCTTTGCTGTGGGCGAGGTTGAGGGGGTTTATGCATTGGCACAGTGCTGGAATACCATTGGGAGTGATGGGTGTAGAGAGTGTTTGAGGAAAGCTGGGAAGGAGGTGAGAGGGTGCTTGCCAAAGAGGGATGGGAGGGCCTTGAATGCTGGCTGTTATTTGAGGTATTCAACAAATAAGTTCTACAATGAAGATGGCGATGCAGGTGGTAAAAATGGTGAGTATGTGTGATTTTATTTCAAACAAGGTGTTAAATTGCAATCATTGTCACGATTTCCTCGCGATCTTTGAAGGGGAATTGTGGATGAATGTAGTAATCTTTTAGTTTCAAGCAAGCTTTTTTAAATTGCCGTTGCAAACACGGTTTTCTCACGATCTTTGATGAGAAATTGCGGATGAATGGGTCCACAGTTATGGTTGAGTCACTAATTGTTTTTTAAAGCCTTGGTTTCAACTCTTACTCTTTTGTTTTCAAATGGGATTTGAAGCTTATCTGGAAATTCAATCTACTTTGTTTTTAGTATGCAATTTGAAGTTCACTTTTGTTGTCCATAAAAATTCTATCACACTTAAGTCTTTGTCATTATGACTCCAATGCTTTTCAATGTTTCTACACTGGCCTATATAGAATCTATATCTTAATTCATAGACGGTGCTCAGAGTGAGAAAAAATTTGTTTCGTTACAGGATTTTATTTTTTTTCCAACAACCAAACGACTAGTTTTATTTTGAAGACTTAAGTCTTTGTCCTTGCCTGAATTTTACTCTTTCAGGATTCTTAAGAAGAGGAGTCATAATCGCAGAAGTGTTAGCAGCAGCTGCAGTTTTAATGCTTATCCTCTCCGCCTCCTATGTAGCCTTCACAAAATTAACTAGGATAAAAAAAGGTGAACATTATAAAGAAGGAATTATCATTACTATTTACTACACACTATAAAGTTAAATTTGTGAACTCTTACGTTTTCACTTTCTTATGCTGTTTCTTTTCTCCTGCATCACCAGAAAACAATAATCTTGGTCATATTTCCTCTTCCATAAGCAAATCTAGCTTGAATTACAAGTACGAAACTCTTGAGAAGGCCACAGATTATTTTAACTCTTCAAGGAAATTAGGCCAAGGTGGAGCTGGCTCAGTTTTCAAAGGTATTCTCCCAAATAAGAAAGTTATTGCGGTTAAGAGATTGATCTTCAATAACAGGCAATGGGTGGATGAGTTCTTCAACGAAGTGAATTTGATTAGCGGAATTGAACACAAGAACCTTGTCAAACTATTGGGATGTAGCATTGAAGGCCCTGAGAGCCTCCTTGTGTATGAGTACTTGCCCAAAAAGAGTTTAGACCAATTTATCTTCGGTAAGTTCCCATTATTGTAGTACATTGTGAAGTCCATTTTTTGTTTTAATTTCATAAAATCAAACGCTTATGTATAATTTCACGAAGGTGATGTACTAATCTGCTTTGCAGAAAAAAACAGAACTCAGATTCTAAACTGGAAGCAGAGGTTTAATATCATTCTTGGAACTGCAGAGGGGCTTGCATATCTTCATGAAGGTACCAAAATAAGAATCATCCATCGAGATATCAAAAGCAGCAATGTTCTTCTGGACGACAATCTCACTCCCAAGATTGCAGATTTCGGCCTTGTCCGGTGTTTTGGAGCTGATAAGTCCCATTTGAGCACTGGAATTGCCGGAACACTGTAAGTCCTTGGATTTAGCACATGTTCTAGAAGGATTAAACTGCAAGTAAAAAATACGACATAAATTCTTGAGGTTAATAATATCTTTTTTTGTTTTATTTTAGTCTTTGAGATAATAGTTTTAGTTCCTATTAAACTAACTAAACTTTTGGAATAAGTTCCTTTTATATTATAATTTCATTTTATTTTCTATTATTTAGGTAACACTTCTGTTTTTCCATTTCTGTTAGTCATTCTTCACATCAATAGAAAATCCTCGCATCAGATACTAAAGTAGAACAATTTTTTTTTAAATCACAATAGATCTTGTGAGAGGGTCAAATAAAAATAATGTCATGTTATGTGGTAAAAATTATTCAAAACTAAAAAACAATTATGTTGGATTCGTATATTTTTAAGCAGCAGACTAGCCAAAATCTTTTAAGATAAAGATGAATAGAAGCTTTTAATGTGTATTTCTAGCTCAACTCAACCCCTCCTGTGAAGATTCCCTCATGACATGTAAAGAGCAATTTAACACTAAAGTTTATTTTATTTATTTCTCTTACATGACCCATAATCTTAATTAATTCCTGCTTTTATTATTTTTGGATTAGAGGTTACATGGCTCCTGAGTACCTAATCAGAGGACAACTTACTGATAAAGCTGATGTGTATAGTTTTGGAGTACTTGTTCTAGAGGTTGTATGTGGGAGGAGGAATAATGTCTTCCGAGAGGACTCCGGCTCGCTTCTACAAACTGTAAAACTTCTATGCCTAACTTGCACAACATTTGAAACAACCTTTTTTCATTTTCTGGGCTACTACTGGTTTCAACACTTTCTGTTATTGTAATTATTCTAGTGGAAAATTATCATTTTGAACACCAGGTTTGGAAACTTTACCGATCAAACACATTAACTGAAGCTGTTGATCCTTGCTTGGGAGATGATTATCCTGCAACTGAAGCATCAAGGGTGTTTCGAATTGGATTGCTTTGCACACAAGCTTCTGCCTCCCTAAGACCATCCATTTCTCAAGTTGTTTACATGCTAACTAATTCAAATGAAGACGTTCCCACTCCAAACCAGCCCCCATTTTTGAGCACTGGAATGCTGGACTCAGATGGTTCCAAGTCTTATACCACTAACAGCTTCATATCCAATGCCTTGAAGAAGATTGGAGTATCCTACATCTACTCAGAGTCCTCTAGTTCACGCAACTCAGATGGGCCATCAAGAAGTGAAGAATCAATTGTTCAAGTTTGATTTCCAAGAAATTAAACTGCAGTCATCATATCACAGTTTTGAAGGCTTTTGTGTTGTGACTGCAATAGCTGTTGCATGGCTCACATTATACTCACAATCACAATCTATGGCAACATCATGATATTTTTGGAGGTCTCCACAGGTTGACAACATCCCTAATTCAGAAAACATGGTCATTTCGAATATGTTCTTTGGTTTTGGGTAGTCATGTATAATTTTTTGTTTATTAGAAAGAGTGAAATGTTAGAGTTAGGAGCTAGGAAGACAATTTATATAACCGAAAAAATGTAAAGATAGAAAGGAAAAGAAGGTCGCCTTTTGAAAGGGTGGCAAGTGAGCTAGCGGTTCAACAACAGGTCATTAAGACATTAACTGTAGATGTAACAGAGACATGGTTTTAAGAGTTATCTAATTTAAACTAGTTTCTGGTTTTTTATAAGCATGTTATTTAAATCACTTAAAATTAAAATTAACGTAAAGGGAAACTAGGTTAGTTCGTTGGACATAATGTGTTAGTTGTTATAAAAAAATTATAATTGTTCAATTCCTACAAATAAAAAAAAAAAGTAAAAGATAATATATTTTTTAAGTTATAGAGACGAAAATACTAAAACCAAATTATATTCTTAAAAAACTAAAACCACAGAAAACTTTGGAAGAACTAAACCCATATTTATTCTAAAATATTTAAACCTTATATGGTTGCAATTTCTAATATATTCATTTTATAAAATCGGATCTTTTTCTCTGGTTTTGGTGCATGTAATGGGCACCATAAGTGGTTAAATTCTTTTCTAGGAGATTGAGAGTAACTTGTTCAAACTATGTATGTATTTATATGTGAATTTTTGTTCCTGATTGATATTGGTATTGTCATTTTGTGCTTAAAGCTTGAATTTTTATTCATGAACATGATTATTGGATTTTGTATTTTGTGTTTAAAGCTTAAATTTCTATTCATGAATGTGATTATTGGATCTTGTATTTTGTGCTTAAAGCTTGAATTTTTATTCATGAACTTGATTATTGGATCTTGTACTTTGTGTTTAAAGCTTAAATTTTTATTCATGAATGAGATTCTTGGATCTTGTATTTTGTGCTTAAAGCTTCAATTTTTATTCATGAACTTGATTATTAGATCTTTTATTTTGTGCTTAAAGCTTGAATTTTTATTCATGAACGAAATTTTTGGATTTTACTGGGAAGTACTTTTGAGAATCTGACCTTAATGAGAATACTTGATATGTTTTGATACTAGGAACAAATTTGAATGTATCAATTGCTATATAACATCTTTTCTTATTGATAAGAATGTTTTATAAAGATACAAGACATCAATATTTAGGAGATAATCTTAATAATTTCATAATTGAGGAATTAATATGAATGACTCTTACATGTTGCATCAATATCAATGTTTTTATTTACCAAAAATACATGAGTGAGAAAGATTAACTTCAATCCCGATTTTATCAATTGAATTATTTTACTCATTTATTTTGTTTTAATTTAATTTTTATGCAAATTTATATCAATATCTTATGAATTCAATTATTGTACATATTCTTATATTTAGTGAATACTACGATTATGATTTTAACTAACAGTTCATTGTGGGTTCCACATCCGTCTTTCTAAGACAAATTATTACAACTAACTTGATATACTTGCCAAATTAGATAAATAAGTTTTTGGCGCCGTTGCCGGGGATCACTTATTAGGATGTTTACATCTAAGGGGTGACAATCTAATCAATTTGTAAAGACTAGAGATGGAAGGCTTGTTGAAATTTGGTATTGGATAAGGATCTCTAGACAAATATTTTGAATTTTATGAGGGTGTTTTTCCCCTAATTAAGTGTTGCGTATGGTGGATTTAGATGAAAAATTAATCATAGGATTTATTTATGAAGAGATGGATCTTGCTAAAGAGAAGATACAAAGTCTCTTCAATGGAGTTAGTAAAAGGTAAATAACTAATTACCTTTCACTTTATTTGATTTCTATTTTTTTTAGAAATATAGACATTGTTTTGTAGATTAATTTATTTAGTTTTATCTTACTTAGTTACACCCCCTTTGGGAAATCATTGTCTAAGATGGGACAACCAATTGCATAGGTCATTTCACTAGTGCAAATGACGCATTCTACAACATCATATTAGGTCGGTTAATTGATAACCGATGTAAATAAAAATGCGGTGACATTTTTGTAAATATTTGACACATATTACACCTTCCAACCGATGTAATATGTTCTTTTTAGAGTAAACAAAAAATTTAACAAAAAATATAGTTGGGAGTATGACATATTACATCGGTTGGTCCTTCCAACCGATGTGATATGTCTTTCAGAGTAAAAAAAATATAAATGTGGAGCTAGATATATTGCATTGGTTGTTCCTTCCAACTGGTTTTGGATTTTTAAAAAAAAAGTCCAACCCACATAAGTGATGGTTATTAGGGTGATGGTGTTGTTGTGAGAGTCTATACCTTGAAGACACGTAAAGCGAGGGAGTGGGAGTTCCAAGCCTAGAAACACAAGGTGTTGAATTACCGATGTCGATTCTGCCAGAACACAATTTTGAAGGGTGTGGTGGAACCTGTTCATGTCCATTGTTGTTCTCTTGAAAAAGCTTCATGGAACGTTGTTTTTATTTTCTATGAGAGACAAAACATCCCATTGGAGATGGGGTTTCAGAGTTCTCATGGAACGTTGTTGTTTTATGCTTTTTTATCCATTCTCTTTGTCTATTTGTGAAGACAAATAGGGGGAGAATTTAGTGGTTCATTTGGTTGTAATTTAGGCTACACTATGGTGTTTCTAATTCTAGTTAATCTGTTGCTCTGCCACACTCTGATCACACTTTGATACACTGGTTTTTCTGCTACATATGCACTGGTTTTTCTATTGCTGTCAAATTGGTTTTTCTGCTTATGGGTATTGCAGGAACTGGTTTTGAGTGTGCTTGGTAAAACTGTTATATCCTGCTGGTATACTTGCTTTGTATGGTGTACAATTCTTTTATGCAGGACCTCTCAACTTCAAAAACTACAACACAAACAAACCAGGGGTTTATCTTCATCAAATAGGGGGAAATTGTTGAACAAGATGCTTTGATGCCTCCAAATCTGTGTGGAAAGCTTGAAGCTCAAATTCTTTTCAAAAACTCTAAGTGTAAAACAACCAATTGAATCGACATTTCAACAGGTTGATTTTCCACTTTCTTTAGAAAACATCCCTTTTTCAAAAGAACTTGAACCAAACAACCTTGGATCATAACTTTGAGTGGATTAACAAATTCAAACTACATAAAACACACACTCAACCAACAACAGAGTCTTCAAGCAATCCACTTTGGAGACATCAAAACCTATGTTCAACAATCTCCCCCTATTTGATGAAGACAAATCCCTGGTTTGCTTGAGTTCTCCTGTTTGAATTTGAAAGCACCTGCAAAAATAGAAATTGTGCATGTACAAAGTAATAAAAAAACCCAAGTTTTAAATTCTCCCAAGAACCTGTTATCATCACTGTTTTCTGGCAATAAAACTAGCAAAATCAGTATGAAAACCAGTGTGAATGAGGTGCAAGATCAAAGCATTCAACAACAGCATAATAACATAATAATAAACCAGTAATAGTAGCATCAACACAACACTGAAAACCAGATAATTCTCCTCATATTTATCTTTACAAATAGAGTAAGACAAGGAATAAAAACAAAATTAAAAATAATTTAAGCATTCTAGTCAGTAGTAAAACCATCCGACAGAGCCATGAATTCAGATTTCATGTTTAACAAACCCCATTATCTCTTGTACAATATTATTTGTCATTCTATTAATATTGTGTTGTTATAAAAGAAGTTTGATTATATAACATCAAACATTCTAAATAATTACAACTTAATTATAAGTAAAATATAGATAATTATCTTTGTTAATATAGGTGGAAATCACTTCCCAAGTATCTTTTAGTTTTTTCTTTTCTTTTCTACTCTTTTATGGTTTAATTTTTTTCTTTTTACGTCAATGTCTTTCATTATATTTTTTTTTTATATTATTAAAGGTAAAAGTAGGAAAACAATTTGTATATTATATAAAGGTTAATCCCTATTATGTATTATTATAAATTATTAGGGAAAACACATCTAGCTCCTATTTCTTTCTATTTTTTTTATTATATTGTCTTATATTTTTTTATAAATAACTAATATGTACATTTATTTTTTTATTTATGTGATTTTATTTATTATATATTATATTACAATAAAAAATCAATTATATGAAATTAAACATTTTAAACACTTACATCTTTGATTACACACATAATACGAGACTTTTTTTTATTTTGTTTTAAGGAAGAGTTACTTCCCACTGTGTATTTGATCCGGTCGGTCATCGGTAGTCGGTGACATCAGCAAAAGATAGCCACGTGGACCGTTCTTAGTGGAACACGTGGGGCAGGGAAGCAGATGAGTCATTGAGAAAGTCACCCAGGGGGTGATCGGTCATCAGGGGACAACGGTCAGAGAGGATGCGCGATTAGTGCCTAGATAAGCGCCTGGAAACAGAAGGCGTGGCGCTATGGTGCACCGATAGGTCATCTGGTGTGAGCGATGGTCATCGGGTTCTCGTGTTGCACGTAGTTAAGCTGGAAACGAAGGACGTTTCCCAGCGAGAGCGTTGCATACGAGCCTTGTGTGGCAGAGTATCAGAGAAAGGAGAAGTTATATGCTTTATGGTGTCGTGCACGAGAGTGGCCTAAGAGAGCTAGTAAGCCAGTCGGTGGTTGGTGCTCTCTTAGCCCATAACATGCATGGTGCAAAGCAGAGGTGATCGTTCACACAATAGGTGATGCCTGGTGCGTGCGCTTAGCCAAGCCATACTTGATACTCACACTAAGGTTGCACGAGACACCTAGTGGAAGAAACGCGCTAAGTTACTTCGTACACGGATAACTTAGGCGCGCAACAGTGTATATAAAGGGCATTCCGCGCTCATGCAAAGGGAGGTAAGATTCATTCTTGCAAGTTACTAGTTTACACACACACAAAGTGCACACGAGTCTCGCAGAGATTCTTAGTTCTTTGGTGGTTTTGTAAGGCTGACTTGAGCGTTGGAGTGCAATCGGCCGCTAGAGGCGCCGTTTGGTGTGTTTCACAGGTTTGCTTGGATTTCTTGTGGAGTTCCTGCATTTGTTGCGGTTGAGGAGGTGGAAGATAGAGTGTGACGTGGCGAATCCTTCGACGTTCGAATCCCCTGCAAGATCATTTGGCGCCCATCGTGGGGCACGTGTGAATTTGTGATCCCATCCACACTTTGCTGTCAGATTTTGTTTGTTCTTAAGGTTCTTTGCTGAGAAAATGAGAAGGACAAGGCAAACTTCACCCGCGCCATCAGCTGAAGAAGGAGCTGTGACGATGGCACATGTCTTGGAAATGATGCGAACGCTGCAAGACAATGTGGCAGCGTCAAGAATGGAACAAGAAAGGATGCAAGCGGATTTGGCTGCATCACAGAGTAGAAACGAGGAGTTAGACAGAATTAATGGAGAGTTGCGCAAGGCGCTGCAAGCGCAGAAGGAACGCGCAGCGGAGGAAAGGGTGGCGCCGCCGCCGTCTCCCCCCAAGACTTTCCCCATGCCTTTCTCATCGAAGATTATGAGCGCAGTGGTGCCACCAAACTTGGTGGGGGTGAAAGCCTTGTTTACTGGGGTGGAGGACCCAGAGACGCATCTGACAGCGTTTCACACCCAGATGATGCTCTCTGGGGGTTCGGATGCGGTGTATTGC
>Ga0123341_1006533_pt1 | contig 10541 bp, 7 predicted proteins | sample Turbeapinknodule_FD_89959 | JGI IMG/M metagenome (GOLD analysis project Ga0123341, IMG submission 89959) | Root nodule microbial communities of legume samples collected from Mexico - Turtle bean Mexico pink nodule | ecosystem: Host-associated > Plants > Roots > Nodule | place: Mexico: Nepantla...
AAATATATCCGGAAGTGGTTATTGAGTTTCGGAAATAAAAATCCGGAAACAAAATTTAAAATTCTATTCCGGACAAAAAAATCCGGAATTGATAAATAATACATTCTGGAAAAAAAAATCCAGAAAAGAGATTATTGTGTTTCGGAAATAAAAATCTGGAAACAAAAATGAGAAACTCATTCCGGATAAAAAAATCCGTAATATAAAATTTCATTCCGGAAAAAAAATCCGGAACACATATTTCAGAAATTTTTTTTAAAGATAGTTTCGTCTTTTCCGCTGAATCGGGTGCAGTGATATGGTGCAGGAAGCAATTGCCAAGAAATTGCTCTCACTTGATTCTAGATACAAGTAATTATGGTAGAGGAACAAAAAAAACTCACTACCAACATATAGAAATATGAATATTTCAAAATATGTTTTTAATTATTCTAAAAATATTACTTTTGTAATAATTTTTATTATGAAATATTCTAAAATTATTAATATTTTCAGAACTCTGATCCTAAAATATATTTTTTCAAAATATTTTTTAAAAAGATGTAAAGATTTAAAAAAGTTATTTTTGGATAATAGTAAGCAATTCCACTGTTAAACTAGAGCAAGAGAGAGAAGAAGGAAACAATACACTTCACCGCCACAAATCAGAGCCGTTCATAAATCTCAGCTTCCGTTTCTCCATATCCAAATGCCACAATGGCAACGGCGCCGTTAACTCTCCATCTCTGTCGCCTTGGCCGAAACTTAGGTACAACGCTCTTTCTCACTCCCGCCCCCGCTCTTCCGAACCCTCGCCACGTCACTTTCCGCCGCAAGTTCCGCCGCCAAATATCCTTCTCATCCTCTTTCTCCCGGCGCTTCTCCGCTAGGTCCACCTCCCGAGGTACGCGAATTTCGTTTCTCACGTCTGCTTGGCTTCGGAGTGTGTTGGAAACTGAAATTATTTGCTTGTTTGGATTTAGGAGAGGTGGATTGTGAGTTGGGAGTGGTGGATGAGAAATATGATGTGATTGTCGTTGGAGGAGGTCACGCTGGTTGCGAAGCCGCTCTTGCCTCTGCTCGTTTGGGGGCTAGGACTCTTCTTCTTACTCTCAACATTGACCGAATTGCGTGGCAGGTTAGCATTTTACGCTCCTTCAATTATACTTGTGTATGTTATGGCTGTTAATGTTAACAAATCTGTCCCTGTTCTTTAAAGATTGAGGATAAAGTTTTTTTTTTTCTCTTCACTAGTTAGTAATTATTCTAGATACGATTTTTTAATTTATTATTGTTATTATACACAAAAGAAATCCCTGGAGGCTCATAAGATACGATTGAGATGGCTAAAATGGAGAAAGAAACTGGGGTTTATCTGTGGTCGCAATAGCTAACTTGGTCATAGCCCTCACTGTTAAGTGAGGTGTAAAAATTAGGGTAAAAATATAAGGTATAATGAGTTGTTCCATGGGCTTGACTCTCTGTAGCAACTGCTGCATAGATTTTGTAACTTGAAAATGCAGCGTCCTTGTAGGAAAGATGCTGAGTGGACTGGCCATGTGTTTTATTTTTGGTGCTCGAAGGAAAACTACATGTTTGCCATTTCTCCTGCTTTTGCTTGCTGTGTATATGCCCCTTCCTTGCCTTTGTTTCGGTTAAGCACATTCTGATATTGTTGATGCATGGCTTAATCCCTAAATATTTAGAGTTTCTGATTGAGACGAGTTTGGTGCAGCCTTGCAATCCAGCTGTTGGTGGGCCTGCAAAGTCCCAACTTGTTCATGAAGTGGATGCGCTAGGTGGTGAAATAGGGAAGATTGCTGATAGGTATTTTGAAGGAATCATATGTCTCCACTTATACATTTTTGCAACTTGGTTCCCCTAGATTTTGTGAATATAATTGTAACTGATTGTTCAAAATTCTTCTTTTCAATCAAGGTATTGTTAAAGGTTGTTTTGCTGTTGTTGGTTATAAATAAGAGTTGATAGGAAAATGTTTAAAGTCAAGGGGAAAGTGGCAATATAGTCTTCTGGACTGTTGCAAGATGTTCTTATGTTTATGTGTTCAAAATTATACGAAGAGAGGATGAAATAAGAGCCTTGAGGTTCTTAATTGCTTTATTGGAAAGAAATAATGTGGGTCCATATAGGCAAAGTGAGTTATTGAGTTTGAATTTGATGTGATATTCTATTGTGGTGATGGACACTATGCTAAAGCATCATGTTCCTAAAGAAAGTCTTTCACTTTTGAAGCATTAATTTATTTCGTTATAGTTATTTTGTTTTGCCCAAGAATTCACAACTCACACTATATAAAATTTAAGAAATGATATTATCTTTTAATAATTTCCACTACCATATGATGCACCTTTTAATATCGCTATATTAGATATTTACTTTTATTGTATGCTTTCTTCCTTAGATTCTTGAGTGATGTGTTTATAATGAACTACTTTTGGGACATAATATACTATGAAGAGCAGTTTTTTCAGGTTTTTGTGGCTTAAATACACATTTCTACTTGTGTTCAGATGTTACTTACAAAAGCGTGTACTCAATGTCTCAAGAGGTCCTGCAGTTCGTGCATTACGAGCTCAGACTGATAAAAGGGAGTATGCCTGGCAAATGAAAAATGTAGTAGAAAGGCAAGTTCGTAGCCATAGTTTTTCCTTTTCTTTTGTCATTTGCATGATCTATTTTGCTATACTTAGGTTTTGCTAGCAATCGATCACATTCACATGCAACGACCAAATGATTCTTTTGCAGTAATATTTTTCTTGTGGGGTTAGGGTTATTTATTCTCATAACTTTAGAAGCAATAACATAAACACCACAGTAGTAGGTGTGAGAGATATTTAGATTGGTTCTGTATAGTCAACTTGGCCAAGTTAATAGTCAACGAGATAGAGTCATGACTTACGTATGGCTGGTAGGATAAAACAAATACTTGGGATGAAATAACTTTTTAAAACCCTAGTTATATAAAGTGCTGGGGGCATTGCCCTCGACCCTTTGATAAGTCCTGCATGTGGAGTCATTTTTCATTAGATGATATTTCCCTTGTCATGTAGATGGCCAGTCTAGTACTACTGGTTCAAGCCCCAGCTCCTATGATGCATGAATACAATATGAGTTTTGGATACTACACGCTTCCAACATGGTGATTCGTCTCATCTTGTAAAATATAAATATAGGATACGATACATTCAGAAATGTTTAAAGTATGTATTTATGCATATATATAATTCACAAAATAAAATAAATGTTATTGTAATTCTTTAAAGAAACCGTTTTTAAATTGAAAATCATTATTAAATATCATCCTAGTCAAACTTATGAAACCCAAATGTATATACAAATTATAGTTTTATACGAACAAGTGGTGGTGACTCGTGAGAGTGAGAGATGCTTCTATCAACATTTGTTATTACAACACTTGTTTTCTAGTTAAGTGGTACTCAAATATCAATTCCTAAAAGTGATTTCATGGAATAAATCACAAAGATCATATATTTTCTGTATGTTTAATGTTTGGAAATATATAAAAATAAAATTGATGATATATACTAGTGGAATGTTATATATGAGGCTATTTTGGGAGAAAGGAGGGTTTGAGGTGTGGGATCCTTGGTACTTGGTGCCTTATTCTACATGGGTAATAAATGAGAGGCAGACCCTCACCGATCAAGTCTTTTATTGGATTAAGGTTTAACCCAAAGGACAATGAGAATTCGTAATACAGGACTATTAGTTGTACCAAAAAGCAACAATTCTAACTTACAAGCACTCTTTCGACGGATATTAAGCATGCTTTTATTTTTAATTACAGACACTCCACATACACATATTTTAAACATATCTAAGGGTATTCGTGTCGGGTACGTCCTCGACATGGATACATTGACCTGATGAACTGATTGGTTCATCACAGTTCTTCACATGTTATATGCATTTTTCTTTTTTGTTATTTCCCATCAAGTTTTGTTTGGACTTTATTTTTTGCAGCACTCCAAACCTTTCTATTCGAGAGGCTATGGTCACAGATATTTTACTAGGGAAGAATGATAACGTGGAAGGTGTTTGTACATTTTTTGGAATGAAGTTCTATGCTCAGTCTATTATTCTTACCACAGGAACTTTTATGAGTGGTAAAATTTGGGTTGGTCGAACTTCTATGCCGGCAGGAAGAGCTGGCGAGTCTGCTTCACTTGGATTAACAGAAAACCTACAGCGACTTGGTTTTGAAACTGATCGGTTGAAAACTGGAACCCCAGCCCGAGTGGACATTCGCACTGTAAATTTCTCAGTATTAGAACCACAGCATGGAGATGAACAGGTTTGTCCATTTAAACCTATCAGTAGGTTCATTAGATTCAATTTTGGTTCAAATCAGGCTTTGGTTTGTAGTTTGCAAATGGTTTTTTTCAGGACTCAATCCAATTGTCACTTCTGATTATGTTAATATTGATAGAACTTAAAGGCCCTAGTAATTTTCTCTCTGGAGAATCATGTCTACCAGCCGCCAGTTGGGCATGATCCAAGATGTTTCTTAAGTTATCTCTCGGATTGCCTCGATTGATAGTAATATTTAGCTTAGATAGCTAAGCAATAATTTAGCTCTGATAGTTCAAACAAATTATGACACAAAAAGTAGAACTTTACTTTTCCCCTACTTCTGAAAGATAACAAAAATACTGAGTTTCTATAATCTGTAACTAAAAACATTTACTCTAACAAAAAGATAGTGTTTCCCCAGTGTATCTTCATAATTGGCAGGTCAGCTGGTTTAGTTTTGATCCAGAGGTCCATATTGAAAGAGAACAGATGTGCTGCTATCTAACTCGTACAACAAGTACAACTCATCAGATAATACGAGAGAACTTACATGAGACTCCCACTTATGGAGGATGGGTTGAGGCCAAAGGACCTAGATACTGTCCATCAATAGAAGATAAGGTGTGCTTAAAAAAAGTTACCCTGGCTTTATTTATTTCAGTTTAATATCTTTATGTCCAGAATTAACTGTAATCATCAATTCAATCCGTACTCCTGACAAACCTGAACCATTTAGAAAAAGGGGTCTGAAGCATCATATACTGGAATCTTTTGTATCATTTTCTGATGTGATATATTGTTCACTTTTAGATTGTAAGATTCCAAGATAAAGAGTCCCATCAAATATTTCTTGAACCCGAGGGTCGAAATGTGCCTGAGCTCTATGTGCAGGTAAGTTATACTTTTGTATACTCTTATTAACCACTTTTCTGTAATCTGAATGAAACTTGACATTTCTTTTGCAAGCAGGGGTTGGGGGTGAGTGGGTGTTTGAATACAATGATGAGATGAAGATTCATTAGCATACTGAGACTGTTGTTCCTGAAAAAATGATAATCAACCACAAAAGCTGTCATAACAAGTACATTTTCCTATTAAGGGATTGATGCATGCAATTTAGAACTATTGAAGCATCCCTGCGCCCATGATCCAAATTTTGTCACGTTCTTTCATGTTTGGTAAATAGACAATTCATTATGATACAAGAGAAAGACACAAATGCAAGAATATAAGTAGTCAAAAACATAAAAAAATGAAAGGAATAAAACTGCTAAGAACAAGAGACCTGCAACACCGCATGTTCATCTCTCGGTAGGTCTAACAAAGAAACCCCCACAAAAAAGCACCTATTAAATCACCAATGAATTCTGGAGTAAAACATCTATTAATGGACTTAGTGGGTTCTATTTTCTTGACTAGGAGTAAAGGAGTGTTATTGGATTTATAAAAATAAAATATAGTCCTCCCACTCTTTTGTTGCTATTTTCTAGCCGGGGAAATTCTTTTTGGGGGAAGTAGGTGGCAGTGCTAATGGCTTGTCTCACCTGTTCTTTATCTTGAGAGGAGTACTGTCCTCCAACTTTGTGCTCTTTTTTTTTCTTGATGAAATTAGCATAGATAAACTATTTCACAAAAGGTTGAAGTTTGTATGGTTAATGCTTTCTATCTTATAGGGGTTCTCGACGGGATTGCCAGAGAGATTACAATTACCTTTGCTGAGAACTTTGCCCGGACTCGAGAAGTGTTCAATGTTGAGGCCTGCATATGCTGTGGAATATGATTATTTACCTGCTCATCAATGTACTAGGTCTCTAATGACAAAGAAAATTCAAGGATTGTTCTTCTCTGGTCAGATAAATGGAACTACAGGCTATGAAGAAGCTGCCGCACAGGTATTATTTAAAGTTCATTTGTACTTTTAAATATAATAATTTGTGATTTTTGGGTGTTGTGAAGTGTGAGTTGTATCATGAGTTGATATTTCTTGGGTATCTGAGCTTCCTACTAATCTAGCAAGCCTTCAACCCTCTATGCTATTCCTTAGGGCATTATTTCTGGTATCAATGCTGCTAGACATGCAGATGATAAGCCACTTATTGTTCTTGAGAGGGAGAGCAGTTATATAGGAACATTAATTGATGATCTAGTAACCAAGGACCTGCGAGAGCCTTACCGTGTATTAACCAGGTAAGCTAACCAAAGATAACATTTATGTTGCTTTATTCTGTCTCGTCTTTCTTGACATATAAATTGAAATTTTTGTTCTGCATGTTAGCCGCTCAGAGCATCGGTTACTCTTGAGATCTGATAATGCTGATAGCCGTCTCACACCTTTGGGTCACGAAATAGGATTGATAGATGATAGACGCTGGAAACTGTACCAGGATAAGCAAGCTCGGATTTCAGGGGAAAAGAAGCGATTGAAAAGTGTCCGGATTTCAGGTTGGTTTTTCCACTATGCTTGTGTGGCAACCATTGTTGGGAGCTGTTTCTTTAAAAATTGACTGAAAGAAAGATTATCAGTTTGGGCAAACAAGATGGCAACATCTGCGCATAATAACAAGATGGTTGACTGTAATATAACTTATTCTCACTTCTGTTGTGTTCACGCCCTTCCTTTTCCTATAATCTTTGACTAACAAAATGATATAATAATATTGTATTAATAACAGATAGTGGGTTTTACAAAAATTGTAGCTTTAAATCTTCACTCTTCTGCACTTTATACGGTCACAAAATATTTTATATAAGGATTACAGTTTAAAATGTAATCAAACTACTTTTAATATAGTCTGGTAGATACTTCACGCTAGTGTTAATAAAAGTCCAAGTTATCTGTGATTACTATTATCCATTCTCTAGGAACAAAAAGTTTTTTTATACAGTAGGAGTACATCATTATATTTATACTGATTTTCCATCGTTGTATGCTTCCCTCCAAATACTTGCTCTGCTGTATATTATGTAGAGATTTTATTTGGCTAATTATCAATTATCGCTACTCCCCAATTTTCTCATCAGGAGGGGACTTGGCTTCTGAAGTCACTAGTCTGTCTGGTCAGCCCGTGAAGGACTATTCAACATTAGAAAGCCTTCTTAAGAAACCACACATACAATATGAAATTCTTGACAAACATGGTTTTGGCGATGGAAGCTTATCAAGAATGGAGAAAGAATGTGTTGAGATTGATATAAAGTACGAAGGTTTCATCTTGCGTCAGCAAAGCCATCTTCAACAGGTATTTATCACACTTGTTAATGAGCAGAGGGAATACCTTTTTGCTTTTTGTTGACCTCAAAATCCCAAATTATTTTGATTTTACACATTTTAGAACTTCAGCTGTGTATTTAATGTCAAATTTCATTGTTATGGTGGATTTACCTATAGTTGGTTGCTCAACATCATAGACCACTTCCCGAAGACTTGGATTACTATGCAATGACAACATTGTCTCATGAAGCTCGCGAAAAACTTTCCAAGGTTTGTAAGTTATATAAGCTAATCAGTATAGATATTTGGTTAATTACTGGTATGTTCGGTAGGGAGGAAAGAAATAGAGAGTGAAAGAGGTAAGAAAGAAGTGATTGCATCAAGGAAAGCTTAGTACACTTTATTAAATAGTTTTAATATTTAACTGTTAAATGATGTTATATATACTTTGCGGTGAGTTTAATACCACAGGTTATGAAATATTCTCCTTAATGCAACTTACTCTCTTGTACTTGGCGACAATGTTATCTCAATGATTTCAGGTTAGGCCTCAAACCATTGGTCAGGCAACCAGAGTCGGTGGGGTAAGCCCCGCTGATATCACTGCTCTACTCATTGTGCTCGAAGCCAGACGGAGGAAAGCTCAAGAACAGAGGAGGTACAAAATGATGAATGCCGTTCAAGCAAATAACCAAGTTGAGATGCCTGAAGTTTCTTTGACTGAAAAAGTGAGCTCTGGATAAGTTTTCACGTCACATTGTTACCTGACCATTCTACCAATTTTGATATTCAGCATGCCACATATATATGCGGTGTAAAGGCTGCAAAATCGTAGTGTCATTCATAGATTTATAGATTAACAGAAAGGATTGGATGGAAAGGGAAAGGAATTAATTGTATTTTTTACTTCATTTGACAATTTGACCCGATTGATAAAATTTAAACAAATTATTTGTTGATATAAATGTCAATTTTTCTTTTTAGTAGATATACTCTTTTAGTTTATGAACTTTTTCTTGATTTGGCTTTTGGTCCATACTTCCAAAGTACAGGTCTCAATATTTTCAATTCATGTAGATTGTAATCGTTGTAATTTTTTGCTCGATATTTATTAAAGCATTGGGCCTATTATTTTCAATTATTGAAGTATTATTGTTCATTCAGAGTTTGCACCAGTGAAATTGTGAGGATTTATATTTAAAAAATTAAAGTAGAACCAGTATTTAAATTGTGAGAAATTATACATTATTGTTTATTTTATCCTTTTATTAGCCGGCTCTCTGTGGTGGTAGTGGAATCAACGTGGGAACTGAACTTGTACTAAATTTTAATGCAGAATATAATTATGCCCATCTGTTGTGGAAAACATCTTTTACAATCACCTTTTTAAAATAAACTACTTTACAACTTTCTAATAATGATAATAATATTAATAATAATAATAATATTGACGTGTACTAATACAGTATTATCCTGTATCTTGTCAATTTTGGGTATTTTGTATGCATAAACATGACTTCTATAAAGAATGGGTTTTCAATGTGAATTAGTAGCATATGTATGAAACAAACCATCTCTAACCTCAACTTGGATAACCATAATTGGAACCCGCTTCCCTCTCTCTTTCTCTGTCTTCGTTTCTATCGTTAACACCATTTTAGGTTAACAAACTTTTGAACATGACTTCCCTTTGAGAAAAAATTCCCATTTTCAGGCTTCCTTGCAACTGCTACACCAGGAAAAATTAGAACTGGGCACCTCCAAATGCAACCTGCTTCTCACCCCATGCCACCCCAATGATCCTTCCTCCAACATTAACCCCTCACCACTGCTCAAAATGGATGAAGATAAAGAGGAAATCCTGAATATTTGAACATTATTCCTAAACACAAATGCCTGTGTCTGATCCTAGTTCTGGGCGCACGTTCGTATGGATCATAACTGGTCTTTTGTTCATCTCTGTAGTGGCAGGAGGTGCATGCCTTGTGGCATACATGCTCCTTCCTGAATCAGAAACATCATCATCTTGGATACCCGAAATTGGGGTCGCATTGGTTTGCCTACCATGGCTCTTTTGGTTGCTCACCTTCCTATACAGAGTCTTCTCAAGGATTTTTGGATGTAGAGTTAGCATTGGTGGAGGTGGAAGTGGAGGAAATTGGGTTTCTGCAAATGCAGATGTGGAGGTCGCATCTCAGGCAAAAGGTGGTAACTTAAACAGGGAATCATCCATTGCTTCACACGAGAGTGAATTGGCACTTGCAAAATCTATGGCCTCATGATCATAATTATCTTGGAATTTGCATGCATGGCTCCTTCTTTATATAGCCTTTACCTTTCATTTTCCGTTCAGCTTCTCTCTGGGTCACATCCACCATCTTTCGATCTCTAATCCTCACCATGCGTCTTCACCTCATGGGAATATACAGCCAATGCATGCATGCATGTCCATTTCAATGACAGAATTCAAGTTCGTTTTCACAGAAAACTCTGTTTTTTCTTTATGTATATAGCTTTTAGGAAACTTTTGACATGGGTTTTTATGTATAAAGAAATGTAAATTTCAACCACTCTCATTGGCTTCTTATTTTCTAGCTCTTTTTTCCTTCTTTGAAATATGTAGTCATTCTTCATTCCTTAATGTCCCTGTTTTAGCACAAGTTTATGACTGTTTCCTTTCTCTTCTTTCATCTCTTTTCTTGTTTTTTTGATTCATTTTGATTTAGTATGTTTCAAGGAAGACAAAACACCAACAAATGTACATTTCTGTAACAGTAGAATTAATGAACAACAGAGAAGAAACAAATAAAAACTAATTGAAATTTGTTATCCTTCTTTTAAACCAAAATTGCATCTTTGCTACATTATCATTCATGAGATTAAAAACCTTCAAAACCAAGATTCCAAAGTGAAGAGTCAACATAATCTTTGGTTTATGTGCCCTTTTCTAAATAACTCATAAATTAATTGAACTTTTATTAGTTACCTTTTTTTACTTGTTAATTCTCTGGTTTAC
>Ga0123341_1006534_pt1 | contig 10541 bp, 3 predicted proteins | sample Turbeapinknodule_FD_89959 | JGI IMG/M metagenome (GOLD analysis project Ga0123341, IMG submission 89959) | Root nodule microbial communities of legume samples collected from Mexico - Turtle bean Mexico pink nodule | ecosystem: Host-associated > Plants > Roots > Nodule | place: Mexico: Nepantla...
ATAATATAGATATTATGATATGCAATTACTTCCAATTTTCTCCAATCATATTTTACATCTTCTTCTTTTTCTTTTAATTTATTAAGTATTATTTCAACAACCTAAACCAAAACTAATCGGATGTATTCATTTAATCAAACATTATCCAATTAATCTCTTCTATTATGTTACAAATTTAATATGGGCTAGACATTTCAACAATTAATCTTGACAATTCAACTAATAAAAAAGACAGCAAGTTTATGGTTAATTACTGAAGAATAATGTATTGGTAAAAATACTTATAAGATAGTTACAAATTTTACCAAAAATAAATTATTAGAAATGTTTGACTAGAGTTTTTCTTGTAAAAGCTACCAACGTGAAAGTTTTAATTTGGTGTATTAATAGAATTAGCCACTGATTTAGAAGTTTGAAAGTAGAAAAATAAATCTAATATTAACCTTGTTAATTTTTTAAAAATATTTCAATTTATCATGAAATATGCTTTACCCCATAATAATAAATTTATTGATTTTTTTATTATATACATACATACATACAAATATATGTAAACATTCCATTTTACATGCTTCATTGATTAATTTTATCAAATATTTTCAGTTGTATAAGTCAACTCATTCTTTTTTAGTTTTTAGTTCTCAACTTGTTAACACCTATTATTATGGTTATTATTATTTAACTTTACAACTAATCATGACTTCCTAAAAAAACTAAATTATGACATAATTGAGTCATAACCTGCATTGCAGCATGGAAAAGGCTGAATTTTCTTCTTGACACTTTGTGAAAGCTTTTTTTTCAAATTGTTTAACTTACTAAATTAAATTAAAATAGTATTAAATATTTTTCATATAAGATTAGTGTTACACTATTTAATATGATATAATTTTCTTAATTACACTAGATTAAAATATAGTTTCTCATTATTTAGAAGTCGAGGTAAATAACAGTCTAAATAAATTTTTATTGAAATATTTTTTAAAAAATAAAATTGTGATGGAATATCAATTTTCAAAACAAACAATACTTTGAATGATGATTGATCCGAACAATATTTTTTTTTTAACTTCAGATAGAAACACCAGTGATCTTCTATACGTTTGTTTTTCTTGAGATAAATTAAAGTACCCTTCAATTTTTTTTAAAATATATAACATGGATGGAGCTTTATCTTTTTGAAAAGGTGGATTTTTTCCATGGTGGGGGCAAAAAGATGATGAGGAAATGATTTGGCATTCTCTTCTTTCTCAACCAAAAAAGTATCTTACCTTACATTTCCCACCACATGATATTCTTAGCCGACCTAATATATAATATGGTTCCTTAGCTAACAAGTTCATTAAGAAATAAGAACACAACTTCACCTTTATGTTTCCTTAGTTTCTCATGATTTCATTTCACCTTTTTAAAGATTTCACTTCTATTTTTCAGTGATGGAATTCAGACCACATGCTTTGGCCTTTCATCTAAATCATCAACCATCTTCTTCTAAAGAAAATAGCATATTTTAATTATTATTTTTCTCTTATTCACTTTTAAAGAGTCATGAGAATGTATTAGTATTGAGCAATAATAAGAATATAAAGACTTAATTAAGTTTTAAATTTGAATTTTTTATTGAAATTTTTTGTTATATTGATTTTTGTTGTTAATGGATCTGTCTCCTCCTTTTTGACTGATGAATAATTTTTTTAAGAGACTCAATTGAAAATACACAAATTTATTAAACACTTAAAACTTAATTAAGTCAAAGAGAACTAGATTATTGAGATTCTAAGTACACAATCTTGTATTAAAATATTTTAATTAACGGTTAAAATTTTGTAAATGTATTAATTAATTTTGTTGAGATTAGTCTGGGCTAAGATCACCTATAAACTAAACTGTGGGATTTTAAATGTTAAATGGTTAAGCTTTAGTGAATGACTATTTGAAGTAAAAATAACTTGTTCATAAAGAAGCATAAATTAGAAGTCATTTTATAGTGAAATTAGAATCAAAATTTATACTTGTAATTCCAAATTGATTTTTGTTAGAATTATATATTCAATGGATGCTAAAAATAGTAGTAGCAGAAATGAGTGGAGGGGACAAAAGGGTGGTGGTAGCAACTATGATTGCGATATGGTTATAACAGCAACAATTATCATGTTACAAAGAGGACCTCAGAATATTCAGCGTGAGAAATTATAAAGCTGAATGACAAACTAAAACACCAAGAGGAAGAAAAGGACATCATGCATCAAGATGATGATGCTATAAACAAAACAATCAGAAGTCGAATTCAATAATAGTTTATATACTTTTTTCTCTTCCAATCTATTGAAGTGTCTTTTAAAGACAAAATCGTAATGAAACACCGATTTCTAAAACGGACAAGTCAAGTTCAATACCAGTTTATATACTTTTTTCTCTTCCAACCTATTGAAGTGTCTTTTAAAGATAAAATCGTAATGGAACACCGATTTCTAAAACGGACAATACTTCGAATGTTGTATTATCCGTACTAATTTGGACCCATCAACATGAGAATCTAACACATATCTATATATATGTTGACTAACATCAAGCTAAAATACATATTTAATAGCATTTATTATCTTTAACTACCAAATATCAAATATTAACTTAGCGTTGGAGGATCTTTTACAAGTACCATCCATTCACTCGTGGAAGACCACATATGCTTTATGTGGACAATTTTGAACGTATAGGGTAACACATGAACACAAGCCCGCCAAAATATTGATATTTATCATCCAAATAAAAAATAAACATAATCAAGTACTCATAAATTTAATAATCTTGTTCCAACAAATTTAACATCATCTCATTTTCGCTAATTGCAAATGCGTTCCATACAAACAAGCAAATGCATCCCACACAAACATTCCCACAACACAATGTTGCAAATTACAATGACTAGCTTCCCACTTCCCACCCTTTTCAGTTTTGGGAAATATTACCAAAGACCAACAACCGAAGGTTTGCTACCGTGAGATGCTACGTTTTTTGCCAATGGAAGCAACAGCAACTTTTATACAACAACAAATTCACAATAAATAACAGACAACTAAGTTTGCCAAAGCAAATGATAATTTTATCTAAACCTATTCAATCAAACATAGTCATTTATTTCATTTGAAAATCTTCCCAAGACAGAAAAGAAAACCATCTGCCATTGAGAATAAATGTAGAAGAAATGCAGCAAAGGGTTCACAATCAATCCATGATTTCTCAAGTCAACCTAAAACTTACAATTACTGTGAAAATATAAACAAGGTTAACGTAGCATGAGCTTGCATTCACAGAACATCCAGCAGTGGAACATGTTTAGACAATTGGTTGACTGAATAGAGAAGAACAATGCCGATGTATGTCACAGTTAGAAGATGACAAACTATTTAAGAGAATCGAAGAAGAAGTCATTAACCAAATCAAACACTGTGGATGAGTCACAAAGGAACAAAAAGTATGGTAGAAACAGTTTCAAACCTCTCCTTTTCCACAATGCAGAGACAATATCCGGTCTAGAGTGCTTATTCAGAGCCCTGCCCGTTCCTTTTTGGTAATACAAAGAATAATTAAAGATACTGTTTAACCGTTTTTAGACATCACTCCATCCTATAAAAATGGAAAATAATATCCTGAACCACCAAATTGACACTGCTACATGTTGATATTCTCAACCAAAGTGGTACAAACTTGTTTATAAAATCATTATCCTGTTTCATCTAGTATGTTTTCCTGCCTATCAAATCATGTTCCAGTTTCTCATTCTAGCTTACTTACTACAGCAGAAACAATTATGAAATCCGATACTCACAAAAACATTCTAATCAAATTACTCGAGAAATTAAATGAAAGTGTTAGTTTTATCTTCAAGCTACCAGCTTGATTCTCATGAGTAATTCTATGGAGGTAAATTTTTTTCTGAAACCTCCCTTAAGGGATAAGTGATATTCTTAGCCTCTTTATGTTGCTCACACAACGGACATTAGACTGTTATTATAAAGCTGCTTCCATTGCTGAAATGAACAGTGGCAAAGAAAAACTTATGGATGCTACCTTCAGCTCTGTTCTTCACTCTCCCTTTCTTTCCCTCTCCCAAGTCCTAAACAACATCTCGTCTTCTAGAAAACAAGAAGATAATTAATCTCAAGAAAAAGCAAAATCTGAACCCTCGATCAAGTCCACCAAATCCACGGGGTTATGTATACTTATTACAGAAAAAAGAAGAACCAAAAAGGAAGATGCATAACAGGGAGAAAGAACAAATTCCGTTGAGGCAGTGTGATGTGATCACATTGATTCAAATATGTTATATACAAGTATCTTAGCATCCGAGAGCTAAGAAGCCAACTACATAATAAAAGCTTCAAATAAATAATAACATGGCGCAAGCTTTGATGAAAATCCACTAATACCAAAAAAGAAGAAATTCAGAAACCAGGAAATATATTACACAAATGGCAGGAGAGAAGGGAGCAGAGGAAAACGGAACGGAACATACCCAGCGGAATCAAACAATGGTCCTTCCACCACCACCGGAACTCGAAGCTCCGTTGGAATTCGAAGAAGCAGCGTTGACCACTCTCTCTTCCTCATATTCCTTATCATCGGTTGGAAGCTCGAACCTGCAAACAGGGCAAGAATTTCTAGAGCTCAACCAAGGAACAATGCAATCTCCATGATACTTATGCCCGCACGGTAACCTCTTCGCGGCGTCTCCAACACCCAGCAAATCCTTACATATAGCGCACACCACAGTTTCGCTCTCCGACGCAATCTTCACCGTCGGCAAGGCTTCCACCGCCGACTTCGACGCCGGCGGCGCTCCTCTCCTGCTTCCGCCGTCGGTCTCAGCAAGCGTCTGCAGCAACGCCTCGTACTCCGCCGCGTCGACGTAATCCTCCGGATTCCCGACGTAGCGGTCAGATTCCGGAACGCGGAGGCGGAACTCGATGGAATTGTCCTCCAGGCCCATGAGAATCTCGGCCCAATCCAAGATCCGGTTCCGCATGCTCCTCGTGCGCGTCGCCAAATCCCTAATCCGAAGCCGAAGCAGCTCGCGCCTTCTCCTTCTCAGATCCTCGTCATCTCCGTGCGGATCCTCGTTGCCATAGCGATCATCCGCCTCCTCGTGCTCCTCGAACTCCTCGTCGCCGTTATCGTCATCGTTCTCGATTTCGTTCTCCTCGTCGTTGTCCCAGCCTCCGAGCTCGATCCTGAGGAAATCGTTCTCCGGAGAACGGTTCGGCGGCGGCGGAGGCGACGCGTCATCGTCACGCGCAGATTGCGCGATTAGGCGAAGTACCTGGAGGAACTGCGAGCCAAAGTAGGGGTCATCAGAGGACGCGGAGGGGGTGCGCGAGCGCGAGGGCGTGGGGATGGATTCCACGAAGCCGTTTTTGCACTCGCCGCAAACGACGTCGGGGAGATTGGCGAGCGTTTCGACGGAAACGCGCTTATCGCAGTGGTAGCACCAGTATGGCGGCGGAGGTACGTCGGCGGCTTGAGGCGGTGTCTGAGACGGTGGTGCTTCCGACATGGTACGGCGGAGATGGAAGAAGCGGAGATAAATGAAAATGGCAGGGTTTGTTTTGAAGGTATAATAAATCGATAATAATAATAATAATAATAGTAATAATAAGAATAATAAAAAACAATAATAATAATAATAGTTGCCTAGTAACAGTCTTTTGGTAAAGGATCTTTCTCATTTTGTTATTTTGGTTTTTGTGTTAATTAGATAAACAGTAACCAAATGTGTCACAATCTATTCAACTTTTCTTTCTAATCCCACCTCCTATTACTGCTAACTATCATTCACTTTCTCCACCATTCTTTTTTAATATAATATACATAATTATAATTAAAAACAGAACATTCTAGATTATTAGCTTCACCAAAAAACTAAACCATTTGCATATCCCAAATGGGAAATTTTTTAAGATTAATCTAAATAGTCATCCACATTTCTCTTCTCTCCTTTTTATAACTACTAACTTATTAACATTATCGATTTCATATCGATTGAACAGTCGAATGCAAAAGATAATCTGATATTTAAGTTAGAATTCGTATCGATTAAAGTAGTCGAACACAAGATAATCTGATGTTTAAGTTAGAATTCAGTATATAATAGATGAAATAATAAATATATGTTTAATGCGTACCTTCGATATTAAATCTAAATTAAGGTGAGTTATCAAATTAATCTAAAAATTAAGTGAACATGTAATTATATTTATCATATTATATAGAAGAATACTTGTTGAGTCTAAGAGTCATATCGGTCATGTTACTAGAGAGATATAAAGTGAATTATCAATTATCCTGATTGAAGAATCTGAGTGTATAATACAAAAACTACAATGGGAAGGTCCAATGAACCTCCCTATAACATAACACCTTTGCTTCTCCCTGCACTATCTTTGTAATAGTTTAACAGGAAAAATTACATAAACTTATTGGCAGGAAATCAAGGTAAGAAATGTTTCATTTATTTCCTCAATTCTCTCATAATAGTCTAATAATGATCTCATAAAAACCATCATGCATGTCAATGATCTTCATATTGCAATTCCTTGGACAGATTCGTTGGAGTTTACTTTCAATAACTCGGAAAAAAAAACCCTCTTTCCAAGCACTTCGACCACCAATGTATTCGCCCATGGTTGAGACCAGACACATACTCACTCTGTGAAGATCAGAATAACGACCCTCCTTCGTCTTTCGAAAACTAATTGAAGTATGCTTATTGCTTTCCACGTCCTTAACTCTTTTTCTCACTACGTTGATGGAGATCCTCCTCTTCTTGACTTGAAACACCAGTTTCCTTACCACCAAAAACCCAGCATTACTCACCATTTTCTTTGATGCTGATTGCATAATCTTTTATTCCCATAAATTAAATCTACCAATAACAAGTTATCAAGAGGTAGATTACAGATACCAAAAAAGAGAGGTAGATTACAGAGGAGAAATTCAAACTCACAATAGTTGTAGAACTCCCAGAAGCCGCAATTCTTCAGATTTAGACTATCAGCACCATCCATTTAGTACACTAGTTTCTAACACAACGTTTTTTTTCTAACATCACAGATCCTCTGCGTCTGCAACACAGTTAACCTGTAAGGCATTGAAATGACTTACTAAACATTCAAAATGTTTGATTCAGTTCATCCAATAGTCTATAATTGGATCTTTAGAACGCCATTACACTAAATCTCACTCTTGATACTTCGGTCGAATTGCATACCCACTAGTAGAACATATAGATAGTTTGCATGAAGGTTTAAAGTTTAAGCTTTATTGTTGCCTGTTATGAAAAACAACACTTTTAAACTTTTTTTCTTGATTTCATAAAAATATCGAATTGTACTAATTGTAATACACAAAAATGGGGGTTTTATGCTCATATTCAGTGTCAATCAAGTGAAAAGAGCAAATTTCTAGAAGGCAGGATAAGGGAAAATACAATAACACAAAAATAATTGTTCCAGTCAAATTTACAACCGAGCTGATTAATAAAATATGATACATCAGATACCATTTTAGTGCACTTACATTATACACGGGTTGCACTAGAGAACTAGCATCATCAGAACAGATCACATTCTCATCAAATTTACACTCCTTATCAATAAAGTTTACAAATGAAGATCTGACGACGAAACCAATCTTTTAAAATTATCATGGTATTAAAGAAGCACAACAGGCTCACTGATGCTACCATTAAAATTAACCTTGCAGGATTCGGGGAAATGGAAATCAGCCCCGTCGAGACCAGCCTTCGTAATGTAAGGGCATGACCTCACGTCCAAGTATTGCAGAGAACTGCATTTACCCACAATAATGCCTATACCTGTCACCGTGATCTTTGGACAATTACTAACCTTCAAAATCTTCAAACTCAAAGCAGACTCCTCACTGCTTACAAACTGAAAAGAAGCATCAGTCAACTCTTCACAGCAACCAATGTCCAGTGCCTCAAGGTTTCTGCATTGACTCAAAACACAGCTCAATGAAGAATCAGAAATGTTTAGACACCAATCCATCCTTAAATTTTTAAGGCTGCTTCCACAAGCAGTGGCCAACGACTTTATCGCTTCGGAAGAGACATCCCGGCAACCACCAATGATTAAAGTCTCCAGATTACCACAGCATTCGGCCAGGGATAATATGGTTTCATCCCCAATTTTGTAGCAATCTAACAGTTTCAGTGTCTTGAGAGAAGATGAAAAAGCCCTGCAAATACTAGAAACCCCAACATCACTGACATTACTGCATTTATTGATGTCTAGAAACCTGATCCGATGACAGCCACTTGCAAGGTATATCAGTCCATTGTCAGTGATACTTGTGCACCCTTGCAATCCCAACTCCTCTAAGCTACGACAGTTTTTGGAGAGAGCTTCTAATACACCATCAGTAACAAATCTACAACCAGCCATATGTAACATCCGCAGGTCAGAACAGCCTTTGGCAACAGCTGATAATCCCTTGTCGGTCAGCTTTCTACAGTAAGACACATCCAACGACTGCAATAAGGTAAGACCTTCACCAATAGCCTTCATTCCAGCATCTGTAATTCCTGCATATTACACAATACCCTGTTAATCATAAAACTTGAACTCTCCAAATAAAAAACACTAAGTGATAGTCCTTAACAAAGTTCTAAAGAACAGTCCACACTCCACAACTGAGATTTCGACAACAACAAAATCCGCACTTGTAGTGATATAAAACATGTGTCCTTAATCACCACTCAGATTAGATAACATGACTGTACCAAGACCCAGCATTTCTTAATCTGGGTATTAAGCACATTAACGTCAAAGGCTCCACAATAATTACATAAATAAGCACAGATCCCCGAAAGATCAGGCAGGTATCCACGGTAATTACATAAATAAGCACATATCAAAAAAATCAGTTTTACAATCATCTAATACTAAATACTGAGTGAGTGTGAGTGTCGAAGTATAACTTGAACATCCGAGTGAATTTTGCAAGTACCATCGAATCCAGAGCTCACGAAGACGAGGAGTGGGAGGGCGTGAGCGAGAGCGTTCCCCTAAAAATAAGGAGGTGAGTGCACACCGACCGAAAAATGATTCAAATCGTTATCTTAATTACATTCCGTTAAAAAACAATAACATTTTTAATGACAAAATAACCACAAAAATTGAAAAGATGAAAAACCTTTGTTTTAGTCATCTGTCCATGGAAGTTAAATTTAGCAGAATAATATACGAGGATGCACAGAAAAACACTCAACAGTGGTAGTAGATCGGAGTAGAGAAAATCAGGATTCGGAAGCCAAATCAGAGAAAAGCGAGAAAGAAGAGAGAAAAAAGGAACCTTTGCAATTGTGCAAATTGAGGATTTTCAAGCAAGTGAAGCCATTGGCGATGACGGCGAGGTCGGAATCGGTGACGCCGGGGAAAAAGGAACGGGAAACGGACTGAGCGAGGTCCAATTCGTGCAAGCGCGTGAACCTATCGGCCATTTTTCGGAGCATGTGGGGACCGGCGCGTGCGGCGAGCTTCTTCCTTTCAGTGCTCTGCAGGCGAAGCCATCGCTTGCAGACCAAACCGAAGGTTTCCTTGTCCTTCTCAGACTCCACCCGGCTGAGGATGGAACGCAGCTCATCGTCCCTTAGGACGTCGTTTATGCAGAGCTCCGATCCCGATACGGCGTGGCCATGGATCGAATTGGAAGCCATTGACGCAGAGGAAACCCTAAGAAAAGGGCTTTGGGAATGAGATGAAGTGATGAAGAGAGTGTCCAGTGAAATAAAAGAGAAGCCATCATCATCATTTTTCTCAATTACCATGCCTACTAACAATAATAATAATAAATTCCAGATAAAAAAATGGGATATCAATTTACTTTAGATTAAAGTTGGAAAAATAGTTGTATATGTATAGTTACAATAACACTTAACCAAATTGATAATGAAATTAGAAAAATAACAAAATAAAACTTATTATATTAATACTTTTTTATTGTATTAAAGAAATCTTCCACTTGTTATACTTAAAATATAATTTACCCAAAATAAATGATAAATTAAATAAATTAATGTTGAATTTTTTAAATGTTAGAAAGTTATTAAACAAAGAGTTTAATAGTTATGAAACAAATGTGTAAAATAATTGTATATTAATTGATTTTGATAAAAATTTAAGATGATTATTGTAAAACCAACTTACTTCTCATACGTGAATAATTATGATTATAAAACGATTATAGTAGTTTTTTCCTTATATACTCATTAATATTTTGATTTTTTTAAAAAAGATATATATAATTTAGAATAAATCTAATCCTACCAATTAAGTTAACTAATTATTTTAATACAAATAAAAATAATGTTAATGTATAACTGCTCAAAAGTTTAAATGACATCCAGAGCATTTTTTTTTTCTACTTGTTTATAAATCTTAGTTAGTTATTAATTATTTTCTAAATTTTAATTAATATGATTTAATCTTTAAAATTACTAATACTTTTAATTTATCTTTAAA
>Ga0123341_1006536_pt1 | contig 10539 bp, 11 predicted proteins | sample Turbeapinknodule_FD_89959 | JGI IMG/M metagenome (GOLD analysis project Ga0123341, IMG submission 89959) | Root nodule microbial communities of legume samples collected from Mexico - Turtle bean Mexico pink nodule | ecosystem: Host-associated > Plants > Roots > Nodule | place: Mexico: Nepantla...
ATAAAAATAAAAATTTTAAAAAAACAAAAATATTACTCAAACTAAAATCTTAAAATTCTTTTTATGAATGCAATACCTTCTAATTCACACGCTCAAATCCAAAAAATATGAAAAATGCCATACAAAATTTAGAAAAAAAAAATTATCAAGCACACAATTAATTTAGTCCTTAAAAATAAATATTTATTTTAGTCAATGCGTAAAAAAATATACCATTTTATTTTATTATTAATTTTTGTAAAAATATTTATTATAAAATTAGGGACTAGTTTAAATTCAATTTTTTTACTAATTCAGAATTAAATCATATTCAAGAAATAAAAAACTAAGACAAATATTGAACTATCTAGTCGTTTATTTATTTTTGCCACTACTAGGATGGCGTGCGATATTTTTCTTTCTCAGCGTAACGTAAGGACATTCGGCGAGAAAGAACAAAGAGCAAAATGGTAAAGATGCGTTTTCCAATTTGTTGCGAGGATATACACTGAATCATGTGATTACGATAGTACATAGTCCAAAGGATATTTCATTATTTCAGAAGACCATAACCAAAATGGAGCCAATTAAATAATGCTACCAACTCGCACTACTACACCACCAACATTTACACTCCCTCTCTCTCTCTCTCTCTCTCTCTCTCATCACCTAACCACTTTCTCTCTCTCTCTCTGTGTTCGTTCGTCGATCTCATCAATCTCTTAGCTACCATGGGTAACACGATGCTCTTTCACTCTCATCGCCTAACACTTGCTTTTTTCGTCAATCGAATTCGAATCGCTTTTTCTCGTTTTTATCTTTTCGATTTGATTTTGATTTTGATTTTGAAATGTTTGGTTCGTTCGTGCAGTGACTGAGAACCCGTTCAGTAGCATTCTGAGGACGCTCGAGAAGCCTGGTGGTGGTGGCGAGTTCGGGAAGTACTATAGCTTGCCTGCTCTCAACGATCCTAGAATCGGTTAGTCACTGATTTTTATTTTGAAATGGTTGATGAGAGAAAATGTTGAAGGAAGCACTTCAGTTTTGTTTAATTTTACTTCCGTGTGTTGATTTGATGGCTCTGTTTTTCTATTGCATTTTATCTGTTGATATTGTGTGTGTCTGGTGAGATCTGCTACTGGTTTTTCTCGTGATGATTTTTGAGTTAAATTTGAATCTGGAGAAGCTGGGAATTGATGGTGATATTCATGTGTTTGTCACGACAGATAGACTTCCTTATTCTGTGAGGATACTTTTGGAATCTGCAATCCGTAATTGTGATGAGTTTCAAGTTAAGAGTCCTGACGTTGAAAAAATTATTGATTGGGAGAATACCTCTCCCAAGCAAGTGGAGATTCCGTTCAAACCAGCTAGAGTGCTTCTGCAGGTGAGTAACATGAAGATGTTGATGCCGAGTGTTATTGCTTTTAAATTCTGTGAGTGTCTGCTGTTTTTGTGGTGTTCAGTTGAGTGAGGTTTCTTGAATGGTGATATCAGGATTTTACTGGGGTACCTGCTGTCGTTGATCTTGCTTGCATGCGAGATGCAATGAACAAACTTGGCGGTGATTCTAATAAAATTAATCCCTTGGTAAGGCACGTGTTTGTGAACAATAATGAACTTACATTGACATTTGAATTTTTTCAATGCATTTGATACGTTTTAATGATTTTAAAATTGGTTTTCTTCAGGTACCAGTGGATCTTGTCATTGATCACTCTGTTCAGGTTGATGTGGCAAGATCTGAAAATGCTGTTCAGGCAAATATGGAACTTGAATTCCAAAGAAACAAAGAAAGATTTGGTTTCCTTAAATGGGGTTCAAATGCATTCAATAATATGCTCGTTGTTCCTCCTGGATCAGGGATAGTTCATCAGGTAATTGAATCATTCGGTAAAAATGGTGATGTATATGTATGTGTATGGATACAACACATAATATTTTATTTGATTCTGTTATATTCAATTTCTGAATGTTTTTATTTTTACAAGAAATACTTTCTTTCATTAGTGATTCCTGCTTGTCTTCCGAATCAAGTTCTGTGATTTTAATTTTGCAGGTTAATTTAGAATACCTTGGTAGAGTTGTGTTCAACACAAATGGTGTGCTTTATCCTGACAGTGTTGTTGGAACTGATTCACACACAACTATGATAGATGGCCTGGGTGTCGCTGGATGGGGAGTTGGTGGAATAGAAGCAGAAGCTGCAATGCTTGGCCAGGTAGAACTAACATGCTAATTTGTTATAGGACTCTATTAGTTAAAAAATTAAAATTGGAGAGTGGAATTTATTTATTTATTGAGTATTTGAAAATTTTCAATTCTCTTATGTTCGTGATATTATATTTAGACCTGCGTGGTTTTGGCAAATAGAAAAGTTATTGTTAGATAAATTTATTTATCTCTGATATTTTTGCAGCCCATGAGCATGGTCCTTCCAGGTGTTGTTGGGTTTAAATTATTAGGAAAACTACGAGATGGTGTCACAGCAACTGACTTGGTGTTGACTGTCACTCAAATGCTGAGAAAGCACGGGGTTGTTGGCAAGTTTGTGGAGTTTTATGGTAAATACCAATTTATGCAAATGATGCAGATGTATCTTCTTTTTATAGCATCATCTGTCTAGCTGATTAATCTTTACTTGAATAATTCCTTTTTATCTCCCTAATACAGGGGAAGGCATGAGTGAACTGTCTTTGGCAGATCGTGCCACCATAGCAAACATGTCTCCCGAGTATGGTGCAACGATGGGCTTCTTTCCTGTGGATCATGTAACTTTGCAATATTTGAGACTGACTGGCAGAAGTGATGAGACTGTAAGTGAACACCCTTGTCACTGTGTCATGATATTTTATGTTGTCTACATGTGCTTAGATGTCTTTCTTACAGGTTTCTATGATAGAATCCTATTTACGAGCAAATAAGATGTTTGTGGATTATAGTGAGGTATGCTATGCATAGATTTTTGTTATTAGATATTTATATAATAAATGTCTGGAAGGACCTGTTCTGAGTGGGATTTTGCTTTTGTACAGCCTCAAGTGGAGAGAGTGTACTCATCGTATTTGGAACTCAATCTTGAGGATGTAGAGTCCTGTGTCTCTGGCCCAAAAAGGTAAAGAGTTCTTGTGCTTTCCTCTTAAAAAGTAAGGGTAAACTATTCTCCTATATTCTTGTATTTTGCATTTTATACAAACGCCCTCCCTCTAATGATAAATTGTACAAAGAACTTCCTTGCTTTAGATAAATTAAAACGTTACCATCCTAAATGCTATAAGGTCTTACGAATTTGTTGAAAACATCATTCCTTTATTCAGACATATATTCTACCAAAAAGGGAAGAACACATTCATTTGGCTTAGCACAATTGATGCTTGATTTTTCACAAAACATCTTAAGCTACTTGGTAAACAAGTATGCGATGTTTCAACATTGTGGAGTGTTGCATTTTATATTTTAATGAATATACTGGAGTTAGGGTTTCAAAACGGACGGTCTATATAGTAATCACAGATTAGAAGGGAAGAGGACATATTTTATTCTAGAAGTAAAATTACATTTTCAGTTTTTAAATGGTGTAACCCTTGCTTAAATCTTTTCAGGCCTCATGATCGTGTCCCTTTGAAAGAAATGAAGGCAGACTGGCTTGCCTGTCTCAACAATAGAGTTGGATTCAAGGTATTTTTTTTAATGTTGAAATATATAGTACTAATGTTACATAACTTATCTGTTCAATCTAAGGTGTCTAAGTTTTCATATCTTAAGATTAAGTATGATTTTTCAAAAGGAATTGCACTCTTAAGGTAAATTGACTAGTTTTTGCGTGCACCTTCGGCACATCTTAATAGTTCAGATAAGGCACACCTTTAGCACCTTACTGATATATTTATATATATAATAGATTAAAAGAGCCCAGCCATTTAACATTTGTGACTGTGAAGGCCGTAAAATAGTCAGAAAATAAAAAAGATCCCATCCTATGTGATGTTTTTTTTTAATGAGATACTTGTTCAATCAATTCATATGGCTAATTAATACAATAGTCATATATTTTGCTATTTATTTTTTAATTTAATAGCCACCTTGTATGAAGTGTGCAATGTTTGACCCTCTTCATGTGTGTTAGCCCCCTTAGCACCTCACAAATTTACTTCTCCTTTGACTGCTCTGGATGAAATTTGAATTTACAATCCTGCAGATAGGTGCTCATTGCCTCTACCAGGAAGTTAAAAGTGCAGTTGACTATATATTTATCCTAGTGAAGTGATTTTAGAATTTTGGGGTTCATTGTTTTTTGTTGTTTGAACTCTATAAAACTGCATTGTTACAGGGTTTTGCTGTACCCGTAGAATCTCAAATTAAGGTTGCAGACTTCACATTCCATGGTACACCAGCACATCTTAGGCATGGTGATGTTGTTATAGCTGCTATCACCAGTTGTACAAATACTTCAAATCCTAGTGTTATGCTTGGAGCTGCATTGGTTGCAAAGAAAGCATGTGAATTGGGTTTGCAGGTTAGTAGATGGTTATGTATTTTGTACCTTCACCATTATACTTTTATGATTTAACTTAATAATGATAGGCTTGCACATAATTATGTGCATAAATCCAACAAGAATGTTTGTCCCTTGCTATATACTTCGGTGCCATAATTGGTATGATAGAGTAGTGAAAAACATGATCTCGGTTTTACTTTTGGTGTCTGACTGCATTTATATCTTTATATCATTGTTAAAATACGATGGGATTGCATTTATATCTTTATATAACTGTTAAAAGGCAATGAAATTGGATTTATATTTATATAACATTATTGCCTTGGTTAATGTGGCACTTTGTATAGCTTCGTATTCTTGCTCCTTTCTCATTTATGAATAATTTGAAGTTATAGTAGCATTTGTTTTATGGTTTTTTATGTTTTTATGTCTAGTAGTTAGAAATGTAATTGAAATATGATGATATTTGATTTTTTCTTTTTCCCAACGTTGTTTGTTTCTAATTGTTTGCTTTTGTTTCACAATTTGATATTGAATATTAGGTGAAGCCATGGATTAAAACGAGTCTTGCTCCAGGTTCTGGTGTTGTAACCAAGTATTTGCAGAGGAGGTAGGTAGTCTTTAGAATCTAGTCAAGTGTATTGAATCCATAACATGGTGTACTAAACTCTCTTGATTCCTAAATTTCTCCTGGTTCCTGCAGTGGCTTGCAGAAGTATTTGAATCAGCTTGGTTTTCATATAGTTGGGTACGGATGCACAACTTGCATTGGAAATTCAGGGGATATTGATGAAGCTGTAGCATCTGCAATTACGGAAAATGGTACACACGGTTATGTAAATAATATTTTCTTAATACTCACTCAACAATCTCTAAGGTTTTACCCAAGCATTTTTTTTTCTGAATATTCCAGATATAGTAGCTGCAGCTGTATTGTCTGGAAATAGGAACTTTGAGGGCCGAGTTCACCCATTAACAAGAGCTAATTATCTTGCTTCTCCTCCTCTTGTTGTTGCCTATGCCCTTGCTGGCACAGTGCGTGACTTGTCAATTGATTTCATTTTGCAAGTATGCATTTCAAAACTTGCTGCACTCTCTAATTTGGACACACACTACTCTGTAGGTGAACATTGACTTTGACACTGAACCCATTGGGATAGCCAAGGATGGAACCAAGATCTTCTTCAATGATATTTGGCCATCCAGTGAAGAAATAGCAAACGTAAGTGGCTGTGGGTTTAATTATGACTGTCATCAAATCTTGTATATTAAATTTGAGCCATCACAACACTCTAGACCAGGGACTTCTCTCAACCTACTATCCCTTTTAACATGCTACATGACTTCTCCGACATCAGCCATATCATTTGTACCCCTCAAATACTGTTGTTTAAGTTTAGTCAGTGTCAAATTATCTAGTTAGGTCCAAAATTTTCTATATTTGTAAATTTAAAATTATTTTGTTTTTAATTCTGGCACATCATATAAAATTTACTCTTCAATTCTAAAAGTCTTCTCTCTTAAAATTTATTCTTATATAACAATAACAATTTCAAAATCTTATATTTTAATTTACTCCTATATGTTGAGATTTTTCATGATTTGTGTGGATATTATGCATGGTTTGGATTGTATAGCAAGTTAGAATAAGAGATTTTCATAGGAGATAGGCTGAGCTTGATTCCTACCTCACCCAAAATTTAATAGGGTCGTGCAGTTGGACCCAAAATTGAACAGATCTTCTAGGGTAGAGAACCAGATCAACTTGATTTGTTTAATTAATATAATATCTTAATATTATGTATAAGCTAAATTATAAAATTAAAGTAGCGTAAACCTGAAATTGGGGCATGCTTTAAAATTTATACCATTATTGTAAAACAATATTAATATAAATATAATATCATGTTATGCAGAATATCATGTTTTAAGTCTAGAAGTCTTGCATAATTATCAAAAAGATGTATAATTTCAAAAGAATGCGAGACCAAGTGGGGTTGGAAATGACTTGAACCCGAATCTGTCTCCAAAATGCTATCAAGTACAGTATTTAAATCCCAAACCCGTCAAAATTAGTTTTAGGGCAGGATATTGAGTACCCATAGCTAGGATATCTCCTTCATTCTGTCCTTTTATCTTGATTTTCCGTACATCATAGTTAGTTAGCTTTTGACTCTTTCTGTTATCTCTTGTATATTCTTTCCAAAAGGATGGGATTGTCCTTGTACAAATTTTCTTCTATAAAGTTGAGAGGATCCCCAAGCAATATTCATACAATTCTGAGTTTCCACTCTATATAACAAAATAGAACTTTATCTAAACAATGAGGACATTTATTATCATATTTTATTCCTTCTTATGACATGTAGCTTTGTCATTGTTTGATAGAAGTAATATTCTATTAATTTATATTTATAGTTTTTTCCTAAATTTATAGTAATATGCCCCAGAAACTTGCTAGTTTAAATAAAAAATGTTGTCAGTAGATTGTTCATATTTGTCTGATTTTCAGGTCGTACAATCTAGTGTGTTGCCTGATATGTTTAAAGATACATACAACGCAATCACCCAAGGCAATCCTATGTGGAATAATTTATCTGTTCCTTCGGGCACTCTTTATGCTTGGGACCCTACATCAACTTATATTCACGAGCCACCTTATTTCAAAAACATGACCATGTCTCCCCCAGGCTCTCACGGAGTGAAGGATGCTTACTGTTTACTCAACTTTGGAGACAGTATTACAACTGACCACATCTCTCCAGCCGGCAGCATACATAAGGACAGTCCTGCAGCTAGATACCTTATAGAACGTGGAGTTGATCGACGAGACTTCAACTCTTATGGAAGTCGTCGTGGTAATGATGAAGTGATGGCAAGAGGAACATTTGCCAATATTCGCATTGTCAACAAATTTTTGAATGGAGAAGTTGGACCTAAAACTATTCATATTCCTTCCGGGGAGAAGTTATCAGTCTTTGATGCTGCTGAGGTGATTTTTCTAAACCATGTAATCTGTAGGCATATTAGTCAATGCTTTTACTTTGCATCTGGCATCCTTCACTTTCTGTGGAACTGTGTGTTCTATTTGATGTTTTGTTGGTAAGATTCTTCATGATGCAGCTGGATCTATAAAATAACAGTGAGCTCTATCTGATATTTCATTGTGCAACAAGTATCGAATAGCCAAAATGGAAAAAAACTAGAGAAAGATAGTGTCAGTAACCTTGAACAAATGATTTATGATTCCTATCTTTTTCATCCAACCGTCCCAACAATTGGTAGTTGGCTTCTTGTTAATCTTGTATGCTGTCATATTGTCTGAGGTAGATTGCAAAATGTTCAATCTATAAATCAAATTTCTAACTCTTCAACCTTCATTGATCCCTTTTGGTATTGACACTACTTAATTGTCAGAAATACAAGAATGAGGGGCATGATATGATTATCTTGGCCGGTGCTGAGTATGGGAGTGGAAGTTCTCGAGATTGGGCTGCAAAGGGGCCAATGCTACTGGTACATTCTGGAGGCCTGTTGTGCTCTCACTGATTTATTTGTGCATGTTTTGCTGGTTTGTTTAATGCTGAATACATTTACTATTATTTCTAGGGTGTGAAAGCTGTCATAGCAAAAAGTTTTGAAAGGATTCACCGAAGTAATTTGGTGGGTATGGGTATCATTCCTCTTTGTTTTAAGTCCGGGGAGGATGCTGATTCTCTTGGATTAACTGGCCATGAACGTTACACCATTGATCTACCAAGCGACGTGAATGAAATAAGACCTGGTCAAGATGTCACAGTGGTGACAGATACCGGGAAGACATTTGTATCTACCTTGAGATTTGATACAGAGGTACCATTTTATCTTTCATCTCTCATGGTGTTGGTGGTAGTGATGAGTTTCTTGTGCCTTACTCTTTGACATTTTCCTTTTCCCTGCTGCTGATGTTTTCGTTACTTCCTTATAGGTTGAACTAGCTTACTTCAACCATGGAGGCATCTTGCAATATGCCATCAGAAACTTGATTAATGCTAAACATTGAATCGGATATAAACCAAGTATGCAGGTTGAATTGTTAGCTCCCATTGCCACGGATTATTAGCTTCGGTCTTAACAATCTACTGCTAGTATGGCTGCCACCGGGAAACCCATCCTGTATTCAGCTATTGTCTTAATAATAAACCAAGGAACTACATGGCTGCTGCAAGGAAGAGTTACTATGACTGTCGTTTGTTGAAGAGAAATGTGATTTTCTTTAAAATTTATTTGGGGATGATAACTCTCATTTTGTTTTCTGGTTTTACTACCGGAAACTTTCTAGTAAACATTTACATTCTATTGCTGCCACTCAACTCTTGAGAATTAATAAAATAAGGAATATTTATTAAAATTATAAGCATTGTACCGTTATGTTCTCTGTAAGTTTCATGAATTCTTATCATGATCCATTATTTATTTTTCTGTGAAAACTTATAGAACTAGAAAAGTGAAAAATTTCAAGTTTCATTTTATTTAGTTTTTTTAAAATGGAGTCGAAAAATGGATCAATTTTTCTCATAAGTTGAAAAAGGCAATTCGCCTTTCTTCCCTCAAAGGTTAAACAAAAATTGCTTTTTCTTTTTGTCATTGAATCTATTTAAAGAAATGGTTGAAACTTTTGACGGGTATTCACTGTCCTTTAGGTATGGTAATGGGTCTACTCAGGGGTGGGTTTAGTTCACATTATTCCTATGACTTTTAATTCATATGTTCTTTTGACACTTCAATACAAAATATTTTTTTTATTCTTTTTGTGCTAGCTTTTATATTTTGGATTACATAATAGTATTTATATAATTTGAGTCCTCCAACAGCAAATCGAGCATCTCTTAGCAGCCAAGATCAAAGAAGTCGTCGAACAAGTAACTCGTCTAGCGGAGCAGATTGTCCAACTTACAATAAGAGCTTGTCCAGAAGGACAAGTTCTTCGTCGACGAGGTTGAGGTCTATAACACAAGCCATTTGGGATTCGAGGTTGTCATCGAGAAGCCTCCATCTGGACTTGGACTTCTCTCAACTTGGACCAAGCAAAAGGATGGTAGATGGACAAACTGTAGAAAATTAAACATTGTGTAACTATGCACTATTGACACTTTCGTACTCTATTTTTATTATCAACCTGTCTTACTTTACCACAATTATTTGTCATATAAAAATGCTTTAAATCTTTGCACATGCATGTCATGATTAACCTCGACTAGTTCAAGTAGCTTAAGATAATGTGTACATGTATAAGTATATCAATCAACCAACTCGTCTTTGGTGCTAACTCTTCCCACCATAATAAAGATAATCAAAGTTTAACGAAATTAACCTTTTGTTGGACCATTCGCAATAGCCTCTACAGGCTAGTGCTCAAAGTGGTGTGTTCAGAGGTATCTTACCTTGAATCCAATAGGTACCGCCTTGCATGGTGCGTGCTCGGACGACTGAGCTATGCAACTTAAAAATCATTCTCGCAGAGCACTTGTACCCGGGTGACTGGCAACACTTGAGTTGTCCTACACCAATCAGGTGATTTACCTGCGCAATCGGCTCATCCCACATAACGTCTATACTCGGGTGTTTCTCACACGTTGAGCTAGCTCAACTCACCATGTGCCAACTGATGGAAAAGGCCAAGCTTAAGCCCTAGTTCAAGCCCAACAACTAGGTTCATGGCAAAGAGGATTCAAAAAGATTGGGACTCTGCTACTGATGGCAGAGAAACATTTCTTTATATGTTCAAAGAGGACCAGAAGTAAAGCCCAAGTCATGAGAGCCAATTTCTTTATTTGTAATTTTAGTAGAATAGGGTTCATTTAGCATAATGGGGTGGTGTGCTTATCATTGTAGCTTGAGTAAAGCCTTTTAGGGTAAGAAGTTAACCTAACTTCTAGAAGTTTCCTCCTAGGATGCGGCATTGACTTTAGTCAAAACCCTAGCAGCCGCTCTTTTGTGTATTCCCCTTCCTACCCTTGCTCCTTGTTCTCCAAGGCACTTGAACCTATATAATGGGGTGCTTGGCTCATGTTTTAATAAGA
>Ga0123341_1006537_pt1 | contig 10539 bp, 3 predicted proteins | sample Turbeapinknodule_FD_89959 | JGI IMG/M metagenome (GOLD analysis project Ga0123341, IMG submission 89959) | Root nodule microbial communities of legume samples collected from Mexico - Turtle bean Mexico pink nodule | ecosystem: Host-associated > Plants > Roots > Nodule | place: Mexico: Nepantla...
AAAATCTGTCTATTTGTATAAATTCAAACTAAAATTGTACCATTTTAATAAATCCTCCTTCTTTGTATTTATGAATTAATTAAAATAATATAATTTAAAAATAAATAAATTTACAAAATAAGATGAGAATTAGAGGTTACTTTTTATATATCTTTAATTTTTTTTATATGATAAAACTATTTTAAGAGTGAGGTTATTTTATTACCAAAAGCACTTGGAAAGAGGTGTATCATATAGATTATGATTTTATAATGTAGATGTAAGAATTTTTACATCTTAATGGTTACAATAAATCTTATTTCACTGTAACGTCAAAATCCGCTGAAAACAAAACCAAGTACACACTTGTTTTGCATCTTGCTCTGCGCCGTCGTCACCGCCGTCATCGCCCTCCGTTCTCTGCAGAAGCTCTCATTTTCAGAGCAAAGCAATGGCTTCATTTGTTTCTACTGAATGTATCCTCCCCATTCGATTTGTGCGTGGCCAAGAGGGTTCCTGTGCTACAACCAGCATTTTACATCTTCATAATGCTCCTAAAACCCTATGCCCTCTCTCCTTTTCGTTCTCTCTGCGAGGTTGCATTCCTAATCCTTTCTATCATTTTGGTTGTTGCTCATATTCGTGGTCAACGAAGAATCTGATTTTCCTGGTTTTGTTTAATTCTCTGCTTTCTTTGTTTAGCTTCAGAAATTAAGCCACGCGTTGCTGTTCAGAGCAAGGGTGGGTCATCTTTGACGCGGACAGATGCTGTGCGGAATCTGGCAGGTTCTGTTACCAGAACCAGCGGACTTCGTTTTGCTGTGGTATGTATCCATGTATTCCAAAATTATTAGGTTATTTGTTAGTTTTTTTCCCAAATATTTATGGGAAAAAGTTTTAAAGTTAGCTTTATAACAATAAGCTTTTGGAAAAGCTGACATGAATGAACTTTTACAAATTAACTCACACACAGGTTATTTTTAATTTATGGGAAATTTATCTCATGTTTTTCTTATGGTGTAAGTACGTCTGCCGAAGTTTATCTGAAAAGGAATGCCAAACTGATTCTTGCTTTTTGTCTTAGGCCATGAATTTTGTTGGTCTTATATTATTGTCCTGGGTTGTTTTTGGGTCAGGCAGTGTGTCTTCCGTACATATAATGTTTGAAGGGGAAAAGTAGTGTCAACAATAATGAAATATTATTCTTGGAGTTAGGGCTTGTTACTCTTAGTTTGTTAACAGAAACCCTTTACATTCAGAACCTGATGTTGGAGAGCAAGAAAGTTAGAGAACTTAGTGGGTCTTTTTGGGATTCATTGTAGAAGAATAGGCAGAGTGGAGTTTCACTGGAGGCATGTGAGGATAAGGACTAAGGAGGTGATTGAAACAGTAGGGATGGGTGGTTTAAAGAATCATTTAGGGTTTTTCATTGGCTGCATTGTTTACGATGTCTTCCAGAAATCGGGTCTGGTAGATAAACTAAATAAAACAAGGTAGTAATTGAGAGAAAGAGAAGGGCCTTGGCATTATTGGATGATTTCCCTCATCATTGCAAAATTTGTGGTATTAGGCTTAAACAATAACAGTTTAATAGATACTTGGAGTGACATGATCTAATTAAGGCATTAAAAAGTTGGTATGTCAAGTCAGGTGATTGGATTGGTGCAGGCATGATATAACACACATCTAGTTTGAGCTTACTTACTCTGTTGATGTACATGACAAAATGACAGATAGATGTCAATTGCATTAATGAGTTTAGCAGATGAAAACCAATGATTGTATGTATTGTGCGGCAAGCTATTTGCAGATGTGTACATTCAGGAAGAGAATGAGTGGATGTTCAAAGAGGTTGTTTGCATAAGCCACACTGATAGCCATAAATAGATGGCAATATGGTTCCCATCATTCATGCCGGATGCTTATCAGAGAACTCATCTGTCACCAATTCCGATGATTAATTGTTCACTCTTAGCTTAGCGTTTGAGCTATGCTGTAGACAGAAGCATGCCAAGAGTACCCACCATGTTTACATTGCGTACTAAATTTTGATGGTCCTTTAACTGGTCATTAGAGAAGATTTAAGGGAAAGTAAGTAAAAGGGTAGAGAGTAAGATATTATCCTAAAGAATGCACCAAAAATATAAGAGAAACATCTAGGGAGAATCAGATAAGCACACTGATTTCTTTGCATTTAACATACAGTTCCCTCTAAAGCCATTGCAGCCAAGGATCACAAAATGATACCACCAAATTACTCCATAGAATACACCATCAAAGGATGTTTTCATACTTCTCCTAGAGCCCCTAAAATGGTTAATTAGAAATTTGTCCAAATCTTTTAACAAGAACAACACTAATTTCCCCCCAAAATACTGAAAAATTGTACTGTAGATATTTGTTAACGGCACAAAACAAACATCTTTGTGTGGCCAAACCTGTATGTAATCAATTATTTGTATTAATCCTATCAAACACCATAGGCCAATGAAAGACCTCCCCTTAGAAGGAATCCTGTACTTCCTAAGTTGGATGGCAAGAACAAAGTTCTCCTTTTGGAGTATGCGTGAGGTACTCCAACCTATTCTAGTGCCCAAATCCTTTTCCACAGATGATAAAATGATGAAACACAGAAAGGGTGAATTCTAATTTTAAAGCTTCTTGGTGATTGATTAAGGCTTTGACAATAATGAAAATTTGAAGAGGGGGAGGTATATTGGAGAGAGTGAAAGATACAAATCGAATTGTGTTGATGAAGGGATATGAATTAGAGAAACGTGGTGGTGAATCACGCCGAAGTTATGGTATTCTGCTTCAAGATTTTGCATTTATTTTCTTCTTCAAACTGGATTGTACTCGTAAGTTTTTCTAGTTCTTTTATGTTTTGTTTCTCATTTCCATTTTCTCTTCTTTTAGGTTGTTGCACGGTTTAATGAAATCATTACCAAGCAGCTCTTGGAAGGAGCTTTGGGTACTTTTAAGAATTATTCAGTTCAGGATGAGGACATTGATGTAAGTGAGCTGTCTTATAAGTTCTTGGAATATTGATTATTTGTAATATACAATGTTTCAATTGTAATTTGATTAAGTCTCCTCTTTGCTACTTTTTGAAATTTATTTTGTTTTTCTCACTTTTTCTGTTATGTTAAATATTCAGTTTTACTGAAATATGAAGTAAAGTTAACTTATGCGCTAAAACCTTGAAAGCACATTTGGCATAGAACATGGATATAATATGACAATATGGAAAAATTTAAAATGTTCTTGGGCATGCTATGGTTATAATTCAAAATATAAAATTAAAATAAAACAATTTTTTTAAATGAAATAGAATCAATGTTATAAAAAGTAAAAGGAGCCCGAGTCATAGTAGACATAATAAATGCAACCATTTATCCAATTTTTTTATGTTTGGCTTGTAAGAGTTTAAAAAATAAAGGAAAAATAAAATTGTAAAATGCAGCCAGTAGTATTTGAAATGCCTGACTAGATATGTGTTTGACCCAGGTAGAACATGCCACAACTACTATTTTGAAGGGTCCATGCTTCCTTGGCTAAAACAAGAGGCCAGTCTTTTCATTTTTTGTCGCTCTCCTATCTTTCTCTAATCATGTATTGGAGATTATAAAATATAGACCCTTTTCTATCTCATCATAAACTTTTGCATTTATTTCATTTAGTTTTAGCTTGGTGTGTTAGCTGTATAGTTATGTCACCCTTGGTCATGATTTTGGACAAAAAAATTGTGCAATTGATGTATTTGAATACTGACAGAACTTTTACTTACAAATAATGCGTTGAAGAATGATATAGGAATTGGCGGCAACTTGTATTGTTCAGAATTTTCTCATCACTTTCTGCTGGATTTTGAATACTGACAGAAACTTGTTACTTTCTCTTTTCCCTTAGGTTGTTTGGGTACCTGGTAGTTTTGAAATTGGTGTAGTTGCAGCAAGACTAGGAAACTCAGGCAAATATCATGCAATCTTATGCATAGGAGCTGTGGTATGATAAATCTTAATTTATAGTTGAAATCTTTTATAACATTTTCATGACCAATAAGTATCCATTATCTATATTTATGTCTACATAATTTGAGTTTCTACTGTGACCAAATTTCTTGTTAACAGATACGGGGAGACACCACCCACTATGATGCAGTTGCTAATTCAGCAGCATCTGGAGTGCTTTCAGCCAGTCTAAACTCAGGTGGTATTCTGTTAATGTCAATTGTTATCTTGACATTGGGACAGATTACATTTGAGTATTTAACTGCTGTCTGTTTTCTTGAAAATGAAACATTCATACAACATTAGTACGGCAACTTGTTTTTGTAGAATCTAGAATCAAGGTTGAGAGGAAATTTGAAATTTGAGAATTATTTTTTAAATGGTTGATTATTTTTTAAGCACTGCCTGTGTAAGTTAACTTTGACATTGATCTTCACTGAATAAAATACTGAAACTTTATGTTTCCTCTAAGCTCATCAGTGCAAGCTAATGCCTATTTTTTTCTTTTGGTTTATAAATGGAGACATTTATTACTATTATTACTTTCTCAGTATTTTTTTTCATTAATTGTCATCAACACAGCAAAATTAAAGCATTTTGAGATGCCTTTGCAGGTGTTCCGTGCATATTTGGTGTCCTAACATGTGATAATATGGATCAGGTAAGTTGTTGTGAAAGTTATGAAATTTCTTCTTTGCAGATGAGACATATGATTACTTTGTTTTCTATCTGTTCTTCGTTGGCTAAGTGCAGGCTCTAAATCGTGCTGGTGGCAAATCTGGAAATAAGGGTGCTGAGACTGCATTGACTGCTGTAAGTTGATAACTTGATATTATGAAGTAATTATGCAATATTCATTTGAAATTTGACATCAAGCTATATAAAGATTTATTATACTCATTGCCTGTTGTACTTTTCATGGTTCTTGTCCTCCTATCTTTGTATATGTCATGAGCTAATTACGGGAAAAACTCAAATTGTTAGGTGATGGTTAATAAATAATCTTAGTTTAGTACCTGGAACATAAAACTTATTTTTATAGCATGTCATAACTCAAGCTACCTATCTGAAGAACAGTAGATGTTAGGCAATGGCTCCTGAATAATTTTATTGCATCTCTGTCAGTGCATCTCTTCTTCCTTAATGAATTTCTTTTTCAACTAAAAAATCAGCATAATTGCACTTTTGGTTCCATAGATTTTTGCTCAAATTTAATTTATCATTTTTTAAAATATCTACAATCAAGCTCCACTGTGGGTTTCCTTCTGCCTAATGGCTTAAAAAGCCCTTAAATGCTCATTTTCTTCTCAAATTATTTGGGTTGGGTCTTATTTTTATGGAAAATTATTTGAACGCATCACATTCGAAGGCTTCAGTAAAAATTTGATAAAATTTGAAAGATTTTGTAGGGAGCCAGTTTTTGGTTTTGAATTGGGAAAAATATTCTGATATTTCAATTGACGTGTTTATATCATAAGAGGATTTAAAATGTCTTAGATTAATTTGTGAAGATTTTTGATAGAATCCGGGTCTTTTACGTGGATGAAAGCTCAGAAGGACTTGATGATAGCATTTAAAAGAAATAGGGATTAAATTTGAGCAAAAAGTTTTACACTAGTCACATTGGAGGCACTAGAGGTGCAATAAAGCTAAAAGAGGTTATATAAAAATACCTGAGTTCTTTACACCAAGTTTACATGTTCTATTCAATAATTAGACGTATTCACAGTTTGGTTGGATTAGTTTTGAGACAAAAGAAACATTTGATTTGATCATAAAACAAACTTATGATTTGGTGGATCAGTTTGCAATTTGTATAGCATCAGTTATTTCTGTTTGTGTCTTTTTATTTAAGGGACAATTCTTTATTCTTTAATTAGGAAAAAATGAAATTTCATTGACTAGAGGGTGAAAGTAGTGTCTCAAACCAATACATGAGTTTTTCTAGTGGATATTTTATTATTTAAGGGAACAACGTTTATTGAATAAAAAGTAATATACATAATAGTTGTTGGGTAAAACTTGTTCAAAGTATTAAATCTCATTTAAGAAATGATAGTATGCTCTAAATTACATATCACATGTCAATATAATCTCAAGTTTATTTGAGAGTAGTGTAGGAAAACTTCGTTTATTTTTGTGGTTCGTTTTTTTTTTTTAAGGTTCGTTTTAATTCAGCATGGAACTGAATAATAAAGTGTGGATTTTGTAATCTTCACTATTGTAGGTTAATTGTTGGGTTTAGAACGGTTTGGATTGGTTCTTGGACACTTCTTCATTACATCGGAGTAAAGTGTGCTCTGAGAAGGGCCGGGTTTAGCATAGAACTTCATCCATTTTCAGATAAAATGGTGAATTATTGGACATTTTTAAGACTATAGTGAATGTCGAGAGTTAGTCTAAGCCCAAGTAGGCAACCATATCTAAAACTCTTACTCTAACGAGATGATTACACATTACACGACCATTTTCAATGTAATTAGTTATCAAAATTGCATTGTGAATTGCAAGTCAGCAAAAACTTAATACACAAGGTACTAACATCCTGAATTATTCATAAAATTTCTTAAAAGGTTGCAACAGGTATTAGTCGAGCCACAAGCATATTTTCCCTTACCCTTTATAGTTGAAAATGTTTTATGTATTTATCTGTGTGCAGATTGAGATGGCATCTTTGTTCGAGCACCATCTGAAGTAGTGAGTGTTTTAACCAATCTCCAAGAGCTTCTGTCCGAACGGCATGTAATTCCCAATTTTCAAATTTTCATGTCCAGATTGCTTTTTCTGTAGTTCCAGATCCTCTGAAATAATTTAGGTTATGTTTGGACATTTAATGGTAAGTGGAATGTAACAGGATGGCATGGAAGAAAATGGAATAAAATAAAATAAAAATATCAGTGTATTGTTTAAATGTTTTAAAATGGAATAAAATAAGCTTTCATTAAATTATTTCATTGTATTATTGTTATTATATTACTCTTATAAAAAACATGTTTATATCTATAGCTCAAAAGTATTAGAGCAATATCAAGGACTGAACAGTTATAAACAATGGTATGGAAATGTATCCTAATATGTTTGTTACAAATTGAATAAGCCATGTCACTGACTTTTAAGATGCTTTTGCATATATGTTAAATATCATAATTTGGAACTATATTTTAAATTTTGTAATCCAGAAATGGTATGAATTGCATAATCTGGAGCTCGAAATACAGATCCAAATGTATTATTTTGAAACATGGCTTTGAAAAGGTCGTTATAAACAATAGTTATAAGTTTTCTAAAAACAACAAATCTGAAATGTATTCCTAAATAAGTTGTTCAGAACAAGAAATTCAGAAGATCTTTAGCGTATTTCAAAGAGTGAGATTTTTTATCCAAGTTATTGACGTTTGAATTTTATTAAATGCATTATAGCTATGGGGTGAGAGAAGAAAACATGGGTGGAGGAATCGTAAAATACATTTCGAAACACAAGAATATGATAAAATTTTCTAAACAATATATTTCTGAACGCATGAAATATATTTTAAAACAAGTTTTTTGAATACAATTTTTGGAACAAACTTTTCAATAAATATAATACCTTTTTAAATATTTTTCAAAATGGTTTTTTTGGAATAAACTGTGGAACAATTTTTTTTTCACTTTTCTTCAACTTCTGCACCATTTTCTTTTTTCTTTTGGTAGCAGTAATGGTGAGCAGTGGTGGTGGTGGCATGAACGGCAGAGAAGCAGACGGAGGGCAATTTGGTCATTTCATTCAACTGTGGGAGGTGTAGGTTGAAAGTTGGGAAGTGCAGGAAGCAAAGGCCCATTTGTAAGTGCCTTTGTCAATTTAGCTATGCTAAGGCTTCGGAGAGATAGTAATACATACCTATAATATAACAAATAACTAATATGCGCTCATATTCAATTTAAAACTATATTTTAGAATAAATAATTTTGAATACTTCGAATTATTTAAAAAATATTTTGGATTATAAAACCTAATTTGAACAAATATTTTAAATTGTATTACACAAATCAAAATTACATCTTATAATAAAGGCACTATAGTTATTTTTTATATTATGGCGTGAGAGAAGAAATATGGAGGTAGAGAAATAAATAAATAGTGATAAATATAAGAATGAAAAACAAAATTAAATGGCAGAAATATTCTATATGATGAGGACAGATATATTATATATAATATGAGGATGGATAGTATTTATTTATTTATTTTAATTTTAATTTAATTATTCTTAAATTAATAATTATTCGTTAACAATAGGTCATTGTTTAAAATTTAATAATAATACTCAGTTTAGAGATATTCCAAAATTATGATTTGGAGCATACCAATCAACAATATCAACCATTGACAGATTAAAAACTATAGAGAGACAGTTCAGAGATGGTACCATGTTCTTAAAATAATATATTTGATTTTGCACGTGCAATTAAATTAATTTAAATTAATTGAGTTGAATTAGAGTGATGCATGTAGTTAGTAGAAGACAAAGTACTCAAAGTTTTGAAAATCTGCAATGTCTTCAAATGAACTTTGGTTTTATTATGATTTTGACCAAGACTTCATTATTTGTTTACTGTTTTCAATAATTAATTAAGAGATGTTGCTAAGTTTTTTGGGTTTTTACCAATTCTTGATTGAGTGTGAACTTAGTTTTGGAGTGAAGATGCTGCCCAATAATATGAACTCAGTTTCAGAGAAATTCATTCACATGAACTCAGTTTAACACCATTTGAAGGCTTCAAATCTATTGACAAGTTTGATAACATCATTTTAATAAATCTCATAAGATATATTATCTTTTTATTTAATTACTTTTATGTTATCTATTATTTAATTACCAAGATTATGATTAATCACTTATATTGCTTGTTCCCAACTCCTTGTTTAAAGGTTCTGTCTTTGCAAAAGAAATGAAAAAGAAAGAGAACAAGTCAAAAGAAATCTCTTTGATTAGTCTTTGAATAACTCCCTTTCTTTCTTTCATCTTCAATAAATAAATACTTCCTCCTATACTATTTAATATTTATCATTCCAAATTATTATTTATATTAATTATTTTTTCATAAAAATACTTTTCTTCTTAATTCAATAAATAATAAATGAAATACAATAATGTTTTAAACCTTTTAATTATCTAACTTTTCTCTATATAAAGAACATTATAGATTTTCTTTTTATTATTATTCACATGTATAGCGAATAGAACTAAAATGATAAATGTAATGACTGTGACAGATATTAAAAGAATTAAGACTAAACAATATTTTTAAATAATTAAAGTGTATCTTATTAATATTAATATTAGGAGTAATTTAAAAATATTATTATATTTAAATTTAAAACAAAGTTAATACTATTAACTTTATTAACTAGTTTCTTTAATTATGACCATTTAATTAATTTTTTTATAAATAAAATATAACAGAAAGTATATAAAATAATTCTACAAATTAACATATTTATAAGATACAATAATATAATTTTACCTTATCGCAAAATTTATTTTATTTTTTTATTTACTATTACGAGAGAGGGATCTCTAAGCCCGATAGCGGGTGGCATGATAGGCCCAACACAAATATTCGTTAGAATAGGCTCGAAAATGGCTCTGATACCATATTAGGAAGGGGACTTTAAGCCTAACTCAACCCCATAAAACCGACTCATAGGGTTGAGGTTTGTACCCACTTATATACAATGAAAGGTTCTAATATCTAGTCGATGTGGATCTCCAACATTTACATTTTTCTCTTTTATAAGTATTTATGAAAATATTTATCTAAAGATTATTTTACCAAATTATACAATTTTACTCCATATTTATATAAATGAATAACTTTTTTAAAATTTACATATATAAATAAGTCATGTTTTCCCGTACAAATTTTTGTCAAACGTAATTTTTTATTTATTGGAGCCGTACTTTAAAATACGACTTCTTCTATTTCTTTCTAATTTATCCTTAAAGGCAGTTCAGAGATGTCACTTTGTTTATTTTGACTTTTTAAAATTATTTTTATCATGTTATAAAATAATAAATTATATCTTCAATGATAAAAGACACAAATACACAACTTTAATAAAAAAATATGTTTGGTCAAAATTCAGGCTTTAAACATAATTTTTTTAGTTATACTTACAATTACAAAAACAATTTACCCGTATTTAAAATTTTAAAAATTCACCCATTTATGTAAATACATTATAAAATTGCACCAATTTTATAAAAAATAATCCCAAATATTAAGGAAGTTATATGATAGATCTTTTACAAATTAATTTAAACATAAATCAATTTAGTTTATTAAAAATTATTTATTTATTAATTCTCTATCATAGAAATGTTTATGGTGGATTAAACAACACAAGAACTTGGATTAATTATTTCATGATTAGATCTAAGTGAAAAGTATCAAAAATTATTCTGTAGGAATAACTGCTCCACTTTAGAACGTTGATTGTCTGTGAGAGTAGCCAATGGGCTTCAAAGTTCAAAATCAAAGTTTTTCCATAGCATTACTATTATTA
>Ga0123341_1006538_pt1 | contig 10538 bp, 12 predicted proteins | sample Turbeapinknodule_FD_89959 | JGI IMG/M metagenome (GOLD analysis project Ga0123341, IMG submission 89959) | Root nodule microbial communities of legume samples collected from Mexico - Turtle bean Mexico pink nodule | ecosystem: Host-associated > Plants > Roots > Nodule | place: Mexico: Nepantla...
AGTAGTTAAATCATTTAAAGCTCAGTCAAAGATAAAACAGTTTTTCTGTTATGGTCCCAAAACAAACAATCGGTTGTTTCCTCGAATCAATCGGTTGTTTTGGTTTTAACAGCTCAACCATTTAAAAAACAGTTTTTCAATCTTTTCTAAAAATATCTAAGTATAAACAATCGGTTGTTTCGACAAAACAATCGGTTGTTTTTAACTTAGTTTGAAAAACATTTTTTCTTTCAAAAAGATTGAGAATGCCTATGCTTTGGATTCAATCAAGAGGTGGATTACATAGACAATCTACCCCAGATCCTAACTAAAACAGCACAGCAACAACAAGCACAGCAAAGGCTTCAACATCCCTTAAAGGGTTTGGATTCTTCAAAGCTTGAACACCAGTTGGTTCAACAAACACGAGCCAGGACTTGTCAATGTGACAACAGGTTTGGAAAAGAGGGAGTGGTGCTGGGAGGAAGCGGGAAAGCTTGGGTCGCGCGAGAATTTGAGCTCTCGATGGAGCTTGTCGGCGTCATCGAGGCGGATGACGTGCTCCTGCTGGGCGGTTAGGAACTGCTTGGATGCGTGATGAAGCGGAGGAGGGCGTCACGGTGGAGAATGTACTCAGAGAGGGGATATGGTTGGGCTTGGGCTTACATTTTTTCTTGAACTTTTTGGGGGTTTTGGTGACGAGGAATAAGGTGGAGAATAGGGGTTGTGTGGGAGATAGGGTTAGGGTTTAGGGTTTTTGAGGATTTGATGGTGGAGACAACGAAGAGGAAGGATAAACACACAAGCACAGTAGCGCCAACATTGGTGGAGGCAACGTGATACAACCCAACTCGACAAGCAAATGGCCAAGGACACCACAAACACTTTACACCTAGGTCAGTCATCTCAGCATACAAGACAATACCCCACCAAACCTCAGAAGAGTCTCAATAGAAGAAGAACCAGACATGGACTGGAATATCAGTTGTTCTTCCTTTTAATCATTTTACAAGACAAGTTTAAATAAATAAATTGGGCTCACTTTGGGGAATCCAATAAAAGAATATGCTAGATTGGTGTACTTAATATCTTTTGGGCTCGTATCCAACCCAACAACACCTCCTTGTGTCACCCCATGTACACTCCTTTAACCTAGCTTCTAGAAACCTACCATATGGTGCAGTTTTGACCTAGGCTAAACCAAGCCACCATCTTTCCTTCCCTCCTTTCACTCTTGCTCATCAAGGTACCCTCTTCTATAAATTGGGTGCCTTGCCTCTTGTATTAGGGACATTGAATTTGAATAGTAAGAAAACTCTGCTTGAGTGTTTAGTGAGTCTTTCTCCTAAATTGTGGGTCTTATCTTGTGAGAGCATACTCCAAGTGACAACTCTTCACCACTCATCTCAGAACTTCTTATCATTCCTAATAACGTGTTCATCCCTTCCATTCTCCATAAGATTTCCTTACTCTTTCTCTTTTCATTTCTTCCATTATGCCATTCCATTACTCCTTTTCATTGTGATCTTTATCTCCATTTTCTATTCAGTCATTATCTTGTTTTTCTTGTTATCTTACTTTGTTTCCATTCCACAATCATCATCATCACTTTATTATTGTGTTTTCTCTTTTGCTTTCTAAAAGAAAACTTTCACACTTACTTAATCACTTGGTTAAGTTCGTGTCCAATGGTAATCTTCTTTGAGCTTCTCACCATTTTTTGCAATCCTCTTCTTTGAGATTGGTACTCAAAAAGCTTAAACAAATGTGAAACCTCTAAAATGTGTCAATATAAAATCAACTCACATCACAACGTGATGACGAAGGTAAAATGTATGAGGCAGAGAGCAACAGTACAGACAAGTTTAGTTTAAGCACGAAGTGAGCAGTAAGAGTGCAAGAGAGAAAATAAGGTTATATGTCATGCTCCAAGTATATATTTTTTTTAACCTTTTTTTTACTCTGAATAATACATATTACACCGGTTGGTCCTTCCAACCGTTGTAATATGTCATGGTTCAAGTATATTTTTTTTAAACCTTTTTTATTTTATTTTGAACAACACATATCACACTAATTGATCTTTCCAACCCCAGTAATATATCATACGTATTACACCAGTTGGTCATTTCAACCGCTGTAATATGTCATGCTCCAAATATATATTTTTAAAACCTTTTTTTTACTCTAAAATACATATTACACTGATTGGTCCTTCCAATTGTTGTAATATGCCATGCTCCAAGTATATATTTTTTAAACATTTTTGTTACTCTAAACAATACATATTACACCGATTAGTCCTTCCTAGCACTGTAAAATGTGTCAAATATTTACAAAAATGTCGATCTTGTATTAATCGACCTTATATGTTGTCGTAGAATGCATTATTTGCACTAGTGATTTCTCAATAATACATATATTTGTTATAGAGATAAGGGTTGGATTGTGATGACTCATCATCGGTACTTGCTTTTTATGAGCCTTTTGAAGAAGTTGTTTTTTGAAGGGCTCTTTCAAATTCCTCTTTTGATGTTTTGATGCTAGGACTGCCATGAGTTTTTTTTTTTTTCAAGAATAACGTGTCTTGTTTGAGAGCAGTGTTGTCTTTGGTCCTTGAATTATTCCTTAACCGCCATTCTTGAATCCTATTTTTGCATACTAAACTATTGTTAAACTTGTTTCCACCATTTGATCTTTATCTTTCTTGACAACATTTCAATTTCTACTCCTTCATATGGTTGTGTTAAAGTATAATTCTAGGCTAATGTCTAGGTAATAGCTTGAAAGACTATAAAAGATATAAGCCTATAACCTGGTACAAATGTAGAATTTTGTCGAAAATATGAATATACTTCATTTATTTTTGTGGGAAATATTGAAGGTAATGGTCCAAAGTCAACAAACCATTCTCTAAACCATCTTGGAAATTTCAAAAGATATTCCTTTTTTTGAACCAAATAAACCACAAATGCTTCTCTGGTTTAACCAATAATATCTTGGTCCATGCATCCAAGTAATCATAATAAATATATTATCGATGATCAAACACTCGTGAAAACAATTTCTTATCGTGGAAAGGTTGGTTCCACTCTTGAGGGGTCAAAACTTGTAGAATTTTTATCTTGGAAAACTGGATATTTCTTTGTCACTATTATGAGATACTTTTATGGATTTTGTATCAACCAATATGAATTCGTAGAAAGTTTTGGTCTTGTATATGTTTATTGGCAAGTAATGGAAATCGTGGGGAAATAGGTTTTCAACTATTTGTCTTGGGTTTGGAGTTATACATTCATTTTCTAATATTAGTATTAGCATATTTTTTGGTTTCTCTAAATATTCATATGACGGTATGGGTTTTGGAAAATCTGTTGAAACAAGAGTTTTACTAGTAAAATCTTTTGGGCTTATTAATACATTTTGATAGTGTAGTGGCGTAAATATATTCGAGGATATTAATGGGTTTGATGTTTGAGTAGGGGTTTTATGATTTCTTCTTGAGTAGAGGTTGGTTAAGGGTGTTGATGGCCTTAAAGATTATGAAGAGGATGATCTTAATGATATTGATGAAGAGACTTTATTCGATCCCAGTGGGAACCATATTGAGTTTTATTTTTTGAACTAGATGCTTTCTTTTATCCTAGTGGGGACCATAATCATCTTTTCCGGTTGACTTGGCACTCATATTGAAGCCTGTAAAAATTATCTTGTTAACAAATCTGGTAAAGAATTATCTTTTCCTTTAATATATTCTATTACAAAATCAAAATAGGATAATAAAGCTTGTCATCTTGCAAAAATATGTTTAGGAACCAAATTTTGAACATCTTTAGTCAAAACACTTGGAGTTGATTTACAATTAGTACGAATTAGAATTTTTTTGTTAAATAAATCATCTTAGAATATTTGTAAACATAAAACTATTGAAAGTATTTCTTTTTTAATAGTATAATACTTTTGTTGGGAAGAATGCTGATACCCAAATTATACTAACTACTTGCTCTTTTGATTTTTCTGAAAGTTTTTGTTTTAAAATTCCCTCAAGGTGGAAAGTCCCGGTAAGAGGGAGCTCGGTCGTCTGAGGCTGAATGGACAGAAATTGCAGCATCATCTATTTGCTTCCTCTTGAAGACGAGTCCAGAGCAGGTTTCTTCGCCCTAAGAAGGGGCGGCTTCAGCCACTGCCTTTAGTTTTTGGTCCTTGGTAGAAGGGGCTTGGGTGGTCTTCTTTTGTTTGGCCAGAGCAGCTAAGTTCTTTCTTTTTTGAGCGTCCAACATACTGCCTGCATGAGAATGAAAACAAAGAAGAGTTCAGAAAACACACACATGCAAGATATTGCTAGCAGAAGTAAAGGGAAGGGGGATACCAATGTATGCCTTAAGGCCTGTAGGGTTGTATTCGTTCTTTATCAATTCGACAGTGCTAAACACTACCTTGAGGTTGGAAAGGAAGAGGCACACCTCTCGTTCTCGCTGGGGTAGGTCTTCAAGGCATCTAGGTTTTTGGATTCAGGTTCCTTAGTCCAGTACAGAGGGAACCTGTCCAGGAGGTTTGGATCATTATCGTTGCAGCGAATTTTGAAAAATTTACCCTTGAAACCTTTGTATGATTGTTGGAAGAGGGTCAACAAAACTCTCCCATCAACCCTGTTGAAGCTCACCCACAGCTTTCGACCTAGTCGCTTAACTTCAAAGAAGTATAGGAACACATCCACTGATGGCAGATGGCCAAAGTGGTGGCACAAGATGGAAAATCCCCGAACAAACGCGCAACTATTTGGGTGTAGCTGGGCAGGGGCGGTGTTAATTTCGGTGAGAAGGGCTCTTTCAAAACTATGTAAGGGAAGGTGAAGAAGTTTTTTGAAAACAGTAGAGTAGATGAAGCAGAATGGGCCCTCTGGGTTCGATGACTCATCACAACAAACAGGTTCATTTACGCTACAAGGCACAACCTTAACGAACTTGTCGTGCTCATTGCCAAAAAGAAAATTCTTTTTAGGGTGCTCGCTCTTCCTATACAACACTATTTTTGCATGAGTGGTGAACTCGGAGGTTTCCTCTAAAAGATTACTGAGAGCCCAGGGATATAGGGTTTTGTAATCCATCATACAGGAAATCTAAAACAGAGAAAGAAAACAAATGCAATACTTCGAGGAAGAAGCGTATGCGTTTTGAAGAAAAGAGCAATGAAGCAGAAAAACATAGGTATTTGCAATCATAGTTACGAGAAATATAAATAGTCCCAACGCAGTTATGAGTAGATTAAAGGCATTGAAATGGCAGACCAAAAGAAGTCACAAGATAAAAAATGCACCTTGAGTCAATAGATGAAAGGAGGCGATGAGGCTTGTTTGGAGAGGAGAGAGCAGGGTGTTCAAAGCAGAGTGTTCAAAGAGAAGGCGAAAAGGGAATGAAAAAGTGAAGGGAGCGCAAAAACCGAAGGGTTAACGTATAGGGGAAGCGCAAGCGGCAACGTTTTCCAACCGTTGATGATGGCCACGTGTGCGCTTGTGAGGAAGTATGGTGAGACGTCATCTCAAAACACTGTGTGTGTTGCGTCATTCACAAGACACGTAGGTCGCCATAGGCGAGCTGTTAGCCTCTTCACTGGAACAAGTTCCATCTCGATCCTGGGGGGCTTGTGTGCTGGACCAGAGAGCCGAACTCAGTGCTTAGTGATCGGACATCGGCGCCTGAGTGAAGCAGGTCAGCTCGGTGGTCTGGTCGAGTTAGTGGGCCACGAAAGTGGGCCCCAGAAATGCGTGCGTTGAAGTTCATTCATTTATATAAGGCTTGATTAGCAAGAAAGCGCAGGTGGTGTGTATAGTACATTCAGGTTTAGCACAAGTAAATGTTCCCCAAAGACGCCTAGGCCCAAAAATGCTAGGGTTTTTAGGAGTAAGTTGCATGCATGATACGTAAAGGCTAGAGCGCATACAGTAAACAGATGGGCCCCATGATGCTGGTACATGAGTTGGTACCCTGGCTGCCGGGCTGTTAATATTTGGCACTCTAAGGAGGAAGATTTTGTGCGATTGTTGCACTAAGATTGTGCGACATTGTAACAAACTGTCCTCCCATCAAACCTACTTTCACTCGAGATAAGGTTCTCGTGAGAGAAGGGTTGTTACAATGAAGTAACCTAAAAGTAGTCTATAAAAGGGACTCGAGATCCCTAGTAAAGGGACACCGTTTCTAAGACTAAAACTATTTACTTACTCATTGTTTCTTAGCCCAGTTCTGACTTGATCATCGGAGTGCATTCAATAGGTAGGGCCCCTCTATTTCAAGCGGAGCCGTGTTCTAGCACCCCAGGGAAAGAGCAAAATCCAACAGAGGCAGACAGAGTCACAACCTGTTCCCAGAGTCAATCGACGACCAAGTCAATCGGTGAGAATAGATCATATTAAGTCGGGATGTTGTATTCAAAGAAAACATGAATTGGGATTGGGATAAGATTTATGAAGGATCCATTATGTGCAAATTGGAATGGGGTGATAGTGAGGAGGATACAGTTGCATTTGATGTAAATGAAGAGGGGAGTGAATCTGATGAATCTGATCTCGAAGCTGATATAGAAGGGGAGAATTTTTCCTCTGAATCTTTGCGGACATGAGCTCTCCTAGCTCAACTGAAGAAAGGAATAGAAAACCACCGGTCTGTATGAGAGACTATACAACAAGGGAATGTCTTCCTGAAGAAGAAAATGAAGCTCATTTAGCCATACATGCAACTACTAATCCTATTCACTATGAAGATGCCTTGAAATGTGAGAAATGGAGGCACGCCATGGATCTGGAAATAGAAGCAATAAACAAAAAAGGCACATGGGAATTGATGGAATTACCCAAGGTTGGAGTAAAATGGATATATAAGACTAAACTCAATGAAAATGGAGATGTCGACAAATACAAGGTCAGGCTTGTAGCAAAGGGGTATACTCAACAACATGGGGTAGACTATACTGAAGTATTTGCACCTGTGGCACGTATGGAGACAATTCGTTTGGTAGTAGCACTTACAGCTCAAAGAGGATGGTCCATCCACCAGCTAGATGTAAAATCTGCGTTTTTACATGGAGAGTTAAATGAAGAGGTCTTTGTGGAGCAACCCTGCGGTTATGTGCAAAAGGGACATGAACATAAGGTTTACAAATTAAAAAAGGCACTCTATGGACTTAAGCAAGCCCCACGTGCTTGGTATAGCCGTATAGAAGCCTATTTCATGAAGGAAGGTTTTGAGAAGTGTGAGTATGAACATAGGTTGTTCATCAAGACAAGAAAAGAAGGGAAATTGTTAATTGTAAATCTTTATGTTGATGATCTTATTTTTACTGTAAATGATGAGTTGATGTTTACAAAGTTTAAAGCTTCCATGAAGCATAAGTTTGATATGGCAGATCTTGGTAAGATGAGGTATTTCCTTGGTCTTGAAGTCTTGCAAAGATCTGATGGTGTTTTTATTAGTCAGAAGAAATATGTATTGGAGGTGCTAAAACGGTTTGGAATGGAGAACAGTAAGTCTGTTCATAATCCTATTATTCTTGGCTATAAACTCATGAAAGATGAAGATGGATTAAAGGTGGACAAGACTTACTATAAACAGGTTGTAGGTAGTCTCATGTACCTCACAACAACTTGACCAGACATGATGTTTGTGGTAAGTCTTATTAGTAAGTATATGGAGAATCCTACTGAACTTCATTTACAAGCAACAAAAAAGGTCCTAAGATATTTGAAGGGACAACTGGGTTGGGTAATTTTTATAGGAAGGGAGGAGATGATAAATTTGTTGCTTACACTAACAGTGATTATGCTGGAGATTTGGATGAAAGAAAAAGTACTTCTGATTATGTGTTCTTATTATGGGTGGCAAAGTGGGACGGATCGTGCGGGCCGGTCCGCGGTAAAAAACGCGGGGTGGGTTGACGTTTTCAACCCGCTGACCCACATTAGCCCGCCCCGCATAACCCACGGCTCGCACGGGCCAGCAGCGGGGCGGGGCGGGTTGGCCCGCTAGCCTGCAAAAAAAAAAATAAAAAATAAAAAATTAATTGACTTGACAGCAATGGTCTAGTGGTGGAGTGACAACTTTAAGTGAAAGAAAATTAGATTTTCACTCAAAACACAACGCAGTTACGTTGTTCCAAAAAACGCACACGACGCACTCTCCTTCGTAGCGCCACCGCTCGCTCCGTTTGCGACTCCGTGTGGCTTCACCTGCAACTATCGCGCGTTAATGGCACTCTGCTGCTGCACACCGCTACTGCCTCCACTCCTCCTCTACATTCCAAAAAAAAAAATGGGTCGACCTGGAAGCCCGCGGGCCAACCCATATGCGGGGCGGGTCATGAAAACCAGCCCGCATTTTGTATGCGGGGCGAGCCGACCCGCTTTGCCTTATTGAGTTCTGGAGCAGTTTCATGGTTATTAAAAAAACAACCAATAGTAAGTTTATCTTCCATCGAGGCAGAGTTTATTGTTGCAGCTTCATGTGCATGTAAGACATTATGGTTAAAAGGAGTGTTGGAAAAGTTGGGTCAGAATAAAGCCAATCCAACTATTATTTACTGTGATAGCAGTTCTGCAATCAAACTCTCAAAGAACCCAATTATGCTTGATCGCAGTAAGCACATAGATGTGCGGTTTCATTTCCTTCGAGAGCTCACAAAGGCAAGTTTTGTGGAATTGGTACATTGTGGCACAAAGGAACAATTGGTTTATGTGATGACTAAACCGTTGAAGTTGGATGTTTTCTTGAAGCTAAGAGAACTATTAGGAGTTTGTTATGAGATAGAGATAAACTGAATACTAGCATTCAATTTAAGGGAGGAATTGTTAAGATTATAGACGTTAGGTTTTTAACATTAAGTCAACAATAAATACATATTATTATATATTATGGGATTTAATTCAGTTTTAGGATTTGATTAGTCATGAACAATTTTGTTATTGTTACTAGTGGGTAGTTATAATATTGTTTAGGTTATTTTGTAAAGGCTATATAATAACCATCTATTATTCAATAAAAATGAGCACTTTCTCTTACTATATCCACTCTTAAAAAATGGCTTCTCTGTTTTTTAACATCAACAACATTTGGCGGACGACCATTTTCGAATGCCTCGCGAGGAGCAAAACAACTTATTCTTCTTCACTCCAATTACACTCTTCGTCACGGATCACCTATTCTTCTCATCACAAATGTGCATCGAAGCTTCTCCAAATTCGTCAATAGAGTTTTGAGTCTAGGATTTTTGACATGATCTTTCTCGTGCGAGACGACGAAGAGGTTCACTATGTTGTGGGGAAACGACTATTAGAGAAGATTGGATCTTCGTAACTTGGATTCGCAATGATAATCATTGTTTGTCCTGTCTTTCGCAACTAGACCTTTAAAGTCTTTGTTCGAGGGTGATGTTCACACTCTCTTCTTGACATGTTCACTTTTTATTTCTCTTTATTAAATTGATCATTCTTTCATTTATTCGTTCCATTAAATTGAGAATTATTAATAAATATAAAATATTAAATCGTTTTTTTTATTGTGGTAGTAATATTATGAATTTGAAAATATTAGTAAATGCTAGTATCTTCATAATTTCATATTCAACTTCGAAGTCTTATTTGCGACTACGTTACTTTCTCCTGAGGATCATATGCAATTTTTTCAACTTAATATGCATTCTGTTACCCTGTTCTTTTCCTTTTCTCTCTAATGTTAGAGTTGATTCTTTTAGTTGCAGTGATAATAACTTAGAGAATGAAGTTTGAGACTATGGACAATGAAAGCAAAACTCATGGACAACTCTTGGACCCTCAAAAGTTAAAGCATTACATGGTAATTTTGATTAATCTATCTATAATATAATACTATTTGTTCTTTTGAGTTTAGACAAAAACAAAAACCAGTAGAATTTTTTCAAATGGCAGAATTTAACACCCTCATCGACCGCCTTTCTTGCACCACCACCATCCGAAGAAGGCAACGCCCCAACCCTCACAATTCCTCTGTGTTGATCCTATTCCATCTTCAAATATGATATTTTTCCTTGTGGTCACTCTTATGGTGAAAGTAGTACCTCTATTTTTTATCTTTAATATTTAATAAATATATTATTTTCGTCCATTAATTTTTATTAATATTTAAAATTATATTTTTTTAGTAGTTGTTTAGTTTTATCCATTGAATTAAATAATTTAATTACTTTTGTCTTTAAAAGTAAAAAAAAAATTATGTAATTCAAATCAAATTTGTTAAAGTGTTGTGGTTTAATTCTAATTTTTAGGTTTTGAAACAAGTTTGTTTGGTACATTAATCTTAAAATATTTAGTAATTTGTGCAATAAACAAGATATTTATTTTACATAATATGGGATATGAATAAACATATAGCCTAGACAATTTTTATGAGATTTATTTAGTCTAAATTATGAGAAAAATCTAAAATTTTATAAAGTAATAAAAAATATTTATTCAGAATCTGTTTATTTTCGAAATTCATTTAAACCAATAGGTATTTAACTATTTATGAGTATTTTCCATATCTTAATTATTC
>Ga0123341_1006539_pt1 | contig 10538 bp, 17 predicted proteins | sample Turbeapinknodule_FD_89959 | JGI IMG/M metagenome (GOLD analysis project Ga0123341, IMG submission 89959) | Root nodule microbial communities of legume samples collected from Mexico - Turtle bean Mexico pink nodule | ecosystem: Host-associated > Plants > Roots > Nodule | place: Mexico: Nepantla...
TAAAATTTTGAACATGTATGCTTTAATTTTCAATGAAATGAATTGAATGATTATAACTTTATACATTATTTTATTTTATTATGAAAAGTGGTGGTTAAATTTTATAATTGTATAAAACAGATTATAAAAAAGATTATAAAAGAGTGGTAAAATTTTATTTATTCAGAACTAAAATTACGTCAGTTAAAAATGTCACTACTTACGTATATTATGGCGTCAGAATCTTCTTTAATGAATGTAAATTGCGACAATTATAACTGACACTACTTACATATAAAAACCGTCACTACTTACACTATGTTTAAAGTGGCGGGTGTTGCCGCGGGTAGCGTAAAACCGCCACATTAAACTTTGTGGCGGCCAGTTCTATGGCGGTTTGGGAAAACGCCACAAACATATATTGTGGCAGTTATAAAAGCCAGTTTATACGAAAAATAACCGCCACAATATACACTTTTCTTTGTAGTGATAATCATAAAAAGTGCAACAAAGAAGTTGGGTAATGAAGAAGAGAATGTGCATACCTAAGAATAATGAAAGAGTTCTTTTTGTTGAAAACATGAAACTTTATTCTTCTTTTTTGTCCTGAATCATTACACACCGTTACACTTTTGGCAAAACATGTTCACTTCTTAGATTCAACGTTAATTGAGAAAGTTACATGTTTAATGACATTGCGAAGAGAGGTTCTTGGATGGTGTATGTGACTTTTCTCAACCATTGGAGAAGAAAGAAAGGAAGAAGAATGGGGCTGGAAGGAAAATGTTTGGTTGATTAAGTGAAAAGATGAGTGACTCAAAATACTTTGAATTATGTTTACAATTACTCCATAATTCATAATTCAAAATTTAAAATACAAATTCAAAATTTAAAATTCAAAATTTAGTTTTTAAAAATAAAGAAGTCACAAAATGAAAAATATCTCCTCTCATATTTTTAAAATAACAAAATAAAATATAAAGAAAATAAAATTGAAATAAATTAAAATGAAAGTTAGAGGAAAATCCCTTTTATATATAGGTATAGATAAATACAAATACATATATAATAATTATAAAAATAAAAAATACAAATGCCAAACATTCATAAGTTTTCTCGTATGATATTTGCTTTGCACAAACCGGACTCCACAACATTCAACTCAACCAAATTTGAGTCTCTTTCTCTTTTCTTTGCTTTACGTTACCCCTTCTTCACTCTTTTATTTTTGTTAAATAATATGAAGTTATGGTTGCAAATTTGCAATTGAAATTATTTTAGTGCTTTCGTTTTTCAATCTGTTGTTTATGCTTTCATGATGGATGAAGGAAAGAGCACGAAACAAACAGGAAGATCTAAATTTCTTAGCAAGAGAAAGCATGTGAATGAAGCAATTCGACCTTTGTAAGCAAGAAGTAGTTCATATTATTTAATAAAAATAAGAGTGAAGAAGGGGTAACGTAAAGCAAAGGAAAGAGAGAACGAAACACAAATTTGATTGAGTTGAATGTTGTGAAGTCCAGCTTGTGCAAAGCAAATGTCATCTCAGAAGCAGGCATCCAATAGGCAGCAGTAGCATAAAGTAGCCAAATTGTACAATTCATAAATTCCAAAAAATGAACATCACCATACAAATACAATGCAATTCCATATCCCATTTCTTCTCCATGCTAATGAATATTTAAAAGAACAACATTAATAAAACATGAAAATTTAAAGCGATAATTGAAAATTAGTTATTTTGATGTTATGTAATGTAACGTTAAAACACAACACAGTATTTTATATAAAGACACACAATATGACGAAGTCTTCAAGAAAAGCATGTAAAGAAGTAGTTACGAATGGTGCACACAATAGCTAATAATGTGTAACGTTGCGTCGACAACGATCACCGAGTCAACTTGGAAAGATCCGGATCAAATCTGACTCGACAGTCAAAATTAGAGAGAGAGAGAGAAATATAGAGAGATGCACCAACCTTCCAAGCAACCAGAGCCTTGTGAATTTTGTGGATGCTGAGACGGAGGCGGAGCATATTGAGGAGCGTAGGGCGAAGGATAGCCCGAGGCAGGGTAGGGCAGTGGAGGATAGCCTAGTGTGGGGGATATCCGGGAGGCGGGTATCCGGGCGGTGGATATCCTTCCTTTCCGTAGCCCTCTGGTGAATAACCTAGGGATGTGAATTAGAATAAGAATCCGAAAGAAAGTTTGAAAGAATAAAAGGAAGGTATTCTTGCAAGATTGGTTACTCATAAAGTGACTCCTTCTTCTGTCTGTCTTCTGGTTTTCATAGTGATGTCCACGTTCTTTCATTGAGATGAGTGAGAGAGAAACTATTTTCACGATCAAGTTAATCTGAGTACAATAATATGCAGGTGAGCTAAGAGTTAAAAATTACTTTTGGTGCTAAGTCTCCTTTGATATTTATACTTTTTGAATGGACCTCAGTTGTTATGGGCCTTCAATTGTTATGGGCTTGCTTGTTGGTCCAAGAAAGGACCCAATCATGCCTTAATCATGATTTACCACTAACCTGGTTTAATTATGGATAATTGTGAATTTATGGGTTGTGTTTGGATTAAAAAAGTTATTCAGCTTAACCGACCATTCGGTCATGTCGACCTTTTCGACTATTCAATAGTACAAAAGGAGTTAGAAGGAAGGAGGAACCTTGCGGTGGTGGAACTTCGACCGGTGGTTGCTAGTGCTGATTGTAATAACTCATTGGGAATGAAATGATTGAATGAAGAAATGAATTAATGAGAGAGAAGAAGAAGAATTGGGGTATATCTCCTCACACCCAATAAATTAAGAAAAATGTTTTGTTAACACCTCTACACCATGTCACACATTTGATGCTGCCAATGTGGTAAAAAATGATGATGTGGCAAGGGCAATTTTGTAACAATAATGTTTTCAGAAGCACGTCGGAGACCGCTTTTCTGAACTCCTATCCACCACCACCGAGGACTCCTTTGGTGACCTTCCTGTCCATATCCGGGCTCTATCGCCTCCTCGACGAGTTCCTCTGTTGCGAGGTCGAGTTGAAAGTTGTCATTCTCATGGGTTGCGACCCCTCTCAGATCGCCAAGCCGCCGCTCGACAAGCTCCTTTCGGAGCTCCTCGACTGTGTCGTCAAATCACTCGACATCTGCAACATCGTTGCTCTCGGCCTCGACGCCGTCAAGAACCTCCAGCGCCTCGCCGAGATTGTCGTTGTCACGCTTGACGTGACGGCGCACCGGGAACAACTCCGCCACTAACAGCAAGGATCGCGTGCGATCACTGGACAATGGCGTGGAACTGGTCGGCATTGAAACAAATCCACAAGACTCTCAAAAAGCTTCCATTTGATGATTCGACCGTCGAAAACGCCGATGTAAGGCCCTTCGTCACGAGGATCGAAGGCGAAACTCTCCGATCGAACATCACCTCCAATTGGAACAACCTTCCACGTCTTCTGAATATGGCCATATATTACACCGGTGAAATGGCTTAACCGATGTAATATGGGTCATTCTGAATAAAAAAGTATATTACATCGGTTGTTACTATGAACCAGTGTAATATATTCTTTTTTATCCTATTTTGAAGCTCGTTGTTGCTCATTTGCGCATAATCTCACTCTGTTACGTCATTGGCATGTCTACAGCGTCAAATGTGTGTTACTATCAGAAGGTGTCAATATATCTAGACTCATAAATTAATTTCTTATTTTTACACACTGTATTCTGCATTCTGTCAAATACCTTTACAACAAACAACCATATTATTTTTTTTATCACTCTCTACACTACAATATTCATTACCACAAATTGATTCTTATAGGTACGTAATTTGATCAAATGATCTACTTAATATAAATAAGACGGTTATATATTTTTTATTCAATAATTTAATTTTAACATTACATGTTATTAAATAAAATCATAATTCATTTATATGCATATTTTCTGTATAACTTTGATATTATAATTTTAAATGATTATAAAGTTATACTAAAACCTAAAGTAACAAATAATAAGAACAATTAACTTTTGTAATAATTATACTAAAGCTCGTACCAATAATAATAATAACAGTTTCTTGTAATTTATTGACAATAAAACAAAATTACACTAATATTGCATTATCGTGAAACTAATTTAAATTTTATGATACCAAAAGGCTGAAATAATTTACACCATGAAATTAACTCTGGTATATTAAAGTCTAATGCAAAGACATGAGAACATGATTTAAAAGAGTAGGATTAAAAGAAATGGAAAGAAATTGGCAAAGTGATGCAATGAAAGCAGAAGAATGATTGAATGAATTGATAGCATAAGTGGAATGGTGTGTTTTATAGGCTGTCATAGTGACATTGTTAGCTTGGCCATGTGCATTAACTGCACATTTCGCTGTGAATCTTCAAACTTACATTATTGGATACTTATCAAAATAACACTGCTCTTCTCTCATCTATTCTTGCTTCAATTTACCATTCAGGGTAAAACTTCACAATTTTCCTGATTCAATAAAAAATCATGCGCATCTGTCTTCACATTTTTTATTTTATTTTTATCATTAACATTTTCAAAGTCATAATATTACTACAACAATAAAAAAACAATTTAATATTTTATATATTAATAATTTTCAATTTAATGGAACTAATAAATAAAAGGAAATAAAAGAATGATAAATTTGACATATAGGAATAAAAAGCGAACATGTCAAGAAGAGAGTATGAGCACCGCTTCCAAGCAATGACTTTAAAAGTCTGGTTGGGAAAAGTGAGAACTACAATAGGTTACCGTTGCAAATCCAAGTTACGAAGACCCAATCTTGTGGAGGATAGCCTTGGGCAGGGTAGGGCAGAGGAAGACATGACTAACCTTTGCGTAGGGTGCGTGACGTGGCACGCATTAATGACGGAATTTTTTGACACCGTTTGTCGTGGACCGTTGGATCGAGGGAAATCTAAGAGTTGAGATGGAAATGACGTTTCCCGACCTCTACAGAGGTTATAAATAGTGGTCTCCTATAGTGTCGAGTTACTGCTTTACTTACTTCGACATCTGAAATCAATCGTGTTGGCACGTTGCTTACCTACACTCCCAAAGGTTACTCATGTCTTCCTCTTCTTCCTCTTCGTCTTCCTCTTCATCTTCCTGTTCTTCTTCTGGCTCCTCCACGACCTAGCCTTTTTCGGTCGGGGCAATTCAAACGTTGCCCCTCTTGGAGGGTTTTGTAAGGGCTAATGACCCGAACAGTGGGTCCGATCAGTCGGCTTCCCCTGAAGAGTCATCCCATAGTCTGGGATTTGACTGGGTTGATCCCAAGGTAACTGAGTTTATCTCTGTCTAGAGGGACTCGTCTTCCATTGACTCCTTCATGGATAAGTACCACTTGTTAAAGCTAGATGCTTCTTACAGCATCTTTGCCATTTATTACTGTCAATCGACCCACACCATCTGTATGGGTCGGTCGTCTTTTGATGGTCCGTTTTTCTTTGTATATTCCTGTCTTTTTTCTGGTCTCCATGTCGCCCTGCCCTTTGATGACTTCACGATGAGTGTCCTTCAGACACTCAACGTTGCCCCTTCGCAACTTCATCCCAACACATGGGCCTCCCTCCAAGCCTTTCGACTCATGTGTGACCTGCTTCGTCTTTGCCTACTCTTTCCACCTTCCTGCATTATTACACATCGCACCCGTCCGACCCAGTTAGTTGGTTATCCCTTATCAATCGACCAAGTAGTATTCTTTTTCCCCCCTTCACAACCTCTTACAAAAATTTCAAGGGAAAATTCTTTAAATTTTTATAGAGCCCGAGGGTAGGGGGCTCTTTTTTTACGGACTCAGGTGGTCCTAAAATTCTTTGTATTGGGAATGACAAGCAATGACCTCGTCCGATCGATAGTTTCGAGGAACGGGAGGTTTGTAACTTGTTTGACAGCCTCTCAAGGAGGCTTCCTACCCACAAGATCCTCTCGGTATATAAGTCGTCCCAGAGGTGGACTGATTTTCAAGGTATGCTTGTATTCTTTATTGCTTTAACGCTTGTTCGGTATATGTTGTTCGTTAATATATTTTCTTTGTTGCAGAAATCATGTCAAAGGAAGCTCCCCAAGTGGCCGACATCTTGATCACTTTTCGCAGGAAGTCGGCCGGTATGGCCATGGGAATCTTGGAGACGGTTGTTGTCGGCAACCCGTCCGCTTCAAGAGTCGGGTCGTCCACCGTCCCCAAAGAAAAGAAGAGAAAGAGAAGGGACATCGCCACCACCACCCAGTTGTCGAGTGGCACTCCACGACGACCTCCACTCCCTTCTCCCATCCATCTCGAGGCCCCCTCGCCGATCAAGGCTCCGGTTGCCGATGTTGCTGCCAACCACCCATTAGCGGTACTTGGTGGAGACTCCTAGTTCTCAAGGGGTGTTCGTATTGGTTTAATACTTACCAAGGAGAATCTTCACCCCTCGGTTCCAGAGGACGAGATGCTCTCGACATCAATAGAGTTGCATTGCCGAGATGTGGCGCTGGCACGGTTGGTTGCTGACTCCCATAACCACAAATTGGAAGACATAACTCGGCTCGATCATGAGCTGTCTGAGGCTACCTCTTCTTTAAAGTCGGCACTAGATCAAGTGTCGGATAATGAGTCTAGGGCAGTTCAGGCAGAAGTTGAGCTTTAGCTACGCAACGCTCGGTGTGCCGAGTTGGTGGCCAGGAAAGAGGTTGAGAAGAAAAGGATGGTCGAGTTGGAGAACGCCATGGAAGAGTTGAGGTTGGAGAACTCAGCCTTGCAAGCCAATAAGACATCTTTGAAGGACGAGCTCTCCACTCAGAAGAAGAACATCCTCATCATGTTGGGTGAGACCTTCAATAAGCCCGTCCGACAGGCCCACATTCTATATAGGGGTCCCCCTACTGAGGGTGACTTCGATGTCAATAAAGACGTGTATGAAGGTTGCTTGGTGACCTTCTCTAAGGTGGACGAACTCCGGGCTTCGACGTTAAGGGCTGCACGAGGATGAAAACGAAGACCATTAGGTACACTTCCCATCTCGGTTATCATCCTACATTTATTCTAGTTTGCATTGATTTCTCGGTGGGTCAATATGAAACCCAAGAATTTACCTCATTCGACGCGAACATGCATTTCTCGGTATTGAGGCACATGTTCGTCCTCCTCAGAGCCTCAAAGACTTCCTCTAAGTCCTTGATGTGTTGGTCACACGAGTTCAATTTTACGACTATGTCGTCCACGTAGACTTCGACATTCTAACAGATCATTCCCTTGAAAACTTTATCCATGAGTCTATGATATGTTGCTCTGACATTCTTCAGGTCGAACGACATTACCTCGTAGTAATAGTTTGCACCGTCCATCATGAAGGCGGTTTTCTCCTTGTCCCTTGGATGCATGCTTATTTGGTTATAGCCAGAATATGCGTCCAGGAAACTTAAAATTTTGTGGTCGGATGCGCCATCTACCAACTGATCGATGTTGGGAAGCATGTATGAATCCTTTGAGCATGCCCTGTTAAGGTTCGTGTAATCAACATACATCCTCCATTTGTCGTTAGCCTTGGTCACCATGACTACGTTGACCAACCAAGTAGTGTATCAGGCTTCACGTATGAACCTGGCCGACAAGAGCTTCTCGACCTCTTCTTTTCCTGCCAATCTCTTCTCCTCGCCGAGCTTACGCTTCTTCTGAGCTACTAGACGCGTTTCCTTGTAGACCAAGAGCTTGTGGATAATGATATCCAGGATCACCCTCGGCATATCGATTGTTGTCCAGGTGAAGAGATCAACGTTCCTCTTCAACGCCTAGTGCAACAGCTCGGCCTCGGGTACCGCTATGGTCGTGCATGCGCAGGTGTTGTGTTTCGCATCAAGGAGAGAGACTTGGCGTAGTTCTTCCTTAGCTTCGACCCTTGGCTCGACCGTTCGGGGATCCAGGTCGACTAAAGAGACCGTGTGCTCTCTTCGTGCAGGCTAGGCTTCTCTTCGAGGGGACTTTCGTCCTCGAGAAGATTTCTGCATAAGGGTCTGGTCACGACAGGCGTCCTGCCGTATAGGCTCCACCTTTAAGCTCTCCGTGTAAAATTCCCGTGCCACTTTCTGATCTACATGGACTGTGAGAATGTCTTCCGACGCCAATGAGGTGTGGAAACGATCGTCCTCAACTTGTTGATGGACGGCCATCCCAACAGAATGTTGTAAAAGGCGTTGGCATCAATTACCAGATACCAAATTTTAATTGTCCTGGTCGCCTCTCCCTCGCTGAAGGTGGTATAAAGCTCGACATATCCTCGAGTGCCACTCTTTCACCTGAGAAGCCGACGACATGATCGTCGTACGACTTCATCTCCTCCTCGGCTAATCTCATATGTTTGAGTGTCTTCCAGTAGAGGATGTCCACCGAACTCCCTTGGTCCATCAGTGTTTTCATGATGGTGAACTTGTCAATATCGACCGATATCACCATAAAATTGTCTTGTGAAGGGTCGACACCTTTGAAATCTTCGTCTGGTGCACTGCCCTTAGGTGTTTCTTCCTGGTGTTGTTGGAGCTACCTCCCCCAGCGAATCCCCCAACAATCGTGTTGATGATCTCTTGGTCACTCTTTCTTCCATCCCTTCTCGGAGGGTCCTCCCTTCTTGGCCGATGCTCGGGTCGACGGTCATCTTCTCGCACTCTGGGACGGGTGTGGTCTCTCTGTCTCGCCAGCTATTCCCTTTGTGGGGATCACTTTGCACCTCGACTCCTTTGTACAAATCGGCGGAGATGCCCAGCTTGGATAAGTTTCTTGATCTTATCCTTCAGTGCTTGACACTCATCAGTGGTGTGTCCACTGTTTCTATGGTACCAACATCTACGAGTTCGATCGGCATTCTCAAGGCTTGCAACCCTCCTTGGTGGTGGAATCAGCTCGACACTCAAAGCCTCATCTAAGAAATTTTCCCTGTCAAGGCTTAAGGGGGTATATCTTACGAACCGGTGTCCCCAGTTGTCTTTGCGCCTATCTCCTCGACCAATGGCGGGTCGGTTTTGACGTTCCATCTCCTCCTTCCCCTTATCTCCACTTGCTTCAGCCCGGGCCTGATTCCGGAACTCTCTCACCTCCTCTAGCTGCATGAACTTAACGAACCTCCGCCTAAGCTCGTCCAAGCTTGGAGCTGGCTGCATGCACAAACTACCAGCAAAAGGTCCCGATTGTAAGGCTGTAAGCAGGTGATGCATGTCCACATCCGGGCTCAGGTTTTGGATGCTCATGGCTACTTTCCCAAATCTGTCAACGAACTTCCTCAGTGATTATCCCATCTCCTGGCGAATGTCGACTAGGGTGATGAAGGTTGGATGATGCGGTAGGCTAGTGGTGAACTGTATCCCGGACTTGGACACCAATGTCTCAAAGCTGTCCACGAAATTTGGAGGAATATTCTTAAACCAGCTTAAAGCTCCTCCTTTCAGCGATGTACAAAATACTCGGTATAGAACAACATCGTCCGAAGTGTACAAGCTCATGTGCATTGTGTACGCGTCCATGTGTTCATCAGGGTCTGTCGTGCCATTGTAACAACCCCTATTAACTTCTTTCAACCTATCTGGTAGCAACACTCCGATTATGGAGTCGGTGAATGGGTGTCAATGGGTCGAGTTCGAAGTACTGGTTGTAGGGACCGACTTATTTGGGTAAGACTCACCTTCAACCTCCTGAGTGTGGATCTTATTCTTCGGCTCCTCAACAATCCTAGGGTTGGTAGGGATGGTCAAGGACCTCCTAACAAGGTTGGTCAGTCCTGCAGATGGACCCCCCTCCACGAACTTCCTTTTCATCACTTCATTCTCCTATCGGAGAGCGAGGATCTCATCCTCATTCTTCCGCTGGGTCTCATCGTTCCTTCTCTTCATCTTGTCCATCTCTTTCTACAGGGACATCAAGAGCGACATTTGTTCAGCATCAGACATCTTTTCGTTCACCATGCTTCGGGTTGATACCATATAATTTCCTCTTCATATTAATTCTCTCAATCCCATGGTGGACGCCAATTGTTCTCGAACGGGGTTGGAACCAAGAGAACGAATGGCGTACTCCTCGTTCGGTTGGTTAGGTCTTCCTTCCTTCCTCTCAAAGCGTACTCCTCACTCTCCTTTCGCAGCTCTACCTCTCGCCCTCCCAAAGTCCAGACTCAGATGGTACCTGCAGATGCACTTCGATGCTCAAGTAAAAATTCAGTATTCGGTACCCGGCACTATTAATATTGTATGATGACGTACCTGATTCTTGGAATATTTGCTATTTATATTATTTTTATGGGTCCTTTGTTATTAGATCGAATTAGGGAGTTGGATCATGCTTAGGAATGCATTACCTTGTGTTTGATCGCTGATTAGTCTCATTAATCCTTCTTAATAGTAATGATCTTTATGGTGGGCTTGTCGAGTCATAATCTCAGTCATACAAACCCTACCGGTACATTAATAATATTCAATATTATTAATCTTATTAATATTATTAAATATTAATATTGATATTATTAAATATTATTAAATATTATTA
>Ga0123341_1006542_pt1 | contig 10537 bp, 7 predicted proteins | sample Turbeapinknodule_FD_89959 | JGI IMG/M metagenome (GOLD analysis project Ga0123341, IMG submission 89959) | Root nodule microbial communities of legume samples collected from Mexico - Turtle bean Mexico pink nodule | ecosystem: Host-associated > Plants > Roots > Nodule | place: Mexico: Nepantla...
AGGTTGACACCTTAAGTATCAACAATCATCTGCCACCACATGAAAAAAGTATTATTAAAATGGAAAAAAGAAATAAAGAAAGGAAATACAAGAAAATATGGGGAGATAAGACCAAAACCCATATTTAAAAAACTAAGAAAAGTGATACTTAGGTATTTATACCTATTTAGAAAAGCTTTCATGTTAGGCATCACTATGAAAATTGACATCTCAGCTAGGTTGACACCTTAAGTATCAACAATCATCTGCCACCACATGAAAAAAGTATTATTAAAATGGAAAAAAGAAATAAAGAAAGGAAATACAAGAAAATATGAGGAGATAAGACCAAAACCCATATTTAAAAAACTAAGAAAAGTGATACTTAGGTATTTATACCTATTAATAAAGAATTCTAAGAAAAGACTAGATGAAAGCCTATTATACCATATCATCCAAATAGAGAAGGTAATCACAATAATTTTAATCAAATTAATCAAAGGACTATCATCGTTCTTAATAATCGTTCTTAATAAAAGAAAGGAGATCCACATTAGAGAAGTGAGAATTAAGAAAAAATTTCTGAATCCAACTCCAAATATGCAAAGCATTAGGACATTGAAAAAATAAATGATGAATAGATTCTTCCTTCTTTTCACAAAGAGTACACATAGAACATTAATGCAAACCTCTATGCTGAATGTGTTGATCCGTAGGAATTTGCCCATGAAAAACTTTCCAAAAAGTTTTGGAAGGAGGAATATATTGAGACCAAATGATCTTACCCAACCACAAGGAACTCCTGGATTTAAGAAAAATTTCCTAGTAAATTTGAGATTGAAATGACTAGTCTTCTAGAGTCCTATTAGAAGTATCCTGTTCCTACCTAATCATGATATGTTCAAAAATATAATTCACTTATTGTAAAGTTGATGGAATAATCCAATCACAACCATTCCAAAATTGCAAATTGTAGTCACTAGGGTTCCAAACCATCAGGTACCTCTGCAAATTACTATCAGTACCTGTACCAACAATCCAAGAGGTATGAATAATGTTATAAAACTGTTTAATCTCAGGCCAAATAGCAAAGGATTTATAAGCTAATCTAAGTTGATACTTAGATTTAAGAACTATGGTTTTCAAGAGAAGAGACCAAGGCTTATTACTATAAGCAAAGTTTCAAGTAAGCTTGAGAAGGTAAGCATTATTTTTTTACTGAAGGTTATTAATCTTCAATCCTCCATTCTCAAGAGGAGAAAAGATCTTAGCCCAATTAATCGTAGATATGCATTTTTCATAATATCAACAGTCCAAATAAATTTCTACTCCGCTGCTCAACTTACTTAAGAATAGAAGTAGGCCATGTATACATATTAAAACTATAAGCAAGGAAACCAGTAACCACAATATTAACCAATTGGATCCGACCCATCATGCTAATAGATTTCCCTTTCCAAGATGCAAGTTTCAATTTAACTTTATCAACCAAAGGTTGAAGAAACCTGAGCTTGGGAGCACCAACAAAGATAGGCACCCCTAAATAGTTAAAAGTTAAAAGGCCATAACTGCAAGAAATATGACGTTAAATTTTTGTAATGAATCTTGCAAAATTATCATGGTGAAAAAGGTATTTCTAGAATTGTTAACATACTGACCAAAAAAATCACCATATTTTTTAAGAAAAATACTCAAATTTTTAAGATACTTATTATCCATCCTATAAAAAACAAATATATCATCAACATATAAAATGTGAGAAGGAGTGATATAACCTTTAGGGCTAGCCATATGTGGAATCCTCTTATCATTCACAAGCCTAGAAATGCCTCTGCTCAGAACTTCCTCCGCAAGATAGAAAAGCAAGGGAGATAAATGATCACCTTTGTCTCACACCTCTAATACAAGGAAAAAAGACCACAAAAGTTTCATTCGTCCTAATAGAGACTATAATTGATCAAAGAATAGTAATAATCCAACTGAAAAATAAAGGATGGAATCCAAACTATTTCAAAACCAGTAATAAGAAATTCAAACTCAAATTGTCAAATGTTTTATGAATATCAACTTTATAAGTCGCATTACCTCCTTTCACCTTTTTAAAAAGCATGTTAGTAGCCTCAGAAACAATACCAATACAATCATGAATTTGTCATCCCTACACAAACCTGGAATCTTAGGAATGAGGGAAATCACATTACTATTCATCCTAAGAAGAATCCAGTTTTGTTTAAAATATTGTTAAACAGCTTTGCAAACATCAGTCTCAATAATTGTTGAACAAGGTGCTTTGATGCTTCTAAATCTACTTTGAAGACTAAAAGAACCTGCTGATGTGTTTGTGTATATTGTTTGGTAGTTTTTGAATTGTCAATTCACATCTAGTATTAATCCAAGCTCACTTGATTGATTATCTCTTTTGAAAGAAGTGTTTTCTAAAAAGCTGTGAAAATTTTAGTCAGTTGTTTCGAGCTTTCAATTAGGTGAAAAAGTCGTTGTTCAAGGTCTTGTGAAGTCAGCAAGAATTTAATCCAGTTGATTTATCGAAACAACTGGTTGATTGGCGCTTAGTGTTTTTCAAAGGTTTTGAAAAAACTTTTCTTTCTTTATCTTTTTTGTAAGGCAAAAAACAGTCAGTTATTTCAATAAAACAACTGGTTGTTTTATGTGAAATCCTTAATAGAAAAATAAATCAATCAGTTGTTTTTTTAACAGAATTTTGTTATGAATTCCAAACTTTTTTAAATGTTTCTAACTGCTTTTAATTAATGATCTAACAGTTTTAACCACTTCTTTGAGTCTATATAAAGACGGTTTTGTGATCATTTGAAAAGAAAAAGAAAGAGAGTTTATTAAAAACGTTTTCAAGAGAAGATCAAGAGCTTTTGGATCATTGCTTGTGTGTGAAATAAAATTTGGGTTTTCTATTCATTTGTATTATTTTTTTGTAAAACCCATATGTATTCTATTTCCTTCTTTGAATACTGTAGTTGTGTGTAAGTCAGATTCAGAAAGGGTTTCTGGAAACTATGGTGTTGCCAAAGAGTGTTGTGTGTTCTTGAAGGGTTCAAGATCAACATTCTTAGTGTGTTTTGTAATCTAGTTTTGATTGCATAGTGAATTCTCAGTGGTTAGTTGAGGATTGGATGTACCTCTTGGTTGAGAGTGAATCAGTATAAATCTCTCTGTGTGAATCTCTCTTTCCCTGATCTTATACATTGCTTTATATTATGCTCCTTGTTTTCTGGTATAAACAAGCAATTGTTTCGATAAAACAACTGATTGATTTTTCATAAAGAACTGTAAATCTTATATTTTATCCAGTCGAACAAAAAATCAACCAATTGATTTTTACATATCTATTCACTCTACTTCCAATCTTTGCAAAATTCTTGTGAAAACAATTCACCCACCTTTTGTTTTGTCCACACATTCTAACAATAATCTCCCAACAAGAATGATAGAAAACACCACCAAAATCACCAGGACCAAGAACATTATTACCATTAAGATTAAAAAGACCATTCTTGATTTCCAAATAATTAGGGCATTTAATCAACATAATATTCTCCTTAGAGGAAACCATGGCAGGATTAGAATCAACATAGAGGTTAATATAAATAAAATCCCACTAGAATTATTTCATTTTTTTACTCAATGTTTTTGTCCCCATCTTTAAACTAGAGCATCCTGGCCTTCTTTTTCCAAAACAAGTATTGACAATGAAGGGCATGCTCGAGCTACTCTTTAGCAATCTTTTCTTGAAAAATAAGCGTTTCAAGAAGTGGCGAACTAGGTGTCTTTAAACTTTGTTGAATAACAAGTAGGGAAGTCTGCTTAAGAATCACTTCACTCTGAATATTACCAAAATAATTTTTATTCCAACTTTTGAACTAAATTTTCAACATTTTCAATTTATGTTGCAAAATATACACAGGACAACCAACAACAGTATGCTTCCTCGAATCATGAATAAGCTTCATACACGACTTATCATGAAGTCACATATTAAAGAATCGAAAAGCACTAGCCTTATGTAAACAGTTACTAGAAGAAAGACTAGCAAGAAGAGGGGAGTGATTAGAAGAATTTTTAACAAGAACTTGATAAGTACATGAGGACCATTCATCCAAATACTCTTCATTACAAAAATCTCTATCAATTTTTTGTATCCCTCTCCTCCCATTACTCCAAGTATAACAAGGACTAGAGATTTATTATTATTAATATTATTATTATTATTATTAATCCAATCAAGAAATTTATTATAAGAAACATAATTAGGAGCAACCATACCTTTGTAATCATCAGTCGAGAGAACAACATTGAAATCTCCCAAAATACACCAGGGCCAGTGAAGAAGCTAATATCCCTCAACAAAAGTCTTATAACCAAGTATGTGTTAGCTCCATAAACCTCTACAAAGCTAAAGCATTTATTATGCAAAATGCAATTTACAGAAATAAATTGAGAATGAACTAGGAATTTTGGACAGTCAAACACCAAAGCTTAACAACTTTGTTAATGATAGGAGAATTAGCAACCAAATGCAGATTAAAATTTTTGAAAAGAACTTCTAAAGCATTAGTGTAAGGCATCATAGGTTCAACAATGAAAACAAGAAGAGGATTATGTTGTTTAAGTAAATTAAACAACATCTCCACGGTTTGTTGGTTTGCCAGGCCTCTAGCATTCAAATAAAATAAAAATAAACCTTCATTGTAACTTTTTGGATGAAACTAGTTTTTTTGGATTTACCAACCCCTTTAGGCAGTCTCCCTGGTTTTCTAGTGGTGTGTACAATATCCTCCCCATTATCACTAACATTCTCCCCAACCTCACTATGATCATTCCAAAAATTAGATGCCACCTGATTTGTTGCAATTATATGCTCATTATGATGTAAATCAACAATTTGAGTCGTGATAACTGACTTATTAGTATTAGGGTCACCTGTCACATCTTCATTTTCTAAACCAGCAAGGGATAAAAAAGGATTTTGTAGAGCCAACATACTATTATCAGGAAGTAGAACTTTGGTTGCAGCAAGTGATTGTTTAAGAGAACTCGTTCTTGGCAGAGGTGGAACCATAGTAGTATTAGAAGCAGTAACCTTATCAATAACATTTGTAAAAATATGTGAATGCGGATTAGTTGCTGCAAAAAGGTGATTCTAACACCTTCTCTTGTCCAGAAAGGGTATTTGACAAATTTTTCCTAGGCGAGGACATATCATGAGTCGATGCATCCTCCATGGGAGGCATCTCAAAAAATATATCCTCCCCTTCATCTGTTTTATCTGAATAAAGTTACCCAGTGGTGTCCCAGCTTTAGTGCCACCAAAAAACCGTGGTTGTCAGATTACCAACAAAGCTATAAAAGATCTTATTATGAGAATCAATCACTTCAATAAAAGTTTTCTTCCTATACTCTTTATATTGTTTGTGAACCATGTAGCCCCCAAAGATTTCCCCTGATCTTGGTTATCATTGGTAATTTTCTTGTTCTGAGAAGACTTATGTTGAGGACCAACAAGAATAGGATTCTAAGCATTAAACACACAACACTGAGCAAGATCATGCCCGATCATCTTACAATGAGAGCAAAATAGAGGGAGTCACTCATATTCCACATCAACTATCAAAGCAAACCTTAAACGTTCAACAAGAAGTTGATCAGGAAGAGAGGATAACAGATCAATATCCACAAGCCCTCTAGCAAAAAAACCCTATCTTTTTTCATAGTATGATCATCCAAATACAAAAGGGTACTAATTCCTCTAGTAATAGAAAATATAGTTCTCGGTCTCCAATATTTTAGAGGCAAATTGTAAAGTTGAACCCAGGCCTGGGTTTTAGTGCTTTTCATAGTAGATGAGACAAAATATTTTTTCCAAGCAAATAGCCTCAAGAAGCCAGGAGATAATTACCATGAACCAACCTCTAGAACCCACCTCATGTCCTCTAAAGAAGAAAACTCAAATTCATAGAAGCCCTTGCCAAGCGGCATAACTTTTTATGGTCCGAGAGCTTTTCACACAAGCTACAATTTTTTTGTTAAATCAAGATGTGTGAGGGGTTGGTCACCCTTAGATAAAATAATTCTCCCATGTAGGTGATTCTTACAATCTTCAAGACCCGCTAAGTAATCTTTTTCTTCAACCTGGACAACAACCATGTCTCCCTTAATACAAGGTGTAGGCAACTGGGATAAAAAGATGTCACAAGTATTGTCCAAGGCCTGGACAAAGATTTTTCGTTGTCCTTATGGAGCATATAACTTCTTAATTGGAACCACTTCTTACACTTTCAAACAACTCTAAGAAATCAAGAAACCTGTAGAGGCCAAGACTCCCACTTGGAAACTTCCAACGCCAAAACTGCACCGCTGCACTGCCAAGATGTGGTGCCTTCCCCTCTCCACGCACGTCTGCACTGTACAGTCGAAGCCTGCTCCTGCATAGTTCGAAGACTAACGCAGAAAGGCACCAACCAGCACCTCGCGATCCACCAAGAATTATGCACTGCCACAACTAACGTGCCTCCACGCATCTGCACCGCTTGGCAAACCAGAGTAAATATCACTCCTATCAAAGTAAATCTGAGTTGTTTTGGTCGGACAAGTCGGTCTGAATATTGTTCAAACCAGAGTAAATCTAAGTTGTTTTGGTCGCCAAAATGTTCTCGCCAAATGAGGTCAGTCGAAATTCGAGGTAGCTTCGAGTAGTCTCCCTTCAAGCTTTAGTGAATTGGCTCCAAAGGAATGAGGGTACGACACTTGCAGAAATTACTCCGACGTTCAAATCAAGAAGAGTATCAAATTCAATGTATACAGTGAGTATTGTGCAAAAATATGAGTTGAGATTACTCCTTGTAAGTGGTAATCTATTTATAAGCTTTCATGGACTTGGATCTTTGACACTTGTTTCTCCAGGTTTTAATGTGGCATATCATAGTATAATGTATATAAATTGGAGTACTTTGCAATATAATTAGAGTATTTATGTAATATAATCAGAGATATTGTATGATTAAATGAACGTATTAATGGAGTTGGGATATTGTGCCTTGAAATCAAATTAGGTGAAATCATATTAATTGTGTGTTAATAAGATTGATTCACATGATATATTTGTCCAAATTAATGTTATTACATGATGATAATTATGTGGAGATTCATTAATCATAGTCCCAAAAACCTTAGTTAACTTTTACTTCGTCACGGGTCTTCTCGCAATTTAGGCAAAAATTGAACACATCCAAAATGAGCTTGACGGATATATGTTTGATGTGGACTTTGACGATAAAAAAATATTTTAAATTTTTTTAAATATTAATTATTCATACAAAAATACTTTACTTCTCTACTCTTTTTAACAAATAATGAGGTGATTGGATGGTCTTGAATTAACTTAAATGTTACAATTTAACAAAGACCGTTTTTAAATTTAACAGCCACACAGGCTTGAAGTGAGGGAACATAAGACACAGATAATTGAAGTACAACCTCTTAAATCAATAACCAATTAGAAAATGTATTTATAAAAATAATTGTGTTAATATTATGTTAATCCAAATAATGTACAAGGAGTAGAAACTAAAAAAAAACTCAAGTCAATGATCTCAACCTTTAAAGTATATCTCATTTACAAAGAAAATACATGAAGAGTATAATTTTATCCTTTTATCTTTTTAAAATAAAAAATGCTACGATATGCCTCAAGTCTTCAACTTCTATGAACTTCACTTCTAAAAGAAAATAATAATCTCCTACACATCAGTGGGGTGCAGGAGGAAAACATGGGGTTGAGAAAGCAATCCCTTAGGTATGTTACGACTTTTCAATGAGCATCTTCTTGTTTGGACTACAAAATTTACACGGAAAGCAGGTAAGCAATTATAGAATAAGAAAAATAATTAGAATAAGAGTCTTGGAGAAGGGGATACTACTAATGAAGGCGTGGCGATCACGGCGATTGGAAGATTCCTCCTTCGCGGTATTTGCGTGTATATATATATATTTTCCGGATATCGCTTCTTCACACATAGCACTTTCTAATTTTGCGTCAGATAAAAATCAGACATCAAAGCAAATGCGTCCCCTTAAGATAGGCCTTGTATTCGGCTTAGGAGCCATGTTTGGGGTCTTAGTGGGTCGAAGTTCGAAACCTTTCCAGTGCCACAGAACCGCTCACCACGGTCCCAGCTCTTGCCACAGACAACCTCCTACGAAGGCTGCACCACAGGAGGACCTACCTGCTGCCAATAATTAGATTATGTATTTTCTTTTATTAAAGACTTGGAGAGAAATAAAATTACTTTTCTAAATGTTGCTTTTCTACCTATTTTAAGTCCTAACCTTTCAAGAGGAGCTTCAATATCATATCATAACTTCTCTGCTAATTTTAACATAATATTCTATTTATTTCCACCAACTTTTCACATATCCTATAATATGGAAAATATAATTTAGTAATATAAAGTATCATCATTAACGATTAATAGATGATGCTTTTTAATTTTTCTTTCCGCGCATAATATGAGTTAACATCAATTTTGTCTCCAAATATGACAATTTGATTTTTTTTTTCTTTTCTCTAGATATTATTATCTATCGTGTAAAAAAATATCTATACAAATAAAATAGTTAACACAATTATAAAAAACAAAACATAGATATCTCTATTCAAAGTGTTTTAAGTGAATTTACTTTACAATAATATTCTTAAAAGATTATTTCCTCACTTAAATATTTTGTTTAATTCTTAAAAAAAACTTTTAATCAACTAAAAAATAAATAAAAAAATTACATTCCTATGAAACATGTAATTGTACTACTTAGTATCCAAAAATATTGAGAATAAAATACTTCACTTTGTCAAATCATCTTTAAATCTAAATAACTTGGATTCACTTTTAAAACTTATTTATTCATTAAAAAAAATTTTCTATCTCTATTTTTCTATTACGAAGGGTTTCGACCAGGGGTGGCAAAGCGAGTCGGCCCGTCCCGCATAGATCCGCCTCGCTTAGGCCCGCAAAATGTAGGCTAATTTTCATGACCTACTCCGCGGGTTCCATAATCGCTGTCCCCACACAATCGCACTTCACAAGCTTAAGATCGTACCACAGGATCGCTCCTTCTGAATGGGCTCGAGATCGCACCACGGGATACCACCTCACAATCGCAACGAAGGCATGAACCACAGGATCGCACCTCAAAATCCTTCTCACACTCGCACCTTAGAATGTCGTTTTTCAGAAACCCTAAATTCGTAACCCCCAATTCAAAATATAAAAAAACCCTAACCCCTATTTCATTTTTCACTAAACTAATGTAACCATCCACCTTAGTTGACACGTCACACCTCACAGTAAACCAAATTCCCCTTCTCTCTGCCACATAAGCAGTCTTTGACACCGTAATAGGGGATTTAACAGAAAGGACCATTTTGGATACATTTTAAGAAACATATGTTGGGTATGAAGTCAAGACCAATTGGGTTGGGCTGACAAGACACCATGTACACAGTTGAAGCGCAGGTGAACATTGTTTCGTGACTTCAAGTGGGAGATTGTTGGGTATGAAGCCATGACCAATTGGGTTGGACTAAGTAGACACCATGTTTTAGTGACTGGGCTTAATCATTGTGTCCCTTTATTATCTCTATTTAAAGATATCATTGTACTTGTAATTGGTGTACAACATGATATAATGTAAACCTAATAGTTGCCCGTGTGGATGTAGGTTGCAGTTGGCGACCGAACCACGTTAAATCATATGTTGTTTATTTTCTGCAGTTGATTCGTGATTGCGTGTGTTGTTTCCGCGTGCGTTTTTCCCATCAACATAGGGATCAAATTGCTTTATTTAAAAACCATTATACTAAATTGACTATTGCCTCTAAATGTAGGGACGAATAAGGTAATTATACCTACTTATAAACTACTAAACAAGTCATCTACGATCCCTTTCACTTGCGACTAAGAAATCCTTATTTTTTTTTCCTTTGAATATGTAGCCCATGGTGTTTTCATCACAACTGCTCCATCTCGCTCTTCAGATACCTATTTATCATTAACGTCAGGCATATGTAGATGTTTGTCATTCACTGGACAAGGGCTATCATGCAGATGAGATTTTTCCCTTACACTTAACAATTCATATAACTCCTTCACCTCCTGCTCCTTCGCTTAGCGAAGCAAATCAACGACTTTGGCCTTTATTCTACCAAACTCCTTTTTACTTTCCTTAGTTGTCATTATATCCTACAAAACATATTAATTCAACAATTAAAACATATAATAAAAACCATATCATTCAACAATTAATACTATGTTAGTATGTCATTAATGTTCTAGCCACCTTCGTTATCAAATCTAGATCCAACAATGATTTCTTATGTATATTATGTAAATATGAATTTGGGAAAAAGTTGATGGAGGAGGGCCAAGCACACCTCACCATGGAAGCCAAGACCCAAGGCTAGACCGTGATGAGCGTCTAGACTCAAGAAAGGAGCGTCTAGGACGTGATGAGGGAAGGCTACACATGGAGC
>Ga0123341_1006543_pt1 | contig 10536 bp, 13 predicted proteins | sample Turbeapinknodule_FD_89959 | JGI IMG/M metagenome (GOLD analysis project Ga0123341, IMG submission 89959) | Root nodule microbial communities of legume samples collected from Mexico - Turtle bean Mexico pink nodule | ecosystem: Host-associated > Plants > Roots > Nodule | place: Mexico: Nepantla...
GATGGATCTTCCATGTGAGTTTGGTGTTTGGTGCAAGTTTTGGTGAGTTCTTGAAACATAGAACATTGATCCAATTCTATTAAAAGTGCCTATTCTTTCTCCAACTCAAGTTGATTCCATAAATGTCAAAGAATCATCTCTTGTGTCGCGGCTGCGCTAAGCTTGTGCAACGCGTCACATGATGCCTCACCAGTAACCCTAATTCCACTTAAGGAAAGATCCTTGTCAGACCGGGAAGTTGACCTAATTACAGCCTATATAAAGGGTGGTAAGAACCCTAGAAAAGGTACATCGTTTCTAAGACTAAAACGACTTTACATACTTACTGTTTCTTAGCCCAGTACTGACTTGATTGTCGGAGTGCAATCAACAGGTACGACCCCCTCTGTTTCAACGGAGCCACTCTCAACTACCTAAGGAGAGAGCGAAAACCACCAGGAGATAAGAGGAGCCACCATCTGCCTTTGAAGTCAACGGTGGCTGAGTCAACCAGCGAGAACATTTGGTGCCCACCGTGGGGCCCGATAAAACTAGGTCTCATTCACAATCGTGTTGAGAGCCACCCAACAACATGAGGAAAACGAGGCAAGGATCAGTTGCGCCCGAAGGAGGGGACAACGTCACCATGCAACAGTTGATGGAGACCATACGTGCCCTTCAACAGGCGGTAGCGGCGTCCAGAGTCGATCAGGATCGTTCCCAAGTCGACCTCGCCGCGTCACAAGCAAGCAATGAAGAGTTGCGCAGAACCAACGAGGAGCTGCGTAGGAATTTACAACATGTAGGGGAACGTACGGTGGATGAGCGAGCCCCCCCCCCCCCATGCCAGTTAAGGCTCGCCCCATGTCGTTCTCTCAAGCGATCATGGACACTGTGATACCAGCCACATTCATGGGCCCGAAGGTCACCTTCATAGGTGTAGAGGACCCAAAGGCCCACATCACAACTTTCCACACCCAGATGATGCTTTCAGGGGGCTCCGACGCCATGCACTGTAAGCTATTCATGAGCGCGCTGTCAGGCACAACGTTGGACTGGTTCGTCAATCTTCCTGACGGACACATTACCTCGTTCGATCAATTCTCAACGCTGTTCAGAGAACAATACATTGTCAACTGGGTTCCCCCTTTAGTCTCTTACGATCTTTTTGACGTAAAGCAATACTAGGGAGAGTCGTTGAAAGATTTCTTAAACCGATTCGGGTCACAGATGGTGAAGCTACACACCAAGGACGAAGACATGATGGTGCATGCCTTCAGGAAAAGAGTATTGTCAAGACCCTTCAGTGATTCACTGATAAGATGCCGCCCAAAGACGTTATGTGAGATCAGATGTCGAGCGGTGCCCACATCGTCGCAGAAGGGGAGGTCACAAAAAAACGCGGTAGCGTTGGCCCAGTCCGACCTCGGGGAACCAGTCGTCCTCAGCCTATGAGGGTACATAAGGCCACAAAGGAGAAGAAATCCCCGAGAACATAGCCACCGTACGAAGAAAGGAAGCCCCAGACCAGGGCACGCACGAGAGAAAACGACTCCACCAGACACAACTTCTAGGTGGACCTTAAGGAGCTGATCGCCATCCCCAACGTGACCGACAAATTAAAGTCTCTACCGAAGACCGATAAGAGGCTAGGGCCCAGCAAAAACGTTTGGTGCGAGTTCCATCAAACCTTTAGCCACAGCCTGCGCAACTTTCTGGCATTGGGATTCCAGTTAGATGAACTGGTAAAGAGCGGTTTCTTAAAGGACTACCTGCAAGAGCCGCATGTGGCCCTGACGTCAGCGGCCCCAACGGGAGATTAGGGGCACGAGGTGCCCATTCATTGAGAGATCAGCACCATCGCTGGAGGATTCTCAAGAGGAGGGTGTACTGCCTTCCAGCGTAAGAAATACGCCAAGGGAGTGATGACAGTAGAAGCGCAGAAGTCGGACCAGACGCCCGAGCCCGACCTTGTCTTCACCAAGACTGACTTGCAGGATGTGGTCCCACACGAAAATGACCCAGTGGTGATCTCAATGGTGACAGTGGGCAGAAACGTACATCGCGTTCTTGTTGATCAGGGAAGCTCGACCGACATGATGTTCTAGTCGACCTTCAACAAACTGCAGTTGTCTCCTGACTAGTTGAGGCCTTATGATGGTTGTCTGTATGGTTTCGCAAGAGATCAGGTAGAAGTGCGGGGACACGTAGAGTTGAGGACAACCTTCGTTGACGGCACAGTGTCCCGCACTGCTAACATCAGGTATCTTGTTGTTAATGCTCCCTCAGCCTATAACATACTTTTGGGTAGGCTTGCTTTGAACAGGATTGGAGTTGTAGCTTCTTCGAGGCATATGAAGATGAAGTTGCCTTCCCTTGAAGGAGTCGTGATCACCATGAAGTCTAATCAAAAGAAGGCTAAAAGGTGCTACGAGAACAACCTCAAGACCAAGAGAGGAGTTTGCGCAGTCACCACCCAACCTCCAAGGGAAGAAGGGGTAACCCGCCTCGAGATCGCCCGAGAGAGACGACCCTAGCCTGCAGAAGAAGTGTTGGAGAAGGAGATCAGGGGTAAGAAGTTCAAGCTTGGCAAGTCTTGGGACCAAGAAACACAGGACCAGATTGCTGACGTCATAACACGACACATGGATGCTTTCACATGGTCAGCCTTAGACATGCCTGGCATCGACCCTGATTTCCTATGTCATCACCTCACCATGGACCCACAGGTCTGACCTGTCCTCCAAAGAAGGAGAAAGTTCAAGGATGACATGTCATCAGAGAAGAGACCCAGAAGCTGCTGAGCGTTGACCACATCAAGGAGATCCAATACCTAAAGTGGCTGGCGAACGTAGTGTTGGTCAAAAAGGTCAGCGAAAAGTGGAGGATGTGCGTGGACTTTACAGATCTCAATAAAGCTTGTCCGAAGGACTCCCACCCTCTTCCCAGCATCGACGCTCTGGTAGACAGTGCCTCAGGATGTAGACTTCTCAGCTTCCTGGATGCTTTCTCTGGATACAACCAAATTCGAATGCATCCGAAGGACGAATGGAAGACAATGTTCATGAGGGATCTCTCTTGTTACTGCTACAAAGTGATTCCCTTTGAGCTCAAGAACGCAGGGGAAACATACCAGAGGCTAATGGACAGAGTACTTGCGCCCATGATAGGACGAAATGTCCAGGCGTACGTGGACGACATGGTGGTCACCTCCCAGGTGAAAGATCAGCACGTCGCTGATTTGGAGGAGCTATTTACCACGATAGCTAAGTACAGGTTGAAGTTGAACCTTGAATACTGTGTGTTTAGGGTAGAGGCAGGAAAGTTCTTAGGGTTCCTACTCACTGAGTGTGGGATAGAGACGAACCCTGAGAAATGCGCTGCAATCATTGCCATGCGCAGCCTGATGTCAGTGAAGGAGGTGCAGCAGTTGACAGGGCGGATGGTCGCTCTGTTCAGATTCGTGTCAGCAGGAGCAGATAAGGGGCATCCCTATTTCCAGTGCCTAAAGAGAAATAGCAAGTTCGTCTAGACCAAGGAGTGTGAGGAATCCTTTCTCAAGTTGAAGGAATACTTCGCTGGCCCACCAGTATTGTGCAAGCCGCCACCGCCAGGCACCTCGCTTCGCTTGTAATTCGCAGTCACAGATCGGGCAATCAGTTCGGTCCTGGTCCAGGAGCAGGATCAGGTACAAAGGCCGATATATTTCGTGAGCAAAGTTTTCCAAGAGCCTGAGTTGAGGTACCAGACCATATAAAAGGCAACTTTGGCGGTAGCATTTTCAGCGCGAAGACTTCACCACTACTTTCAGAGCTTCACCGTGATAGTAATGACGGATCTTCCCATTCGCAAGGTCCTATAGAAAACCGATGTGGCGGGACGAATGGTGCGTTGGGCGGTGGAGCTATTAGAGCTTGATGTTCAGTATGAAACCAGAGGACCTATCAAAGGCCATGTTTATGCTGACTTCGTAGTAGAGATCTCCTCGGCAGCCACGCACCAAGAAGGAGCAGATTTCAGGTGGGTCCTCTCCGTAGATGGGTCCACTAATCAACAGGGGAGCAGGACTGGCGTCATTTTGGAAGGACCAAATGGGTTACTGATCGAACAGGCCTTGCGGTTTACTTTCAAGGCCAATAACAACCAGGCGGAGTATGAGGCCCTATTAGCGGGAATGTTGCTAGCTAAAGAGATGGGGGCGGAGAGTTTGATGGCGAAGAGTGACTACCTGTTAGTAATGGGGCAGGTTACAGGAGAATACCAGGCCGAGGACCCCCAGATGATTGCATACCTACAGTATGTCCAAATCCTAAAGGAGACTTTTGTGGTGTTCGAGTTAGTATATGTCCCTCGAGAACAAAATGCCCAAGCTGACTTGCTAGCAAAGCTCGCCAGTTCAGGCAAGGGGGGCAGAAAAAGGACAGTCATACAGGAGACCCTGAGGACACCTCGAACCACCACAGACAGCACAACAGAAGTCCAGCAGATAAGTACCTCAGAAGGTGTTAAGAGAAGTCACCGGTCGTTGACTCAAGAAACCTTGAAAACGCCCAGAATAAGCACATACATGTTATCAGGGGGAGAGCCAATGCAAGTTTTTCTAGTTGAAGGAGGCGAAACCTAGATGACACCCTACCGACGCTACTTGGTTGATGGGATACTCCTGCTCGAACCCACAGAGGCCAAGGTAGTTAAGAAATACACCCTGATCGACTGGGATTTGTTTAGACACGGGTATACTCACCCTACCCTAATATGGCAGAACTTCACGAAGGGATATGCGAGAGTCACATCGATGACCGAGCTCTCTCATCGAAGGTCGTTCGTGCAGGAAATTACTGATCAACCATGAGGGAAGACTACACGAGGTATGCACAGCGGTGCAAGTAGTGTCAGGAACATGCTGACTGGCACAAGGCGCCACCAGAGGAGCTTAGATTGATTTATAGCCCATGGCCATTTCATACCTTAGGAATCAACATTATAGGGCCATTCCCTTTAGCAGTGCGACAGATGAAGTACCTCGTGGTTGCCATTGAGTACTTTACAAAGTGAATAGAGACTAAGCCAGTAGCGCAGATCACACCCCACAAGGTCCAGCACTTTGTGTGGAAGAACATAGTATGCCGCTTTGGAGTCCCAAAATGTTTGGTGTCCGATAACGGCACCCAGTTTGCAAGCCAAACGTTGGGCAAGATGTGTACAGAGCTTGGAATAAAGCAGCTATTTACATCAGTCGAACACCCCAGACAAACGGGCAAGTCGAGTCTGCCAACCGAGTTTTGCTCAAAGGTCTGAAGAGAAGGCTGGAGAAAGCCAAGGGGACCTGGGCAGAAGAGGTTCCTAGAATTGTGTGGCCTTACCACACCACTCCCAATCGACTACCAAGGAAACACCCTTTAGCTTGGTGTATGGTTCGGACGCGATGATTCCTGTAGAAATCCAGGAGAACTCACCACGTTTTCAGAACTTCGTGGCTGAAGAATCCAACGAAGAAAGAAAGGTGAACCTGGATCTACTGGATGAAGTCAGGGAAGAAGCAAGAATCAAGGCTGAAGCCTTGAAGAGAAGGGTGGAGTATAAGTACAGCTCCAAGCTGAGATCTCGACAGTTCCAGGTCGCCGACCTGGTGATGCGAAAGGCCCACCCATACCAGCTAGAAAAGAAGTTGTCTCCCAAGTGGACTGATCCCTTCCGTGTGACAGAGGCCCTTAGGAATGGAGCATACAGGTTTGAGACCTTAAAAGGTGGAGCAATCCCTCGTACGTGGAATGTGACCAACCTTAAGTTTTATTTCAGTTAAGTTATTACATTGTACACAGTTTTAGGGGACACTTTTTTTCCCTTATAAGGGTTTTTTAACGAGGTCACCCAATAAAATTTCAGTTATTCAATTAAAGAGATATATTTGCAAGTATTTTTGTACAGTGCAGAGAGTGAACCTCTCCCTTGGGTTAGAAACACAAGACGGGGAATAGTATGGTTCCTAGTGAGCCTCCCTCTTGCGTGGGAACGCCAAGGTCGAGAACAGTATGGTTCCCAGATAAAATCCTCCCTTGCCTCTATACGACGAGGACGAGGTCAGTTAATGAACCTCTCCCTTGGGTTAGAAACACCAAGACTAGGAATAGTATGGTTCCTAGTGAGCCTCCCTCTTGCGTGGGAACGCCAATGTCGAGAACAATATGGTCGGGAACGCCATGGTCAAGAACAGTTTTGCAGTGTTTGAGCTCCTTGATCTGAATAGCGTCTTGGCTTGCTACCTCCTTCAGCTTCTGCATCTTAGTCATGGTATAACTAGATGCAACGAAAAAGTCCCTAAGGCACTTGGTTGCGTGCTCTTGTAAGGGGTCTTCATCCATGCTTTCCATCCTTTCCTACTCTTGGAAGGACAGAAGGGCCCGTTGGAGGAAGGCGGGCAGATCAGCAGGAGGCGTGCCATGATTGCCCCGAGAGGCGTTTTCCCCCTCACTTTCGTGTACCACGATGTCGCAAGGAGAAGAGGCACTTGGAGGGTTTTTCCTAAAGGATGGGGTGCGATCATCCGAAGTTAAGTTCGCAGGCACTGTAGCATCGAATTTCTTTTTCTTCTTGAATACGAGGCCTGAACAGGTATCCTCGTCCTTAGAGGAAGTTGCCTCGCTACCCTCTTTTGCCTATGATCTACAGGGGCTGGAGCAGAAGGGCCTGGGGCAGAAGCGACAGGAGTCGAGGCGTCGGCATCAGAAGGGCCAGGAGCAGCCTTGTGTTGGAGGGCCACTTCAGCTAGTTGCCTCCTCTTCTCGACATTAAGCATCGTGCCTGCATAAGAAAACAACAATGCATAAGAGTCCAATCCCACAAAACACAAGTTAAAAGTAACACATGAAGTAGAAACAGAGGAAGAAAGGGAGGGTACCAATGTACTCGAGTTTGATCAACTCCAAGGTGCTAAACACCGCCCCCAAGTTGGAGAAGAACTCGCATGCCTCCCGATCTTACGGGGCCAAGTCCTCAAGGCACCTTGGTTTTTTTAGCCCTGGTTTCTCCACCCAATAGAGGGGAAACTCATCCAACAGGGTAGGGTTAAACTTGCTACAAAATATCTTGAAGAACTTCCCTTTGAAGCCCTTATACGATTGTTGGAAGAGCGACAACAAGACTCTTCCAACGACCCCATTAAAGCTCATCCACAACTTCTTCCCTAGGTTCTTGGCCTCGAAGAAGTACAGGAACACATCCACTGATGGCGTATGGCCAAAGTGGATGCAGAGTATAGAGAAGGCCCTGACGAACGCCCAGTTGTTGGGGTGTAGCTGGGCGAGAGCCACGTTGACCTCGGTGAGAAGCGCGCGCTCGAACCCCGTGAATGGCAAGCGGAGCTTGAGCCTTTTGAAGATAGTGGAGTACGCAAAGAAGAAGTGTTCTTTTGGGTCCGCGCGGTCATCAGCGCACACAGGTACGCCTTCCCTACAAGGCAGGACCTTCACGAACCTGTCGTGCTCCTTCTCGAAGATGCAAAATTTTTCTTTAGACTTGCTCTCCTTATACGCCTCTATCTCCTTAAAGGAGGTGATTTTAGAAGTTTTGGCTATAAGGATGTCAGGAGCCCAACAGTATAGTGTTGTTTGGTAGTCGATGGAAGGAGGAGGGTTTGGAGTGGTTTTCGTTCGAGCCATCTCGAGGATAAAAGCTAAGGGAAGGAGAAGAAAAAAAGAAAGAAAAGGGCAGAGTTCAGAGAGGAGAGTTGGAGCGTTTCAGAAATTCAAAAAGCAAAGAGACGCGAAAACGAAGAGCATGAATCATAAAGTGCAGAAAACATAAGTAGTCCCAGAACATATGGCATGGTATGAGCATCAGAATCATAAAACAGGGGCGATCATAAAGTAAAAAGCATACCTTTGAGCAATTAGGGTTCGAAGGTTGAAGTGGTTGAGGAGGAAGAGAGCGTTTTGAGAGAAGAAAATGCTCGAGAAATGATAAAGAGAAGTAATGAAACAATGAAGGAGCGTAGGGGTTTGAAGGGTTTAACGTATACAAAGAAGCGCAAGCGGCAATGAGTCTTAACCATTGATCCTTCCACGTGTACACTGATTAAAAAGTATGGTGAAACGCCACTTCGGTGCACTATTCACATCCCATCACTCTAGCACCACGTAGGTCGCCGTGGGCGATCACTTAGCCTTTTCGGTAAAACAAGTTATAGCTCGAGCCTGGGGGGCTTGTGTACTGGCCAGACCTCGGTCATCGGCGCTAGAGAAAGACATCAGACATCGGACATCGGTGGCCCGACAGTAATAATGGGCCACATAAGTTGGGCCCCACAAACAGTTTGAGTTAACATAAGTTAACACCCAGATACCAGAAAGACCTAAAGTCACGAGAGGATCATGCATGGGGTGTGTATAGTACTTTGGATACGACACAAACAAGTGTTCCTTGGAAGCGCTAAGGTCCTTAAGGATTAGGGTTTCCAGTGAAAGACTGCATGCATGACACGTGAATAATTAGGGCACCCACAGAACAGATGGCGCCGCAGCGTTGGTACATGAGTTGGTACCCTAGCGGCCATGTTGTTAGAAAGATTGCATTCCAAAAGAGGCAAGTCTTGTGTCGCGGTTGTGCTAAGCTTGTGCAACACGTCACAGGATGCCTCACCAGTAACCCTAGTTCCACTTAAGGAAAGATCCTTGTGGGACAGAGAAGTTGACCTAATTACAGCCTATATAAAGGGTGGTAAGAACCCTAGAAAAAGTATGTCGTTTCTAAGACTGAAACTTACTATTTCTTATAATCCAATACTGACTTGATCGTCGAAGTGCAGTCAACGACGGCTGAATCAACCGGCGAGAACATATTGTTTATTATCAAGAATCTATTTTCTATATAAATTGTAGTACTCGAAAAAAGCAATCATACACTACTTCCATTTATGATCAAACTTTTCTCCTTTAAACAAATGAGGTTTAGTTACAACTTGTCCAAATTTTTCATGGCATCTGGAATTTACTCCTCTTGTCCTAAAAAAACTAACCCTAAGATGTTAACGTTAATACCAACCGAAAGAAACAGTAATTTATGGAAAGAGATTTGGAATATAATTATAAAAAATATCTCAAAAAAATTAGATTAGTAACCAAGTAATTTATAGGCATGACTAAGATTAGTATTAGTATTATAGTAGATACTAATGTTTATTAAGATTTATGGTTAAGGTTAATGCTAGTGTTAGCACTAACGTTAGTGCCCATGGTTAATGATGTTATGGATAGTAATAAAATTTGAATTTATTCTATGAGTGCATTATTTAATTACATAAATAGGATTGTAAGGTTAGTCATACAATGAATAACATTGGATGACCAAAATGCATTCATAACAACAATTAGGGTTAAAGGTTATAAGGTTATTATTGTAATATATAGTGCATAGTAGCGTATGAGTTAGTCTTTGGTAATCATTATTAGGATTATGTTTAGTGGTGTCGTGGATAGTATTGGATTACCAAGTGATTCTCACACTTGGGATTCACGCTCATGTTAGCAACCAACAATACAAGGTGGCGATGGATAAACATATTAGTCAAAATTAGTCTTAGGTCACAGGGTAAAATAATTTGAATATATTAACTCTAATAAGTTAAGATAACTTAAAATTCAAATAATAACTTATAAAAATAATTCAAATAGTAACTAAAAATAGTAAAAAACAATTTAAAGAGTAGTGTGTAACATGTTGAGAAAAGTTAAACCAAGAAAGAGTAAGTTAAGGAAAAAGCATCTAAGAAATCTGGATATATATATTTGGCGTGACCATATAAGAGAACTTTATGTGACATATTGGAGGAGTAGATAACATAGGATGGCAAACAATTAACCAAGGTTGTTCAAAGATGACTAGCAAGTGTAGAATTCTGACTGGGACCTTCCCTTTGTTTCGTCTAGAAAGAGACTTGTTACCCGAAAAAAAATAAATAGATCAAAAAAGGAGAAAGTGGAATATAAATAAAAGGTTGTTTGAATGAAACAGAAATATAAATAAAAAATTAAAATTAATTAGTCTTAAAATTATTATTTTTTATTATTAAAATAAGAACAATAATATAATAGTATAATCAAGTGTTAACCTCAATCAATTTTGGAAGTCGGTTTTATAAGAGATAATTTACGTAATGTGTAGTATGTCTTTTTAAATGCTTCTTCGCATTTTTTTCTTAGAAAACAACTCACACTCTCTTCCTTTCGTTTTCCTTTTCTCTAAATATTGTTAAATATATATTTGATTTAGATAATTAATTTTATTTATGTATATGAATTTAGTAAAAAATACATAAAAATAAATTCAAGGTTATATATTCAATAAAATGTGTAAATCACCATTAATTAATTAAAAAATTCATAATATGACTAAAATAAACATAATTGAAAATATAGGCATTTCTGTATATTAAATATATTCTACAAAAAATAGTTTAAATATATACTTTGGGAAAAATTTATTTCAAATAATTGACCCCTAATTTAGAGATTCAAAGTCGTATCATTTGTGTCAACAATTGTTAAAAAAATTGATATTATA
>Ga0123341_1006546_pt1 | contig 10534 bp, 8 predicted proteins | sample Turbeapinknodule_FD_89959 | JGI IMG/M metagenome (GOLD analysis project Ga0123341, IMG submission 89959) | Root nodule microbial communities of legume samples collected from Mexico - Turtle bean Mexico pink nodule | ecosystem: Host-associated > Plants > Roots > Nodule | place: Mexico: Nepantla...
TCAAAACTAAACCAAGTTTTTGTAACTCATTCTTAACCACATTTAAGAAAGAGAAATGATTTTTTTTTTCTTTAACTTTTGGTGAGAAAAAACAAATACTATTTCATAGTTTTTAAAAAATAATAAAAAAAAGTAATTTTTATTATTATTTGTATTTAATTAAATTGATTTTTGTGGGTTTTGGTTCCTATATAAATTGAAAAAGAGGGGGAGGGAGGCTGGTTGTTCACCCGCCGCCTGAAGAAAAACGAGAAGAGTGGCTGCAGAGAGGGAAAGAAAAAGGGTTCAACCAATTCACACATCACGCATTCCTTCCCACTCCAAAGCTCAAACCTTCTCTTTCTCTTTCCTCTCTCTTGCATTTCTTCTCAACACTTCTCCATTCCCATCCCTGATTCAGATTCCAACCCTTCAAACTTTTCTCACCAATACCCTTTTTTTCTTCTTCTTTTTCTCCCACCGGAGGATACAAAATACCCCTTTTCGCTACCACCCTCATTGCCATCTAAGGTTTTCACGCACACCCATCTTCTCTTTTCGTGTAAAGTTTCGGTCTTTCTCGTTATTTTTCTCGTGGTTGTTTGGTTCTGCATGTGGGTCATTTCTGTGCAATGTCACTGCCGTGTGTGTGTCCTGTCATCTCGTATTTGCATTTTCGTGGAATGTTTTTGTTGTTGGTGGTGGCGGTGGTTTCGTTGGTTTTGGTAGTTTTCTGGCTGAGTGGTGGATCTTAGAAATGGTTGATTAATTCGATAGCACTGTGTTGGGTTTGAGTCTGACGTTGTTTTTGTGTTGTGGGTACTGACGTGTGTGTGTTTGCATGTGGTGTAGGAGAAACAGCAAAAGAGGGGTTTCGTTTCAGAGAGAAAAAATGAAGTACGTGTTGGTGACAGGTGGTGTTGTGAGTGGACTCGGGAAAGGAGTCACTGCAAGCAGTATTGGCGTGCTCCTTCAGGCTTGTGGCTTTCGAGTTACTTCTATCAAGATTGGTATATTTTTTTGTTTTTTTTTTTGGATTTAATTGTCACTCTTTTCCATTTCTTGGAATATAAAGAAATATGGAATGGAATGGGAGTGGTTTTGCCGGTTGCATTTTTTGTTTGAAACAAGAAGGAATGGAATTCAGCAGAAAAATATGTTTTTTGTACATATGGGATGAAATTACTTTTTCTTTTAATGTCTTTTACTTTATTTTAAAATATCCAAACAATGTAATGGTGAGTTTATTTCTTTCTAGCATCTGATCTTTGTCACAGTTTGCATGCATGATTCTGAACTGATTATTATTGTTTTATGAATAATCTTTTTATTTATTTGAAATAAGTTGAACATACCTTAATTGAAAATGGTGAATGGCAATGTAAATTTCAAGGGGAACCGAGAGAGATAGTATTTTTTTATGTATCTGTGCTGGCATAGATGAAATGGCTGCCTTGTGTTTTTTAAGTTGGTTATGCTGTAAAAGCCTGGTCTTTCTTTTGTTGTGAAACTGTTTTTGGTATGCAAAATAATATTTGTTTTTATGCAATTAGAGTTGTGATTAAACTTATCTATCTCTTGCAGATCCCTATCTGAACACTGATGCAGGAACAATGTCTCCTTTTGAACATGGGGAAGTGTTTGTTTTAGATGATGGCGGTGAGGTAATATTACCTGACATCTTTTATATGCCATGTACTCATTTCTTTGAACCATTGGCCATTATCATGCGAATATGCAATCTTGTGGTTGAATTCAGTTATAGTAAAAGGATACCATTTCATTCATGTCTTATTTGCAATTTGGTTAAAGGTTGACCTTGATCTTGGAAACTATGAACGTTTCTTGGACCTCAAATTAACTCGTGACAATAATATCACAACTGGAAAAATTTACCAGGTTAGTAAATTGTCTATTTTTTTCCCTTTTAAAATGTCTTCTGAAATTAGTTAGTTTATCTTCCTAATTGTGCATGAATTCTTAATGTTTTGTTTTTATTTTGAATGCCTTTTAGTCTGTTATTGCAAAGGAGAGAAGAGGAGATTATCTTGGCAAGACTGTGCAGGTACATCTAGTCTTCTGTGTTCATCTCCAAATATATTTGTGATGGGTTGAATGCGTCTTGGTTCTGATTTCATCTTTCTTGTACTGGTAGGTTGTTCCACATATTACTGATGCCATCCAAGAATGGATAGAGCGTGTGGCACAGATACCTGTTGATGGAAAAGAAGGCCCAGCTGATGTGTGTGTCATTGAGTTGGGTGGAACTATTGGTAAATTAATATTTTTTTAATATATTTTTTATTAAACTAGAATTTGATTTTCAATAGTATTATAACACTATCCGTATTATTCATATTTTAATTTTAAAAATCATGGAAGGGGTCAAACCAGAATTTCTTACTTCAAAAGTAGGACTGTAGCAGTACTATGCAAATGCTTGAGCCTTCATATTTTCAATGCTAATCAAATGACTTTTCTTTAATGTAGGGGATATTGAGTCTATGCCTTTTATTGAAGCACTTGGCCAATTTTCGTACCGAGTAGGTAATAATTGTCATGCCTGATGCCTCATATTCTACTGAATTATATTGACTAATTTCTGTTGGGTGTACTTCAGCAAAGTAGTGTTGCTTATCTGACTGTTTCCTTTTCCTAGGCCCCGGAAACTTCTGTTTGGTTCATGTCAGCCTGGTCCCTGTTCTCAATGTTGTTGGTGAACAGGTATAGTGCAAACTGTTTGCTATCAGTGAATCATTTTTATTCATCCTTGTTAGAACTAAACTAGAAATAAATGTCTTTAGATTTAGATATATTTTGCACAGTTAATAAATAGATAGGGATCGTTATTGCATTGCAGAAAACAAAGCCAACTCAGCACAGTGTCCGCCAACTTAGAGGGTTAGGGTTGACTCCAAATCTTCTTGCTTGTCGCAGTTCAAAGGTCTGTCTTTTGCTGTTTAACTTTTTCTTTTCATGTTGGTTCCACATTTTGATCGTAGCTTTCTCTGTCTTTTACAGGAACTTGATGACAATGTTAAGGAAAAACTTTCTCAATTTTGTCATGTTCCGGTAATGATACAAATGTTGACAATTTTCACCTTGTTATCTTTATTTCCTTGCATACTCAAAGGAAACTTTTCCATGTGCAGTCTTCAAGCATACTTACTCTCTATGATGTTCCAAATATTTGGCACATTCCTTTGCTATTAAGAGTGAGTAATTCTGTGATATTTTATGAAACTGCTTTTTGTGGTTGTCTTTATTGTATCATTAGAACCATCTTTGTGAAGTTTTAAATTGTTTAGCTTGTGGTTTACGTATATTTTTTCCTTGACAGTTGAATTGCATTATTTTTTATTAAGCAATGTAATTCATATAATAACAAAATTTTTTCCTTTTTGATATCTTTACTAATAGGACCAGAAGGCACATGAGGCAATCCTAAAAACATTAAACCTGCGAGGGTATGTTTGACAAACTTATTCTTTATTTTAGTGTACATCTTTATCATATTTATATGCTGATGGCAGTTAACTCAAGCAGTTCTGTGATTCCGCTAATCTTTATGGTCCTCCTATTATTTGCAGTGTTGCTACAGAGCCCAATTTTAAGGAGTGGATTGCAACAACAAAAGTATATGACAAATTTCACGAATCTGTAAGTTTCAATATTCCTGATGTAACATCCTCCAAAAACCTTGTATGTTTCATCAGTGTGAGTTTCAATATTTAGCACTGAGTAGTGGCTAGTACTGAGCTCAACTATTTTTTTCTTCACAGGTTAGAATTGCAATGGTGGGAAAATATACAAATCTTTCAGATGCATATCTTTCTGTACTTAAGGTATGAAAATTTGCCAGTGATCTTTGCAATATCTGCAAAATGTGTTCAGGACATGAATTTGATAATAAAGGCACAACTAACTCTTAAATTTTGTCCTGTTCAACCTGTGATTACTGATCTGCAATAATGTAATCAGCAATGGGTATCTAATCACCCTAGGATTCTGATGCATGGAAACCTGGATTTGGTATATACCTAGACAAAGCAACAGAACCTTGAGAAAATAAGGAAAAGTAAAAAAAAGGGCTAAAAGGAAGCCCCCCAGATTTTCAGCATTTATAGGGAGTTATAACATAGGACTAATGACAAATTATGAATTACAAACACAAAAAAGATATTGAATTGCTTTTTCTTTCATATGCTATGTTTTCTTGTGCAACTCCATTCTTGATGTCAGGAGCAAAGTGAGTAAACATATTTACAGATTTACTTGAGTAAAAACACCAGGGAAAGTTTTTTCATATCAAATTTGTATTTTCCTGTATGGAATATGCTATCTTTCTTTATTACTATTCTTTATAGATGAACTCATTTGCTTTTTCCGTCAGTGTTTTTTTTCTTTCGTTTAAAAGGATGTAATATTTCTGAGGATAAGCCAATGACTTGTTATATCTCAAAATGCATGTACATAACGTAAGTTTGATTTTGAATCTTTGGGTATGTATTGAATTTCCCTATTCAAGTGAATTTGATATGAACCATACTGTTAAGGAATGTTTGAACTATAATGTTGCAGAGGCTGATGTTCTTTGTCCTTTTGTGCAGGCACTTTTGCATGCTTCTGTTGCCTGCAACCGTAAGCTTGTTGTGGACTGGGTTCCTGCCGAAAATCTTGAAGATGATACATCTAAGGAGGTGGACATATCTTTCCATTTTTCTGCAAGTCATCTAACTGTTTTGTTTTACTTTATGCCAAATCTCTGATGATCTGTTTACTTCTTGCAGGATCCTGATGCACATAAAGCTGCTTGGGCTCTGTTGAAGGTTTGTTCTGTGCTACCATTTGGACTGTTTTAGACTAAATGCTTTAATTGTGTCAATGCTCTTATTGATCATTAATGTATTGGAATGTAGATGTAGATTATCTTGAGATGTTCCCTTAATGAACTCTTATTGCAGGGTGCTAATGGCATTCTTGTTCCGGGAGGATTTGGTGATAGAGGAGTGCAAGGAAAAATTCTTGCTGCCAAGTATGCTAGAGAAAATAGTGTTCCATTTCTAGGCATTTGCTTGGGGATGCAAATTGCTGTCATTGAGTTTTCAAGATCGGTTCTTGGTCTTCATGATGCTAATAGCACAGAATTTGATGCCAAGACTAAAAACCCATGTGTCATATTTATGCCAGAAGTATATTTCTTGATACACCCATTTTACTCTATTCATATTGTGATAATATTCTTCCTTGGTAAATTTAGTTAAGATGGTTTGTAACTTTGTATTATACATCAATAGGGTTCAAAGACTCATATGGGGGGAACCATGCGTCTCGGTTCAAGGAGAACTTACTTTCACGTTGCTGACTGCAAATCGGCCAAGTTGTAAGGATTAACAAGTATTTCATATGTTGTCATTTCCTGTAGGATAACACTGATAAAAGGCTCCAGCCGTAAAGTTTGTTTATAAGTTTGATATTAGGAGTTTAGTTCAGATGGTATCATATTGGTCTCCATAAAAAATTGATATAGAAGCCATATAATATTATGTTTTTATTAGGTATGGCAATGCACACTTTGTTGATGAGCGACATCGGCATCGATACGAGGTAAATCGTGTTACTTGTAGAAGCTTCCTTTATCTGAAAGATATTGAATCATGCATACAATAATCGCCTTGCTGTACAGGTTAATCCTGACTTGATATCACAACTCGAGAGTGCTGGTTTGTCTTTTGTTGGCAAAGATGAAACAGGGAAGCGCATGGAGGTGTGTGCCTTTGATTGATTAAACCCTTAAGGCATTAATCTTGAAATTGCCACAATTATTAAACATAGACTCACTCCTTTCATTATTATGTGAATGCGAATTATACAAATGCAGATAGTTGAATTACCTAGCCATCCTTTCTTCATTGGTGCTCAATTTCACCCAGAGTTTAAGTCAAGACCAGGGAAACCTTCTCCATTGTTCCTAGGTATTTTTCCAGAGTTACTTCCTGTTTATTTTTCTTCCATTTTGCCATGGTTATTGCTGATATCAATCCTCTTTAGTGCTGAACCATATATTGAATTTATTGCCATTGATTAAGCAGGGTATCTGCATCTTGGTAAGTTCCAAACTAGGGTGGAGAAATCTACGAATTTGCTTCAAAAACATTGTCTTTAGTGTCATCACCTTTAACTGAATTTGTGGTTAGGATAGTTCAGTTAGTATAATTAATAGTTACAATGGAAAGTACAACAATAATATACTAATATTACTTCTTTGAATACCTTTCTTGTGCTCCATTTAATTGGTAACTTTTGATATTTGTATTAATCTGTTTATTCATTCACATTGTTGTGTTGAATGAGTTATCTGAGAGAGGAAGAGACATTGAATTAACTAACTAAACAATCCCTCATTGTTGTGACAGGGTTAATAACAGCAGCATGTGATAGGACAGTTGTGGCAGCAAGCAAAGGGTATAACACCAAGCTACCAAAAGGGATACTTGGTTCACACTCACCAATGTTGAAAACACACAATGGAAATGGGTTCAAGTCTCCCAATAGTCCCTTAAATGGTGTATATACAAGTACAACTGCCAATGGGGTGTGTGTGGATGGTAGCTGTTAATCAACTTGGTTGTTTTTGCTTACAAAATATGTGGGGTTTGATTTTCTCCAGTGACAATTTTGTCCACGGTTAGCTTGTACAGTTTTTAGTGGACTTAGTAGTTGGTTAGGGAATTCTCTCTCCAGCATATCAAGCAAATTTTGAGTCTTAACAGCTTTTATATTTCCAACCATATAGGCCACAAAGCTTGTTCATCATACTTGTTCACAATGAATATCAAAACATGCTTGTAGCCTATCATTATCAATCTCCATAAGCCACCTTGATTTCCATTCTAGTTTTGTTCTGTAGTTTTTGAATAATCGAGGGATGATCCTTTGTTCCATGGTTTATTTTGTCACTTTGGATTTTCTTAAGGAGAGAATAACAGAGCAAAATTTGATTTTACACTTTATATTTGTGGTCAAATTTGGTCTTAGTTATTATATTTTAGAATCAATGATTTGGTCTTCGACATTTTTAAGAAAAAGATGGAATTGGTTTTTCACCTTAACTCTTTGTCTTGTCACCAATTCCACAAGGCAGAAGACCTTGTGTGCTAAGGCAAATGAGAAGATTTCTACAATTAGATCCTTTAGGCCAAGGTGGAAAATTATAAAGACCCTTCTCACTTGTGATATTAATTTTGCGGAAGTCACAAAAGAAAAAGGATTCAAGATGGTAAGGAATTAGAAAGAACTTTTTGCTACTTAAATTCTCTGAGATAAACAAGTATGAAGAATTGCCACTTCTGAGCTTATTTCTCTTTTCCAACAAATCAAGCTAAGCTAGAACAAGAAAATTGAATGCATTTTTAATCTCTTTCTAATCATTAAAGTTATGAGTACATTAAATATATATAAAAAATTTCATAGACTCCCCATCACATACTTCATGCATTTACATACATAAGTTTTACTTATGGGAAGAGTTTGCTACATCTCTAAAGTTTTGAATATTATCTCACTCATTTTTTTTATTATACATATATAACTTTTGTTGGTTATAAAAATAATATCTATTGTTACAATAACCCTATCAAGTAGATTTTCATCTCATTCAAAAGTTAATATAGTTATTTACAACATATTTGTAAATTCCTACCAATTCAACCTTTTCTCATTAAAACTCATAACTTAAGTCATAAATATTCTTTTGAGAGATTCCAAAACAGTTGGTTAGTTAATATCTAAAGATACATTTCTTATGAGTACATTAACACTCACTTAAATAAGTTTCTTAAAGTGAGATACACTTTCAAAACACACACTCAATTAAAATAATCCAATTTCACATATATTTCAATAATCAATTGAAACCCTAAAATTTTATTTTCCTTTACACAATTAAAAGAAAAATTTATATAATAAATCAATAATCATTTTAAACTTCAAAATTTTAATTCCTTTTACACAAATTAGACTCCAATTTTATATAATAAATCAATAATAGAATCAAATCACAATAATGAAAAGTAATTCATGTTATCACCACCTATTAATGTGTTCAAAATCCTTTAATCACACACAATATAATCATATTGAGTAGAGGTGATAAAACAAGTCACCTTGGTTTGTCTTGATCCACCTTAACACTGGTTCACTAAAGTATGGTTAGGTAGGCAAGATGGGGCAAGCTAAATTGGAATGACAAGTTCAAAATGTCAATGCACCACGTTTCACTTATTTTACTATTAGTGTTCAGGCTCTATGGTTTGAACGTGTAATTTTCATTCAAATAATGTATAGCATTTCAAGAGACACAAATCTCAATTTCATCAAATTAAATAATTTATAAGACATATTTGATCATTTTTTTTCTTTTTAAAGTTTTTATTTGTTGTTTATATTGTTGTTATATGAGAATGTCCAACTTTTAATTTTGAGTGTTCAAAACTCTTAATTTATTAGGTAATTTACAAAACTTATCTTCTCTTTTTTTCTCTGGTTCTCAATTTTGTTTAATTTGAAGAACTTTTTCTTCATTGCACAATTTTTCACTCTTTCTCTAACACTTTAACTTGTTTGATATCCACCAAGTTTATTCAGTTCTCTAATGTATTTTTTCTCTTAACATTTTACATTAATGATATATGTTATAATCGTCATAGAATTTCAATAATACGTAATTGTTTGCACTTCTTATAATGACTTGATATTTATGCAAATTTCTTCATTAATATTTGACATGAAAAAATGTATTATTTTTAGATTGAATACTTAATAATATTATCCTCCTTTTGTTATGATTTTTATTTTTTTTAATGAAATATTATTGAATTAAAACACGCAGAGAAAACAAGTATAAATGCAGGTATAGGTATATAATCGCTACCAATGAAAATGAGGATAATGCACAAATTTTATATCTAACCAGAATCAAAATATAAGTATGAATTTTTACTTTTGAAATCAAACTCACACCTCCCCAGTCTCTTATCATCTCTATCCCCAAATATTGTTTTTTTTTTATCGGCAACAAGAATTAATAAATATGAGCCACTTAAGGGGTAACCTAACCCTTATACAAGAAAACAACTCATCTCCTCCTCCCTCCCAAGAGTAACCTAACAAATAGAACAACCTCAAAACTAACATAAAACCAACTCTATGAACAAAACATCAAATAGTCAGCCTCATATACACTGGATCCAAACACCAATTAGAATATGAGAACATCCTAAAGCGAGACTTAGAATAAAACTAAGACCAAACCTTGACTTGAACCATAACAAATACTTATGACACATCAGCCTTTCCCCTATTAAAAATGACATTGTTCCTATGATTTCAAATTTCACTCACATCGGTTTTGAACCCCAAATATTGTTACCCAAGTTCCTTAGAGAAACTTTCCTAAGTTTGACTTCTAAAATCCAAACTTAGCTAATTCTTAAACCTTTTTTACTCTCCCTATCAATCTTTTTCTTTTACTATTTATTTAAAAACATTTTCACTCTATCATAGTTCAATGAAGTAATTTGATTAAGCTAAATCACTTATTACAATTTTGTATTTTAGTACAAACAAAATGTTATATATTATATTAAGTGGATAGTTAAGTTGGACAACTTTGTCATATGGAGTCAATTATTTTAACTATTTAATGAATTGACTTGTATACATACTCGTTGGTAATCAATTTATATTTTTTTAATTGATTATTTGCAATTGTATGATATTTCTAGAGAAAGATTCGGTTTACATAAGGCTTGTCATTGCATTACCTTGTTTTTCTCCTTTTTTTAATGGATTTTTAGTTTTGTTAAAAAGGCAATTGAGTTGAACTTATTTTTTACTATTGTTGTGCCTAACTTTTCATGTGCAAGTTTATGAGTGTTCTGTCTAGAAAACTTAGGAGAAGCAAATTCGTGTGTCCTCGTGATTTGATGGCTTCAAAAAGCTTATGAGCATGTTACATGGACGAATCAAACACGACACAACTCATGGTATGGTGTTATTTTGGGAAGTGGTTTTTTCACAAACAAAGGTACAAAATATGATAAAGAAAACGCCTGAATTTGAAATATTTCCTTTTCTGATGCATGCATTCACATGGATTGTACAGTCACAATTCGTTAGTTTTTCTCATTTGAATTAAAAAAAAAAACTTACTAATTAAAGACAAGGTTAGATATTCTTTATAAGTATTCAAATAGAAAAAAAAAACTAAAATAAGTGACTTTTTTAAATTAAATTCTTTTACGTTTAAATTAGTTTATAATTGTTTTTAATGGAAAAGGTGGAATGAGTTTCTTTATAAATTAAAATAATTTTATTTGTAAGTTAGAATTGATTTATATATAAAAAGTAGTTTCTAAAAGTTCTTTCCTTTTTAACTTTACCATATAATATTTCAAAAGTTAATACAAGAGAATTTTTATAAATTACTTTTTACGTAAGTTAAATATTAAGTTTTGTCTCTGTATGAAAAGTTTATTCAAATAAACTTTAGAAA
>Ga0123341_1006547_pt1 | contig 10534 bp, 3 predicted proteins | sample Turbeapinknodule_FD_89959 | JGI IMG/M metagenome (GOLD analysis project Ga0123341, IMG submission 89959) | Root nodule microbial communities of legume samples collected from Mexico - Turtle bean Mexico pink nodule | ecosystem: Host-associated > Plants > Roots > Nodule | place: Mexico: Nepantla...
AATTCAAGTGGAACATTTGATTGAAACACGAGAGAACGAGCAACATTCAAAATGTATCGATGTTTTCATTCAACAACTCCATTTCGTTGTGGAGTGTGAATGTAAAAATTTTGGAGTTCGATTCCTTTATTTTGAAGAAAACTGCGAAGAGGAATAAATTTTGTGTCATTATCCACTCTTATTGTTTGAACATTTGTTTGAAATTGAGTTTTGACGAATTATATGAAATTAGTTAATAAAAATTGTGTCTCGGATTTATGATGCATGAGAAAAATCATCAACAATTATAAGAAAGTAATGCAAACCAGTGTGTGTAGGAATTTTATGAGGACTCGAACATCACAATGTAAAAGTGAAAAATGAATTTTTGTGGTTATTGAGCTTTTGGGAAAAGGCAGGCGTGTTTGCTTAGCCTTTGAACAAATTGTACAATTATTTCCTAGTTCTTTAGGATGATCAGGGAGCAAATGTGATATTAATTTAAAACGAGAAAAAGAGGGATGACCTAGGCGTAAATGTCATAAGTTTGACAACTGAGAGACATGGGAAATAGTTGGTTTATTCTTTGATGGATGCATGTAGTATAGACCACTACACTGTCTACCCAAGCCAATCATCTTTCTCGAAACCAAGTCCTGCAAAATACAAAATTCAAAAAAGAATAGAATGCAACAATTTAGGTCCTTTGTGAGTTTGTTGGTTGAAACCAAGTTCAAGCTAAAAGATGAGACACATAGGACATTTTTAAGTGATTTAAGGATTAAAAACAACGATGTCAGTGTGTGTGACTTGTGTCGTAGCACCATTCGGTAAATTGACACTTGTAATATTGAAAGATTTCGGTTCAGTTAAAAGAGATACGTGGGAAACAATGTGATCTGTGGTGTCGGTATCCAAAATCCAAGAACTTGCACTACTAGAATTAACGGACACAAGAGTTGATGAAATCAAACCTGCGGCATTTGCGTATGCGTCAACATTACCAAAATTATTTTGATTTAATGCATTGATTGTTTTAGCCAATTTTTGAATATACTCCATGGTGAATCATTGTATTGCACTAGAAGAAGTTGAATCAGATATTTCCTAGGATTTTGTAATGTTTGTAAGTGGGGTCAAACCTCACCTTATAAGTCGGTTTTATAAGGTTTAGTTAGGCTTAAAGTCCACTTCTTAACATAACCCTATAAAAAAGTATAATTATATATTGAAAACAATTGATAATGGTATTTTTATTTGTATGAATTCAAATGAGTTTGATAAATAATGTTAATATTTTTACTTCTTATATATATAATTAAATTGAATACAAATATTTGTTAAATATATGCATAAATACAAAATTAAATACAAAAAAATTTATGAGCTTGTGAACCACAAACCTAATATCTAATATAGTGGGAGTAAAATAAGAAAAAACAAAGTGACATATGAAATTACAAGTAATAGAATAAACAAATGTCTTTATAATTGAAAAAAAAAATATTTATATAAAATAAAATTTATCATCTAATATGAGCAAAAGTTTATTCAATTTCTTCTTTGAACCTTATCTTTCTCCAAAAATAAGTATGAAATTTTAATTTTATGCAATTGAAGTGTAGTTATCTAATAACTTCATATCCACTTTGACTTCAGTGGTGATGGTTGATTAACAGTGTTTTCTTCATTTATTTAATTCAATAAATAATTCTATAAAAAAAAATTTCTTTGTGAGTCCCTTTGACTTCCCTGCTAGGAGAGAAGAAAAAAAAAATATAAATTACTTAACGTTGCTGAAATTCCCTCAGTTTCCTTTGACATTTGAAAACTGGTATTCAATTTGTTGCGATAAATAAAAAGCTTGAAAAAAAAATATTTGTAAAATCGATCACGGTGGGACTCGAACCCACAATCTCCCGCTCCGGAGGCGAGCGCCTTATCCATTAGGCCACGCGACCATTTCATGTTATTATTTTGAAATAAAATGTATTTAACATTATATTAAGATGAGGTATCTTAACTGAGGAACATCTATTTGTAGTGATGTGAGTTATTGTTCTTCATTGCCCAGCGACCTAACTTAACCACTATTAAACTAAGACTTTATGTTTTGTTTAATAAAAGAGGTCAACATTTTTTATGCATAAAAGGGTTAAGATTTAATATAAGAAGTTATTTTGAACTTATGGGCAAGTTATTTTAAAGAGTTTGATAACAATAAAAATTTTAGCACACAGTTTTAAGAAATTAATGAAAAGCTGTAAAGTTTTTTTGGTGATGATAAAATTCAATAAGCAGAAGACCTGAAAAAAGTGCTTGAATCTTGTGAGGTTTGGTTGAATGTTTCCACTTTGTATTGTTCACATGGATCTACAACGAGTAGGAAATGGTTGTTGAAAAAAAAAAACACATTCAAAGTCTCCATTTTAATAAGTATTGTTGAATCAATTTTAACTTCAACAACCAAAGAAATAGTTTAAAGAGTCAAAGTAGAATTCAATAGAAAGCATGCGTTGGATTAGGCATTCAACAGCTAATTACTCGTTTAGACTCAGCTGTGATGTAGATGCACCTAATAAAAAAAAACACTTTTTCCCTCGTGTTTTGAGCTGGCAACTCAACACTGCTACCTGTATTGTTTCAAATATTAATACTTTTAACATTTTCTATACGTTTAAACATTATTGATTTTAATGGTTACCTTGTATTTAACAAGAATACAAATAAATACAATAAATTATTTTCCTTTAATATTTTACAGAAAGTACCTTAGAGTTTCATATTTCATATATATAATAAAATATATAATTGTTTCACACAAGATTAAGAGCAATTTTAAACCCAAAACATTCGGTGTAGTTAAAAATAAGTGTATTTTTAGCTGAGTGTATAATTTGCTTTTCTTGCTTGTGTTATCTGATATTCGGTTTCCCTTCATTTATGCTGGTACGACATTAATGTTTTCAAATATGAATATCGACAGACGATTCGCTTATTCACACAATTGGGTTTGGTCTATTTTTTTATCAGCAATAAACAATGAATAAATGTGAGTCACTTTAGGGGTGACCCAACCCTTATACAAAACACACGACCTTTAACCTTTTTCACAACACACACCCCGCAAACTCCTAAATACTTAAATAAATCTGGAAAGAACCACCTACAACCCTCACTCTTATACGCAAACAAAACATCAAAACATCATCTCCATACAGACCAAATGATCAATACACCAATCGGTCTGTGATGCTACAAACTCCTAACCTCAAACATAAGTCAATAAGAATAAAAGACAAATTTAATCAGATGATCTCCAACCGATGCATGTGTATTCTCAAAAGGACTCGACCCATAATACCATTATAACATTTTTTTCTTTCAAATTACACTTAAGTATAATTGTTTCTTCCACTTGTAACACACATAATTTGTAATCTTCTCCATTCATTTTTATCTTTCAATATCTCAAAGACCAAATAAATAAATAAGATAAATTAAAATATATTTAAATAAAAATATTTTTATTATTTATAACTTTTTTAATTACAATATTTCATTATTTTCATTAAAAAAATGTGAGTACGTAGACGTTTTTTCCACCTGTTTTCATTAGTATGCAATAAAGTGCTTTGTTTTTCTGAACCACTTTAACTGATCAAGACAAAATCAAAATATTTTAAAACATAAAACTAAAATTTAAAATGAGACAATTTTAAAATTCAAGTTAAGGTTTCCTAGTACATCAAAATGGTTGAAGGTACACCATTTTATAATAACCATTGAATTTATTACCACGATATTTAATGATTAAGATGAGTTACTTGTTAATGCACAAAGCTACTAGGTTTATAAGGAGTAAATCGGATTTTTAAATACAATCGAATCCTAAAAGACTAATGCAACATTAAAGTTAAACAGTGTTGTTCATCAATCTGAAAAGGCAAATCTAAATATATTATTTCAGTTCAAAAAATAAAAAATAAAGAGTTAAAATAAACAAATATGTGATTAATTATAAATTTTGATATTAATTTAGGTATATGCGTGTATAGAGATTTATGTAGCAGATATACGGATATGGACACTGATACGACATGGATACGGACACAGATATACGTATAATCTTGAAAATGTAGGACACGAGACACAAATTATGTATTATATAAATTGAAAATAAATATTTATGTGCAAAAGTATGTTTCAGATTCTTTTCGGAGTAAAAAGATATTTTTCATGATTGGTTCAAAAGAATTTGTTTCTTATTTTTATAATCATAATAAAAATTTATACAAATTTTTAGAAAATTATTGTATTTATACTTTTTAAAATTGTGTTATAAAATCGTGGTAGAATTTTCAAAAATCCAACACATAAATTAAACACTTTACCGATAAGTATCTTATGAGTGTCGATACATGTGTCCGAGTAGATTGAGATTTTAGAAATTAGTTGAGATAGGAGGAGAGAATTATAATTGGCAAAATTTCAGGCGTCTTGTATATGATTAGCCCCTAATTTAAGAGATGATTATTGTTTGTGAGTTGAATATTTGAGAATCAGAAGAGTACAAATGTAAGCTGTTAGAGAAGAATTTGCATAGATTTAAAGAGTGTAGATAGTGATATTATTATTATTTAAGTAAAAGAAGGGAATGAAAATAGAAATGGGAGGGAGTGGAATAAGGTGGAAAATAAGGAGAAAAAGGCAAAGAAAGGAGACAAACTCCCACATTGGTTGCTTTGCATGAATCCAAGGCATTTCAGATTTCAACATTCCACCGACGACCTGCTAGTTCTGCTTCAGGAACTGGGACCCACCTCATCACCGCAACATGGGTTCCACGTGTTCACATCGCAACAGCAAGGATCAGAAACAAAATGCGTATGAGAAGGAGAAAAGCCGTCCACGTCAGCGTAAGCCGTACGCGTTGTATTGCAGTAAAGTAAAGGCGCGTCACACCGAATACCCACCCTTCCTGCAGACACAGAGAGAGAGTTTGGGTAAACGGTAGCTATTAGAAGAAGAGGTTTTTGTATATCTTTCTCTCTCTCTCTCTCTCTTTCTCTCTCACATCGCAGATCTGAGAGTCTCACAGATCACAGGGTTCCACGGAGTTCACGCATTTTGACCCTGTGGCTACTCCCCCCAACACTAGGCTCCAATAATCTAGCTCCAAATCCTTCCAATCGGAACCCCTCCATAGCCGATTTCACGCGGATCTAGGAGCGCAGGTAAGTGCTGAGGATTTATCAATTCGATCTCAACGGTTTTCTGGTTTTCCGAAATTTGTTGATTAATTCAGCGAGGGTTTAGTGTGTGAGTGAGTAAGGTTGGGGTTTGCGATGGCTCCCACGACGATCCGGAAGGCGATTGGGGTGGTCAAGGACCAGACCAGCATAGGGATTGCCAAGGTCGCCAGCAACATGGCGCCGGAGATGGAGGTCGCGATTGTCAAGGCCACCAGCCACGACGACGACCCCGCCAGCGAGAAGTACGTCAGGGAGATCTTGAACCTCATGTTGCATTCGCGCGGCTACGTCCACGCCTGCGTCTCCGCGGTGTCCAAGCGTTTGGGGAAGACGCGCGACTGGATTGTGGCGCTCAAGGCGCTCATGCTCGTACACCGCCTCATGAACGAGGGTCCACCTCTGTTCCAGGAGGAGATCCTTTACGCCACCCGCAGAGGAACACGGCTCCTCAATTTGTCTGATTTCAGAGACGAGGCTCATTCCAGCTCCTGGGATCACTCCGCTTTTGTGAGGACCTATGCTATGTATCTCGACCAGAGGCTTGAGTTGATGCTCTTTGATAGAAAAAGCACCGCCTCCGGTGCCGGTGGTAGTAGTGTTGGCGGCGGCGGTGCCGATGATAGGTTTGGCGGAAGGGACAATTTCCGGTCGCCGCCGTATGAGTACGGTGGTGGGGAGTATAAAGGGGAAGGTAGTTATGGGTATGAGAATGGGATGAGGAGGACGAGATCTTTTGGGGACATGAGTGAATCGGTGGGCAGGGGGGACGAGAAGAGTGTTGTCAGTGTGACTCCTTTGAGGGATATGACTCCGGAGAGGGTTTTCGGTAAGATGGGTCATTTGCAGAGGTTGTTGGATAGGTTTTTGGCTTGTAGGCCTACTGGGTTGGCGAAGAATAGTAGGATGGTCTTGATTGCTTTGTATCCAGTGGTTAAGGAGAGTTTTCAGTTGTATGCTGATATATGTGAGGTTTTGGCTGTGTTGCTTGACAAGTTCTTTGATATGGAGTATGCCGATTGCGTGAAGGCTTTTGATGCTTATGCCAGTGCGGCTAAGCAGATTGATGAGCTTGTCACTTTCTACAATTGGTGTAAGAATACGGGAGTGGCGAGGTCCTCGGAGTACCCTGAGGTTCAGAGGATTACCAGCAAGTTGCTCGAGACGTTGGAGGAGTTTGTGAGGGATAGAGCCAAGAGGCCGAAGAGTCCTGAGAGAAAAGAGGAGGCTCCACCGGTAGAGAAGGTAGAGGAGGAGCCAGCACCAGATATGAACGAAATCAAGGCATTGCCTCCACCGGAGAATTATACCCCTCCTCCTCCACCTGAGCCGGAGCCTAAGCCCCAGCCTCAGGTTACAGAGGATTTGGTGAATCTGAGAGATGATGCAGTCACTGCAGATGACCAGGGTAATAAGTTTGCTTTGGCACTGTTTGCTGGTGCGCCTGCCAATAATGCAAATGGATCATGGGAAGCATTCCCTTCAAACGGACAACCAGAAGTGACTTCAGCCTGGCAAACCCCGGCTGCAGAGCAAGGGAAAGCTGATTGGGAATTGGCATTGGTAGAGACTGCTAGCAATTTGTCGAAGCAGAAGGCAGCTTTAGGTGGTGGTTTGGATCCTCTATTGTTGACTGGCATGTATGATCAAGGAATGGTCAGGCAGCATGTCAGCACTACCCAATTGAGTGGAGGGAGTGCCAGCAGTGTGGCATTGCCAGGAGCGGGAAAGACTACAACCCCTGTTTTGGCTCTCCCTGCCCCAGATGGATCTGTGCAGCCTGTTAATCAAGATCCATTTGCTGCATCATTGAGCATTCCACCCCCATCCTATGTCCAAATGGCTGATATGGAGAAGAAGCAGCATTTGCTCGTGCAGGAGCAGCAGGTGTGGCATCAGTATGCAAGGGATGGGATGCAAGGCCAAACTAGTTTGACCAAACTGAGTGGCACTGGATACCATGCTGGAGGCCCTATGCCCATGATGCCTTATGGAATGCCCCCAGTGAATGGAATGGGACCTCCAACCGGGTATTATCACACTCCTTACTGATATCCCTTTCCCTTTTTTGTGTCACATATCTATAGGTTGTTTCGTTTATTTTTTACTATGACATAGTGTTTTCCATTGTTTCAAATGATGTCATCTTATTCTTGAGATCTGCACATTAGTACTACGGGGAGGCCAAAGGGGACTTGATGCCTGGGAGATGTGTAACTCATTTGTGATGTCTCTCTCTGTATTTTGTAATACTAGCATTTTCTTCTCGATTTTGTACTTCTTGCTCCTTAAAAAAACAAACGATTAACTACTGTAAATTTGTATTAAATGCTGGTGCTGATGATCTTGATTGGTTATTCCAAATCATACTTCCATCCTCTAGGAAACTGCCTTGGACCGCCTATTTTTAAACTTTATCGTAGGTTAGTGAGTGCCTGGGTTTGATATATATTATTAGGGAATAGATTTTCAATCTCTGGTCATTTTTTGAATTCTTCTTACCTTTGGTCACCTAATTCAACTACATCACCGTTAATATTTTCCGTGTACCATAATTAGATGTCAAGTAACATCCATATGGTTGTCCAGTACTCTTCAGTTCCTATCATTCATACCTCTTCAGTTTTAATTCTGAAACTATTTTTTTAGATCTTTTGGTTGAAAATTGTCTAAATGGCGAGTGAAGACAGACAAACCGTCTGTCACTGTAAGCTGTAGGTGATACAGTAATTGTTTCTCTTGAAGCTTTTTGCGGTTGGGTGTGGGAAAAGTTTTGGTGTTTGTTAGCTGGTGGCGTTGTGGCCTGTGGGAGCTTTTCTTTCCTTTGTATAGCTTGTCTACTTGTGTACTCATGCACAAAGAGCTACTGTGATATCAGCATTCCTGCAGAGTTACTGTAATACCATCATTCAATTATCCGTTGATATTTTATCGGACAATAAAATTTTAAATAATGTGAATTATATGACAACCCATGAATGATTCTATATATACTAGTCTAAAATAGCTTTATTAACAGCTCGCACCTACCGTCAATATGGTGACAGTGTTAAATGAAATTGTGCTTGAATGCGACTCAGAACTATAGATAAAGGGTAAAAATCTTAATAAGGCAAGAAAGTTGTTTATGCTTTTCTATAAATGTTTCAATTATTTGATTTCAATAATTTTTAAACTTACTTTAAAAGGTCTCACAATTAAATCACAATCATTATTTAATAAATATTCACTTAAATTCTTTATCTAAACGTATGCTTTCTGTGTGGAATTTCCAAATCAATTTACACAGAACTTGCAAAAGAGAATTTTTGTCGTAATCATGATTTCAAGTTCTTGCAATCACAAATCACCATAACGTAGTGATATCTTTCGATTAAGTACCAAAGTGGTGATATCTTTAAGCAGTTATTTTTTCCTTAATATTACTTGTTATATAAACATGAATTGTAGATGGTAACAGATCCGGTCTGTTGGTCTAGTTCATTTTAATACACTTTTCTAGGTTGGCTTGAATGGAGATATTCAATTATTTTTTTTAAATGGGGTAAAAAATATTAAAAGTTGTGTTTTAGGATTTTGGATTTCTATTTTCTTTTTGTATGAAAATAAGTTGTGTTTCAAGACTCAATATTTGAGTTAGAAAATAATCAAGTAAGTGTATTTCTCTGATAATTTGTTTTAGCATTTGTTAGAATTAAAAATAATTTAGGGGAATTAAATGAAATGACACGATTAAAAAAATTAGTTGGATAAGAGAAATCGATAGTCGCTAATGAATTTAAAATGATTTTATCATTTTATATTTTTAATTTATTTCGCCGGTCACCCTCTCAATCCGTTCATACATATATAATTTAGAGATTACATTTTGGTTATATTCACACTTATAAATTTGATATAAGATTATTTTTAATCACTGATATTTTTTAAAACTTGTCGAATTTAATTTAGAGATTGAAAAAAGTAATAACATGCATGGACTAAGATAAAATGAGGGTCTTTGAAATAGTTTGTGTTAAAAAAAGAAAGAAAATATTGAGAATATTTAATTAAAATAGTGGGAATAAATAAAAGTGAGAAATTGAGTTTGAAAACTAAGTAGCAAAAGTTGTTTGTTTATAGTTTTAGGATGGAATTTTATCGATTTGTCCGTCTATTTTGTTTTTTTCTTTCTTGCTCGCATTTCCCAATTAGATTTCTGTGGTTATCTGTAGAAATAGGCCTGGGGAAGGTGAAACCAATGAAAACACACTTAGGATTCTGGTGCATGGACCTTTTTCAATGTGTGATACATTACAAATATACCCCTTAAATACATCTCTCTTCAATTATGAATTATGAACGTGATGGTGATAGCAGTTGCCAAACACTATAAAATAAACAAGACACTGATGAGTTAAATTTTAACTCTGAACACAAAACTTATTTACAGTCTAATCTTTGTACTTATTTATATACAATAAAATATTTTTATCTTTAATTATTATGAAATCTCAAACTTCCTTTCAATTAACTAGAATTTGAAATGAAGTAATCTTGTAAACAAAGGAAGCATTTTTTATAGGATATTCTGTTTATAGGAGTACGAGGTATTCAAATTTCACTCTTCATTCAAATTCTTTTTTAACTATGACACTCTATGTAATGTTAGATCCCAATGTTTTCTTATCCAAATGAAGTAATTTCTCATGTTTTCTTAATTATTGCTTTTATTTTACTTTTTACATAACGTAGAGTTTTCTATTTTCTTTTTATCTCTTCCATTCCCAATGCATTTACCTACTGCTTGGCCAAGTTTGAGATTGTTTAATTTATTATTAAGTTTTATTTGCTATTCTATTAATTTATTTACACTTATATTAAGAAAAAAATGGAACTTGCATAATTGACTGTGAAAGAATAAAATGAACTAATTATTTTGTATTTAAAGCAATATAATTAATTATATTGTCACGGTGCAATTTTTTCATGCGTTTTCTTTGATGCTTTGTATGGAATAAAAGTTAAGCATTCCACCCTTTTAAGAAAAGAATTCTTCAAATTTCTACACTCTCAAACTTCCATCTTCAACTCTCTTCATTTTCTTCCTTTATCTTTTCTTTATGTGCTGACAAAAGAGATTGCATTCACTATTTAACAATAGAGTGATCAAGTTGAACACATTACAGAAATAAGAGAACAAAACAATTTTATTTCATCTTTTATTTGTTGTAAGTAAATTATACATATATTCTTTAAAAAAAATTAAAATTAACTTCTTTTAACCTTTAAAACAATCTCAAAAGAAAACATTTCAATAATAG
>Ga0123341_1006548_pt1 | contig 10533 bp, 15 predicted proteins | sample Turbeapinknodule_FD_89959 | JGI IMG/M metagenome (GOLD analysis project Ga0123341, IMG submission 89959) | Root nodule microbial communities of legume samples collected from Mexico - Turtle bean Mexico pink nodule | ecosystem: Host-associated > Plants > Roots > Nodule | place: Mexico: Nepantla...
AATAATTAATTATTATTATTTCATTTTATTAAATATTTATGTTAGTTAAATTTATTTAATAATTAATATTTATAATGAAGTGTAGTTTTTATTATTAAATTATGTAAAAATACATGAAAAATATATTAAAAGAAAAATGAAAATCATGTGTTAGAGCTTTATCCTTGTGGATTTTCAGCCTCTTGGTGGATGAGGATGTCATAGATTATAAATTTATAATCTATTATGAACAATTTTATAGCGTAGAGACCAAATTAATAAAATTTAAATACGAGTAAATAGAAGAAAATTATGAATCATTTAAAAAATTCGATAAATAACACAATGACTTAAAGACTTTGATAAACAACACAATTAAACAATAAACTTCGAAAAACAACACAATGATAAACAACCGAGTTCGATAAACAACACAATCAAAACAACAGAGTTCGATCAACAACGCAATGATTTAAAGACTCAAATAAACAACACAACCAAACTAAAATGAAATGTGTCTCGACCAGTTCTCGGTCATCTATTCCAAAGACTGACCTCAGACATTGCACACCAGTGCCTAATAGTGGAAGTGGGCCACGTAAGGGGGGGCCCAAACGCACCTATTAGGAGATTGGTCAGTCTTCGGACATCGGTGCCATAGACCCCGACGTTGAAGATCGACATCAGACCTCACCGACAGAGGGAGAGATCGGACATCGACGGTCTAAACGTATGATGAGCCACGCGAGGTGGGTCCCAAAATTATCCCAAATCATCAGGTAAAACATCAGATGTGAGGGAAACCTAAGTCACGAGGGATCCATGCACGTGGTGTGTGTAGCGCATACAGGCACGACACGTGAGAATAATCCTAAGAGGCGCTAAGAACATTTAGGGTTAGGGTTTCCAAGGGAAGATGCATGCATGGCATGTGGATACTTAGGGCACCTATAGAAACAGATGACGCCAGAGAATAGGTGCACAAGTTGGTACCCAGGCGGCCACTCTGTTATTAGTTGCACTCTAGTTAAGGGAAGTTCTATGTGCCAAATACGTTAAGATTATGTAAATAGTGGCACAAGGACGTTCCCCAAGAAACCCTAGACAAGGGTAACAACACAAAGGTAAACCCTAGTTTCAACCTATATAAAGAGTGCCAAGAACCCTAGTAAGGTACACAGTTTCTAAGACCGAAGCTACTATATACACTTGATGTTTCTTTGCCCTTACACTGACTTGAGCATCGGAGTGCAAACGACCGTCAAGGCGCCCCTTTGTCTTTACAGGTGAGAGATTGTTTGATCAAGGAAGTACGATTCTCAAGTGGAGATAGAAGGGTCGAAGGTTGCCGTTAGAAGCAACTGACGAAGCGAGTCAACTGGCAGGAACATTTGACGCCCACCATGGGAGCCATTAAAGCAAGGTCCCACTCACAATCGTGTTGAAAGTTTCTACCAGCAATATGAGGAGTACGAGACAAGAATCTGTTGTAGCCACAGGTGTAGTGCCCCCTGGAGGGGACAACATTACCACGTAACAAATACTGAAAACTATGCGGGCCCTCCAAGAAGAGGTGGCAGCATCTAGGGTTGAAATTGCTGCATCACGCGCGGACAACGAAGAACTGCGTAGGGTCAATGAGGAACTACGCAGGGATTTGCAACAGGTAGGGGAACGTGAAGTGAATGAACGTGCCCCACCTGTACCCCTTAGGGCATGTCCCATGCCGTTCTCGCAGGCAATCATGGATACGGCGTTGCCCACCACGTCTCTGGGCTCGAAGGTCACCTTTACGGGTGTGGAGGACCCAAAGGCCCATCTCATGGCGTTCCACACTCAGATGCTCACAAGAGGATCTGACGCTGTGTACCACAAGCTGCTCATGAGCACGTTGGCAGGCACGACGTTAGAATGGTTCGTCAGTCTCCCCGATGGACACATCACCCACCACCTTCGACCAATTTGCGACGTTGTTCAGGGAACAATACCTTGTTAACAAGGCCCCCACCCGACTTTCTTATGATGTCTTTGACATTAAACAGTACCAGGGGGAGTCCATGAAGAACTACTTGAACAGGTTTGGGGTCCAGGTGGTAAGGTTGAAACCCACGGATGAGGCCATGACAGTGCATGCCTTTGTCAAGGGAATGCTGCTAGGACTTTTCAGCGAATCACTGTTAAGGTTCTACCCGAAGACATTCACCGAGATCAGACGTTGGGCGTTGGCACACATCGTCGCAGATGATCGAGTCACGGGGAAACGTGGTCTTGTCGGTCCTATCTAACCTCGAGCAGCAAGACGACCTCAGCCAATGAGGGTGCACGAGGCGACCACAGAGAAGAAGGGAACAAGAAAACCCTACGAACAGTCCTAGGCAGAGACACGCGCACGAAGGGACCCACCCCCGAAACATAATTTCCAAGTGGAGTTCAAGGAGCTAATCGCTATCCCAAACATAGCGGCAAGACTGAAGGTGCTCGCAAAGACCGATAGGAAGGTTCACCAAGCACATGGGCACTACATACGCAATTGCTTGCCCTGGCACACCAACTAGATGAGCTAGTGAAGAGCAACTTCTTGAAGGATTACCTTCAAGAGCAGCAGAACGATTAAACATTTGGTGACCGCAGGGGCAGATAGGGGCACGAGGTGCCCATTCATGGGGAGATCAACATAATCTCTGGAAGGTTTTCAGGGGGAGGATGCACCGCCTCCCAGCGAAAGAAGTACGCGCGAGAAGTGATGGCAGTAGAGGTACAAGAGGTATATCAGACCCCCAATGTCGACCTCGTCTTCACCAAGGCTGACCGCCAAGATGTCATACCCCACGACAATGACCCGGTGGTAATTTCGTTAGTCACAACAGGAAGAAGGGTGCATCGCGTCGTCACAGACCAAGGAAGCTCGACCGACATGATGTTCTGGTCGACCTTCAACAAGTTGCAGTTGTCTCCAGACCAATTGAGGCCCTATACTGGGTGCTTGTATGGTTTCGCTGGAGACCAAGTGGAGGTGCGCAGACATATAGAGCTAAGGACGACCTTCACGGACGGCACAACTTCGCGTACTGCCAACATCTTGTTGTTAACGCCCCATCAGCCTACAATATACTGTTAGGTAGACCTGCTTTGAACAGGATTTGAGCGATTGCCTCCACGAGACATATGAAGATGAAGCTACCTTCCCTCGAAGGTACAGTGATCACCATCAAGTCTGACTAGAAAGAGGCTAAGAAGTGTTACGAAAATAGCCTCAAGACGAAGAGAGGGGTGTTCGCTGTCACTACCCAGCCTCCAAGATAAGAAGGGGTCACCCGCGCAGAGATTGCCCGGGAGAGACGACCCGAACCTGCTGGAGACGTACTGGAGAGAGAGATCGGTGGGAAGATGTTCAAGCTTGGCAGGACTTTGAGTCAAGAGTCGCAGGATCAGATTGCCGAAGTCATAGCAAGGCACCTCGACGCATTCGCGTGGTCTGCCTCTGACATGCCTGACATAGACCCTGATTTCTCGTGTCACCGTCTCACCATGGACCCCCGGGTTCGACCTGTTTGCCAGAGAAGACGGAAGTTCAACGAGGAGAGGCGTCAGGTCGTACGCGAAGAGACGGAGAAGCTATTGAAGGCTGACCACATTAGGGAGATCCAGTACCTCGAATGGCTGGCCAATGTGATGCTGGTGAAAAAGGCCAGCGGGAAGTGGAAGAAGTGTGTTGATTTCACAGACCTCAACAAGGTCTGTCTGAAAGACTCCTACCCACTGCCTAGTATAAACGCCTTGGTAGACAGTACGACTGGATGCAGACTACTCAGTTTCCTAGATGCTTTCTCTAGTTACAACCAGATCATGATGCACCTCAGGGACGAGTGCAAGACAACGTTTATGACAGAGTTGTCTTGTTATTGCTATAAGGTGATGCCCTTTGGAGTGAAGAACGCAGGTGCCACCTACCAGAGGTTGATGGACAGAGTATTAGCTGCCATGTTAGGGTGAAATGTCCAAGCATATGTAGATGACATGGTGGTCATCTCCCAGCAGAAGGAGCAACATGTGGCAAACCTGGAAGAGTTGTTCACCACGATAGCGAAGTACAGACTGAAGCTGAACCGAGAGAAGTGTGTGTTCGGGGTCAAGGCAGACAAGTTCTTGGGGTTCCTACTCACTGAACGTGGGATAGAGGCGAATCTCGAGAAGTGCACTGCGATAATAGAAATGAGGAGCCCAATCTCAGTCAAAGAGGTGTAGTAGTTAACATGGCGCATGACCGCTCTGTCCAGATTCATATCGGCAGGAGGAGACAAGGGGCATCCTTACTTCCAGTGCCTGAAGAGAAACAATAGGTTCGTATGGACCCGGGTGTGCGAAGAGGTATTTGTGAAGCTGAAGGAGTACCTGGCTAGTCCACCAGTACTGTGCAAACCAGAGCTAGGTACTCCCCTTCGCCTATACTTCGCAGTTACAAAGAAGATTATTAGTTCGGTTCTGCTGCAAGAATAAGACCAGGTGCAGAAACTGATCTACTTCGTCAGCAAGGTGTTGCAAGGGCCAGAGGTGAGGTACCAGGCCCTAGAGAAAGCGGCTCTGGCAGTAGTGTACTCAGCGCGAAGACTTCGCCATTACTTTCAAAGCTTCACCGTAATCGTAATGACAAACCTTCCAATTCGCAAGGTCTTACAAAAGCCAGATGTGGTAGGAAGAATGGTGCGATGGGCAGTAGAGCTATCTGAGTTTGACGTACAGTATGAGCCTAGAGGCCCCATCAAAGGTCAGGTTTACGTTGACTTCGTAGTAGAGCTCCTCAACATCCACGCGCCAAGAAGGAGCAGGTTTTAAATGGGTGCTCTCTGTAGATGGTTCCTCAAACCAACAAGGTAGTGGAGTTGGTGTCATCTTAGAAGGACCAGATGGGTTGCTGATTGAGCAGGCCCTACGGTTCGCTTTGAAGGCCAGTAACAACCAAGCAGAGTATGAGATCCTGATCGCTGGAATGTTGCTAGCCAAGGAAATGAGAGAGAAAGGTTTACTAGAAAAGAGTGACTCTTTGTTAGTCACAAGTCAGATTACGGGGGAGTACCAAGCTAAAGACCCCCAGATGGCCGTCTACCTAGAATACGTCCAAGTTATGAAGGGGACGTTCAAGGTTTTCGAGGTGTTCGAGTTAGTTTATGTGCCCAAAGAGCAGAATGCCCAAGCAGACTTGCTTGCAAAGCTCTCAGTTCGGGCAAGGGGGGCAGATAGAGGACAGTAATTCAGGAGACCCTGAAGACACCTCGAACTACCACAGACAACATGGTCGAGGTCCAGTAGGTCAACACAACGGAAGAAGTGAGGAGGAGTCATCGGTCGTTAACGCAGGAGACGTTGAAAACGCCTAGGATAAACGTGTACCCGGTTGCTAGGAAAATGTCGTCCCAAGTTCATCAAGTCGAAACAAAAGAAACTTGGATGACACCCTACCAACATTATTTGGCTGATGGAATACTCCCACTAGAACCCACAGCAGGTAGAAAAATCAAGAAAAATTCGAGCAAGTACACCTTGATCGACGAAAAGTTGTTCAGGCATGGATTCACCCACCCTATCCTAGTATGCGTAAGTGGTGAGCAGTGCACACGCATTATGGCAGAACTGCATGATGGAATATGCGGTAGCCACGTCGGCGGCCGATCCCTCTCGTCAAAGGCCATTCGCGCCGGATATTACTAGCCAACCATGAGGGAAGACTGCACGAGGTATGCCCAGCGATGCTAACAATGCCAACAACATGCTGACTGGCACAAAGCGCCTCCAAAGGAGCTGAGATCGATCTACAGCCCATGGCCATTTCATACTTGAGGGATCGACATTCTGGGGCCTTTCCCTTTGGCAATACGGCAGATGAAGTACCTTGTGGTTGCCATAGAGTATTTCACAAAGTGGATCGAGGCTGAGCTAGTGGTGCAAATCACAGCCCATAAGGTCCAACACTTTGTGTGGAAAAATATAGTATGCCGCTTTGGAATTTTGAAGAGATTGGTGTCTGTCTATGGTACCCAATTTGCAAGCCAACAATTGGGCAAGTTATGTACAGAGCTGGGAGTAAAACAGGTGTTCGCGTCAGTTGAACACCCTCAGACAAACGGACAGGTCGATTCTGCCAACCGAGTTCTGCTCAGAGGTTTGAAGAGAAGGCTAGATAAAGCCAAGGGGACCTAGGCGGAAGAAGTTCCTAGAATTGTGTGGGCTTACCACACTACTCCCCAGTCCACAACTAGGGAAACACCCTTTAGCTTGGTGTACGGTTCGAACGCAATGATTCCAGTAGAAATTCAGGAGAACTCGTCGCGTTTCCAGAACTTCGTGGTCGAGGAGTCCAACGAAGAGAGAAAGGTGAACCTGGACCTACTAGATGAAGTAAGGGAGGAAGAAAGAATCAAGGCTGAAGCCTTGAAGAGGAGGGTGGAGTACAAGTACAGCTCCAAGCTGAGACCTCGCCAGTTCCAGGTCGCCGACTCGGTGATGCGAAAGGCCCACCCGTACCAGTTATAAAATAAGGTATCTCCTAAGTGGATCGATCCTTTCAGAATAACGGAGGCCCTTGGGAATGGAGCATAAAGGCTCGAAACACTAGAGGGTGGCGCGATCCCTCGAACTTGGAACGCGATCAATCTTAAGTTTTATTTTAGTTAAAGATGTTGGCATTATACACATTTTAAGGGGACACTCTTTTTCCCCCATAAGGATTTTTAACGAGGTCACCCAAATAAAATATTCAGTTATTCAGATAAGAAATGTGTGTGCAGTGCAGTTAATGAACCTCTCCCTTGAAGTGATACACCAAGAGCGGAGGTAGTTTGGTTCCCCAATGAGCCCTCTTGTGTAAGTTCACCAAGGCGAAGAATAGTATGGTTCGCCAGTTAATGAACCTCTCCCTTGAAGTAATGCGCTAGGATCGGGAATAGTATGGTTCCATGATGAACCTCCCTTTTACGCAAGTTTACCAAGGCTGAGAACAGTATGGTTCAAACGTTAATGGCTTGCCCCTTGACTTTTTATAGCAAGGTCGCGGTCAGACCTGTCCCTTGACTATGTACAACAAGGATGAGGTCGGTAAGAGTCGTTCACCCGAGTTAGAAACACCAAGATGAAGGCAGTATAGTTCCTTAGGGAGCCCCCCCTCTTGTGTATAAACTCTAGGGTCGAACAACGTGGCTCATCGGTTAAGTTCACCCTTACCTTTGTAATGCAGGGTCGAGATCGAGAGGACACACCTCTCCCTTTGCTAGTAAGCCAAGGCTGAGAACGATGTGATTCGCCAATGATCCCAACAAGATATTCCCTTCGATCTTAGAGGGGTAGGGACGAGATCAGCAGGTAACCTTACTTTGCAAGAAGAAGAGCAAAAACAACAACAAGAGTTTATCATCAGACAAAGGTTGAGCCAGTTAAGGGATCCGCGCACACAAGGTATGAAGTTAAAGCGTGCTACCTAAAGGGCGAACCTATGTCGAGGGCGTCGTTAGTTGAAGTCAATGCAAGTAAAGGCAGAAAAATGCAAGCTAAAGCCTAAGACAAACAATTAAAGGAAAGACAAATGGTCATAAAGATATATATATATATATATGTATATATATGTATATATATATATGTATATATATATATATATGTATGTATATACAAGGAGCATATTGTTCATCAAGAAGACAGAATTACAGGACGATTACTCTCTGAGCACGAGTTGCCCATCAACAACGCATTTGGACTCACTGAAAGGGGAAAGACCCACCTCAGGATGCACACAGGCAAACTGAGCCATGGCATCTTGGAACCCCTCGCCGTAAGCATCGACAACATCATTGTTGAGCTCCTCTTCTGTCTTCTTGAAGAATTCAACTTTCTCGCCCAGCTCCACTTCTACCTGCCCCAGCTGGACCTCGTGCTGGGTGGCCCTCTCGTCCAACTTGGCCATTTGGGTCTGCATCCCCTCGACCTTCTCCTCCAGGTCAACCACCTTGCTGCGAAGGGCAAGATCTTCGCCTCCAGATTGACGACTTCTTGGGTCTTGTCAAAAAGAAGCTTTTTGGCGTCCTTCTCGGATTGGCGAAGACTTACCAACTCCTGGTACATGGCGGTTTCACGGTTGGAGAAGACCTTGGTCTTGAGGGCCAGTTCCTCCTCCAGTTTTGCCATCCTAGCTTGGAGTTCTTGTGTTTCTTGAGCTTTACTTAGCGCAAGAATGGATGTGACGAGAAAGTCTCCAAGACCGTATGCCACGCGGTCTTGGAGGAGGTTGCCACTCAAGCTCTCCAACATCTCCTTGTCTTGGAAGTGCTTGAGGGCCTGTTAGAGGAGCACATGGAGCTCGGGAGCAAGACTTATTGGGCACTCTTCAGGGGTAGTCTCACCCCCACCTTCGTGTACCACGAGATCGCGTGGGGAAGAAGCACTCGGGGGATTATCCCTGAAGGCAGGGGTGAGTTCGCCAGATGCAAAGTGGGAGGGCACCGCGGCTTCGTCCACGCTTGGCCTCTTGAAGACAAGGTTTGTACAGGTAGCCTCGTCCTCGGAATCAACAACCACCACCACCACCCCTTTCTGCCTATCGACAGAGGCTGGCTCAGTGGTGTTAGGGGCGGAAGTGGCAGAGTTTGGAGGAGATCTGGGCGTTGAAGTACCCACGCCAGCGGCGGCTGCTCTGCGCTTGGCAAGCAGTTCGACCAGCTTTTTCTTCTTATCTTTTTTAAAGCCCATGTCTGCATGAAGACAACAAGTCAGGACACGTCGATAATAAAGCAAGTAAAATGCAGACAAAGATAAGACATGAATGAGAAGGGTACCGATGTATTTCTTAAGGGCTTGGGGCTAAACTCAAGTTTGAGCAGCTCCAATGTGCTAAATGGGGTATGGAGTCCAAAGAGGAACTCGCATACTTCTAGCTCCTGAGGGAGAAAGTCCTCGAGGCACTTGGGCTTCTAGAGGTTTGGCTTCTCCACCTAGTAGAGAGGGAACCCATCTAAAAGGCTGGGGTCCCTCCGATTGCACCCCACACCTTGAAGAAGTGCTTCTTGAACCCCTTATAGAATTGCTGGAAGAGCGTTAGAAACACCCTCCCAGCAACACTATTAAAACTGACCCACAGCTTCTTGCCTGGGCTTTTCACTTCGAAGAAGAAGAGAAATACATCCACTGATGACGTATGGCCAAGACAGTGGCAAAGGATTGCAAAGGCCCTCACGAACACCCAGTTGTTGGGGTGCAGTTGAGCGGGGGCGGCGTTCACCTCAGTTAGGAGTGCACACACGAAGGGAGTGAAGGGTAATCGAAGCCCAAGCCTCCGAAAAACGGTGGAGAAGATAAAACAGAAAGGGCTTTCATGGTCTGAAGACTCATTAGCACACACTGGCTCCCCTACTCTGCAAGCCACCATCCTCACGAACTTGTCGTGGTCTTTGCTGAAAATGCGTGATTTGTGGCAGGTATGCTTCTTCTTATAAGTAGCTATACTATCAAGAGAGGTAAAGTTGGATGTCTCATTTAGAAGAGCAGTGGGTGCCCAGTGGTATAAGGACTTATAGACGGAGGCAGAATGAGGAGGTTTGGTGTTGTAGATGGAACAGGGGATGAAGACGACACTGAGCTAGAATCTGAAGGAAGAGCTGGAGGAGGTTCTTGTTGGGTCATCTTAAATAAGGAAGAAAAAAAAAGAGAAGAAAAAACGTAACTTTAGAGAAGGAAGATGGTGTGACGCGACAAAACTAGAAAAAGTCAGAGAACAGAGACTCAAAGCGTAAAACAGAGGAAATGAATGTGTAGAAAACCTAAAATGCAGAAAACATAAACAGTCCCAAACAATTATAGCATGTTATGGACAACAAAATCATAAAGCAAGAACATTCGTCGAAGAAAAATCATACCTTTGAATGTTGAGGATTCAAAGGTTTGAGGTTTCAGAAGAGAGAAGAGAGAGCGTTTTCACAGAAATGCTCGAGAGAAATATTTGCTTAAGTAAAAGTGATGAAACAGTGAAGAGAGCGTAAAAGTTTAAGGGTTTGAACAGTGCACGAAGAAGTTTGAGCACCAACAAGTCCCAGCCGTTGATCTTGCCACATGTACGCTGATATAAAGGGTGTGGTGAGATGTCACTTCGGTGTACTGTTCACACCCATTACCTAGTGCCACGTAAGTTGCCCAACGCGATCAACTAGTCTCTTCACTGAAACAAGTTACAGCTCGAGACTGGGGGGCTTATGTCCTGACCAGTCCTCGGTCATCGATTTTAGAGACTGACCTCAAACATCGCACACCGGTGCCTGATAGTGGAAGTGGGCCACGTAAGGGGGGCCCCGGACGCACCTATTAGGAGATTGGTCAGTCTTCGGACATCGGTGCCATAGACCCCGACGTTGGAGATCGACATCAGACCTCGCCGACAGAGGGAGAGATCGGACATCGATGGTCTAAACGTATGATGAGCCACGCGAGGTGGGTCCCAAAATTATCCCAAATCATCAGGTAAAAGATCAGATGTGAGGGAAACCTAAGTCACGAGGGATCCATGCACGTGGTGTGTGTAGC
>Ga0123341_1006549_pt1 | contig 10532 bp, 9 predicted proteins | sample Turbeapinknodule_FD_89959 | JGI IMG/M metagenome (GOLD analysis project Ga0123341, IMG submission 89959) | Root nodule microbial communities of legume samples collected from Mexico - Turtle bean Mexico pink nodule | ecosystem: Host-associated > Plants > Roots > Nodule | place: Mexico: Nepantla...
ATAGGAAGCAGTGGGTAGGTTTCTGAAAGAATTTTTGTGATATTTGAATCTGCATTTTTACTATAAATTAAAAATTAACTTATACAGAATTTGACTTAAAATTAAAGTAACTTATATCTAAATTAATTTTAATTTATAAAAAAGAAATTTTTGTTCTTTATTTTCATTTTCTATAAGTTTTCTTTGAAAAGGTTTATTAAAACATTTTATAGCAAGAATGATATTTTTTTTATTGTTGAAAATGACTGTAAGTAATGCTCTCTATTTTCATACGCAAAAATGTGTGACAAATATTTTTTAAATAGGTGTTGCCTAACCCTCTTTTTTTTCTAACTTTATGAACACTATCTTCGGTCATTCATTACAACATTCTAAAGTTTTTTCTCACTATTTGCTGAATAATTATTTTTTTCTCTCACTATTTATTTGCTGAATAATTTTTTTTTTCTCACCAACTCTTTAAAAACTTATCAATCCATCCTATATAACATTGTATTAATTATAACTCATGAATAACGAGGTAGTAGAAGAAAAAATTATAAGCGTTAATACAAATTATATTAAAAAAAAATGGTAACTATGAAAAAAAGGAATTGAGAAAGAATGACAAGAGTTAATACAAACAATATGTAGGTTGGAGGTGGGGTATAATGAGAATTTTGTCTTATAAATGTAAGGGGGACTTAGGAAAAATGTTAAAAAACCTTATTAAGTAACTTAGGCAAAGAAAAAAAAAGTAGAATTGTTGTGCTTGCAAGAAAAAGTGAAAAATGTCTATGAGTGGGGTGATTCAGGTGTAACGGAAGGAAAATCCAACAATAAATTCACCTAAATGATTGTTGTGTTTGTTGGATAAAAGCACATTTGAAGTAACAATTTTTTTTATTAGTTGTGATTATACAAGTCTTGAAGGTAATAGAAGAAGGGGGAATGAAGATTAATCAACAAATACTCTTTGTGTGAGTATGAGTAGGAGTAGGAGGGAAGTGGGTAGAGTTGATTTTAAAAATGAAACCAATACTAATAAATATTGGAGTTGAAGTTTTTGTTTTCTTTAGAAAGGAGTATTTCAAATCACTATTTAATTCTTTTGAAAATGGAAAATTAAGAATGTGAACCAAAACCTTCTAAGCTATTGGATTGTTGGTTAGAGGAAATGAGGTGTGAATCCTATCTCAATAAAGAACTAGACACTTGGCAAATGTAAATACAAGAAGGTTGTTACATATTAAATGAAAAAGGATAATGATAGATCCACACTTATATTTTCCACTTAAATTCAATTTACAACTTTATAAGTTATTATTTTATTATAATATTCTATTTATATTTATTATTATAATAGAATATTTTATTATAAAAAGCAATTCTCAAATGGATATATATAAAAAAAGTGTGTAAAAAAAAGTTTTTCAATGAAAAAAAATATGAGGATTAAAATAAGTTTGAGATAGTAGGAGCAAAATCACTTTATAAATATTCATAATAATTATAAACAAATGGGGAAGAAGATGAAGGACTTGAAAAAAAAAAGCAGGAGAAAGTAAGTCTTAATGAGAATGATGTTTGGGAGATAAGGAAGTACAAGAGAAATTTTCACAAGCAACAATGCATAATGAGTTTTTACTTAGGCAAAGTTAAGATTTAGATGACTAAAGGAAGGAAATTATACCATGCAAACAACAACTAGAAAAGGTGTTGAGAGGAATGCGGGTTGAAGAAATTTTGGTGTAAGAATTAGGTACCATAAAAGAGGAACTTCAAAATTCCTTTAAGGATATAGATTTAATGAGGAAAAGTGAAGTGGATTTAATTTAGAGGAAGTGAATTTCGAAAAGATTAAAGATGACGATAATTATTTACTAACTTTTATGTTTGAAATTATTGAAGTTAAAGAGACAATTGGAGAATGTGATAACCATAAAAACATTAGATCGAGTGAGTGTAACAAATTCATTAATGAATTTTGGATTTTGAGATCTATTAAAAAATATTTTTATTAGGCTTGTAGAGGAAAATTATGAATATGGAAAGTTACTAAGAAGATGTAATCCATCATTTATCACTTTTATACCTAAGGTAGGAAATTCAACACAATTAAGGGAATTCATACCTATATCATTAGAGGGATGTAGTTGATAAATTTCAAAGTGCTTTTTTAGAGGAAATGACCTATTATAGAGTGTTCTTGTAACAAATGAAGTGATCGATGAGTTCAGGAGGGAGGGGAAATGGTGTTTGGTGTTAGTTTAGAGTTGATTATGAAAAGACATACAACATAGTTGACAAAAAGTTTTTATTATACATACTTAAAAGATTGAGATTTTGTAAGAAATGAACTTGGATACTAATATAATATCAATTTTATTAACTGAGAGCATGACAAAGGAATTTAATATGAATAGAGGTTTTGAGATAAGGAAATTCATTATCTCTTTCCTTATTATCGTCTTAGGGGGAGTTTTAGTAGTTTGATGAGAGAAGGAAAAAAAATAAAAATTTGTTTTCGATGTTTAAAGTAGGAAGACATAAAATATAAATGAGTATTTTATATTATGTAGATGATACAATTCTTTTAGACAAGGCTAACAGGAAAAATATAATGGCAAGCAAGAGTCTCATGAAAAGTTTTGAGTTATTTCCAATATTCAAAGTTAACTTTTTCAAGAGTAGTTTTGGAGTATTTGAACTAGAGAAGAGTATTATAGGAGATTGTGTAGAAAAGTTGAATTATGGAATTTTGAAGTTCCCTTCTACTTATTTAGAGCTACTATATGAAAGGAGAAGATATGGAAATCTATTCTTAAAAAATGTATAAAAAACTGACTTTACTTAACTCAATGATACCTTTATTCTATATTTCTTTCTTTAAAATATCAATCAAAGTGTGTAGGAAGCTAACAAGTATTCAAAGTTAGAATTTATGGAGTGACAAGGAAGTTAAAAAAAAAAGATGGATTATATTAATTGGGAGAAGGTATGTTATCGAAATGAGCATGGTGATATAAGAGTGAAGGATATTTTTTTCTTTTATGAGACACTTATGGGAAAATAGAGATGGTTTTTTTAGAAATGAGCAACACTTTATGAAATAAGATTTTTCCTTCTAAATATGGAGAAATGAAAATCTCATTGGAGTGGAGGCAAATAAATATAGTTTAATTAATTAGTGGAAGATTTGTGGAGGAGAAAGTCAAAATTAAATAGTTTGAGAACATGGTCTTTAAGATGATACTAGTTGGTTCTCATACTAGTTAAACACTTTGGCAAATTGTTTTAGTAGATTGTAACTTGTATTAGAGCAATAGAAGGTGGGAAATTTGGAAGGATGTGTAGGAGACTCATGGCAGAGGAAACATTTTATTTGAGAGAAAAATTATTACAAAAATCTAATTATACAACTAGAGAAAGAAAAAGTAAAACAAAATAAGGATGATAGATGAGTATAAATGAATGTATATAGGTTGTCGATTTGAATTACAACAATGTTCTAAAAAAAAAGATTAGATAGTCGATTGATCTCATCTTTAAAAAAATAGAAGAGTAAATTTTCAAAAGATAGTTTTTTTTGTAAGTTGACACTTTTCTAAACTTATCTTTCTATAAGAGACAATTTGAGAAGAAGAAAGATATAATAGGGTGTACATGAATTTTCTATTTCTTTAAGAGAAAAAAGACAAGTAATAATGTGTTTTTCATGTTGTAATTTTTAATTTGTGAGGTAAAAAGTATTATGGTTGGGTACATTTTAGTAGAATTTTCCCCATTAATCCACAAGTGCATTTCTAGGAACAAAAATTTGGAGTGAATGTTGAAGAAAGTTGAATGGAAAATAATTTGGTTTGTAGTTAAATGGAGGTTTCATGAAATAACAAGTTAAATTGAAACCCATGTCTATAATTTATACAATGAAAATACTACCTTGAGCTCTACAACTCGAGAGGTAAATTTATGGAGCTAAGTGGAGGAGAAGGAAAACATAGATATTGATGATTAGTGACTTATAAGGATGAAATTGGTTTTTTGAGTAATTGTGAGTTCATTTATAAAAACTCATTCATAGGATTTTTTCAAGTTTTTTTTTTAACTTATGTAAAAGCTTATTTAATTTTTTTTCTTTTTAAAAACAGTTACAGAAGAAATAGGTTAAAACAAATTCTACATAATTAAAATAAGCATGTCCTTATTAAAATTGGGTAGATATCGATACTTTCCCCAAACATTGTATCCTTAAAAAATCATTTCTTTAAGCCTAGTGCTAACTCTTGGATATGCTATAATAACAACCAACACAAAGGTAATTATTATAGGGATAGACCTTGAAATAAATCCTTGATTTAGACCTAAAAATTAATTATTGAAAAATCTATTGTTATGTAGTTAGATATGGCATCACATTAGAAACAGTCCTAAACTTTAAATGAAGCTGCATAATATAAACTAATTATAGATTATTAGTAGTTAACGAGGTCATTAAAGAGATGAAACAAGTAAAAAGTAGAAACTAAATGGTGTATAACGTGATTAACTTTAATATTTGTTAATTAGCTGGCATTTTGTAGTTAATATGAATATGCAATTAAAGCATATGTGTGTTATAGAACACTAAGCAACAATTGTGAAAAGAGATAAAGTGTTATTAAAAGGATGAAGGTGTTGTGACATGAATGAGAGAGGTTGACAATGGGACACCTCCACAAACGACCAAAGAGATTAAGCCCAAATTTTGTTGCAAGCGCTGTGTTTAGATGGTGAGATTCTGTAATTAGTATAAACATTTTTATAATCATGCATGTCAACTTTTAATTATATTTCCAACTGTCACCACTCCCAATCTAATCTAATTCATAGGCTTTGAATTTGATTGATAGGTTTTCCTTTTGCACTTTCGTGGCCATCACCCGTCAATTATCATCATCATCATCTTCTTCTTCTTCTCTTCCATTAATTCTCTTATGATCCAATTAACCTTTCTTTTTCCTTTTCTTCTTCTCATCCCTCCACGTCTTTCATTTTTTTTTTCTCTCTTTTCTATCAAGGTCCATATTTTTCACTCCATTTTCATGCATCACCTAATTTTCTCGCTGTTATTCTCCTCATTTGTCTTTCCCTTTTAAGGAATTAATGGAAATAAGGAAAAAAAATTATATATTCAATGCATATTTGTTGCTTAAAATAATTCAATTAGACAACACAATTAAAGATGGCATTGTTCATTTGTTCTTATCCATTATAGAGTCCTTGTTCATACTGCGTGTTTAATTGACCAACCACAAGATATAATTACATGCCTTTTTATAAAAATAAAAAAATTGTTGAAAATATCTAAACAAGCTTTTTTTTTTTAATTTTATACGTCGTTTTGCACCATTAAAATTAAGGGTTATGTGTGTGTATATATATTACATTGTTAATTTAGATTCATATTGGCATTGTTTTGTTTTTGTTTTTTTAGGTTTGTCCTATTCGACATTATTATTCCCTTTTTTAAGTGGAAGCATTGTTATTCCTTCTTTATTGAGACTAATAAAAGGCACATAACGTTGAATTTTTTTCTTGTATTAAAAAAATATGTACGTGTTGTATAACTGTTACATGTAAAATTATAAGATGTCATTTTTTTATCACTTAGTATTGGACGGATGCGATTAAAAACCGTCATATACATTCTGGCAGTGGACCCCACTCATTTTCCGTGTTTTATTCTTATCCATCTCACGGCTTGTATTCCTCCATTTTTCTCACGAGATTTTGAGTATTCCACTGTCTATTATTCATTTATTTCTACTTATATATATATATATATATATTATGAAATTATTATCAACACTTCCGTAGGTATGATAGAAAGGAGATTCTCATTGCTTTTTTTTTACATTTTTTATTTATTTATAGATAAAATAAAATTGAAATAGCAAAACAATTATGACTTCTTTGTATTTTTTTCTCTTTTTGTAACTTATTTTTTAAAATGTTTTATTCACTTAAATCATGAATGAATATCCTTAAAAAACCTCAGAATTGGTAAATTTTTATGCAACAAATTGAGTCTTTGATTACATGATTATGAATATTATGGATATGTTTGGATTTTATTAATTAGTGTAATAATATGATTAACATATTTTAGATACAAAGAACAAAATTTACCTTAAAATCCAGTTTATTTAAAAATGATAATGATTTTTTTTCAACTTTAGTGGAGTTTAATTAAACTTAATTTTCAAACTCACATCAATACGCAACAGAACTATATTATGTGTGTCTTTTACCACCAATCCCAAGTCAAAGTTGATAATGTTAGTTACTTAAAAATATGGTGTTTTTCTCCTGCATTTATTGTTATTTGATCCTTTATTAATTATTTTCTATGATTTATGAATATATTTATCATAATATTAAACTTAAGCAGATATTAAAAAGTAAAAACTCAATAAAGAGAAATTAAAAAAATGAAAATTTAAATAATTTTCATGATTTTTAATTACTCTATTTATTTCATAATTCTTTTACATTTGTATTAAAAAATTATAATTGGTTCTCTAGACCCTTTAATTATAGGTTATATGGGAAAATTTACAGGAATATAAATTTACACTGAATTTACGTAAATATATTAAAAAATTATCACAAATTTGGGAAAGTTGTACTCCTGAGAAACAACTTGATTGTTCTAAGGTGATTCTAGCCTTAGACGACTTCAATTGCACATAAACAGATACACTGAAGTCGTGATCATCCTACACGACTTTAGTTCAAAAAAATTATATAGAAGTTGTACTAGGTAATGACTACTTTAATTAATAATGTAAATATGCTTAAATTGTTAATTTTTTTAAATGAAGTCGTCATAAGTTTATAGAATTGTAAATAAATGAGGTAGGGTTTATGGAATTATAAATAAAAAGAAGTAGGATTTATACATTGATTAAAAAATAGATAACAATAAAAAAAATTAACAATACCAAGTATTACTATTATTGTATAAAAGTGAATAAATCATCCATGAGAAGTTTAGCCACATGGTGATCTTCTTCTTTGTCTTCTTGGTTGTCCTTGTGGCTCTTGTTCAGAAGGAAAGTTAGGAGGTGGTGCAAAGGGACTGTCATCGTGTCTTCGACTTCATTGTAGTCACTTAGATTTCCAGACACATGTGAAGACATTTTTTGTCAATAACAATGCATGAATGACATTGGATTGTAGACATATGGGGGGTCATGGTGGAGGTGACAAAGATATTTGATGGACCAGCAAAGCAATTGAAAGGTTGTTGATGGAAACGCGATTTGAATGACATGTTGTGGGGTTGATCCATATATTTGAAAAATTGAGTTGGTTGAACCCCTGGCAAATGAAAAGATTGTTGTTGAAATGGTTGAACATTAGAATAAGACCCAACATGATGTTGATAGGATTTTGAATAAGGTTGTGTAGTCTCATGTGACACATCATATTGTTGCAAAAATATTTGTTAATTTTGGATGAATGAAAGAATGATAATAAAAAATTTTGGAAATTAACTTGCATCGTCATCAGACGTTGAGTGTATAGGTAATATGTAGGATACGTAGCAGACAATACGAATGATATACCATTGCATGTATGGTGTATTGTCATGCAAATGACCATTTATGTTGAAATTATTTCCCTAAATTAGACTATTGTGACAATCATTCTACATAACTATCCATGTGGCATGATACTGTGGCCAATATCGGTAAGTCCTTCCTCTCATATCCTCTTTGTGATGTTGATCAAGGTTGAATGGGTGAGTTGAAATACTTTGCCAAAATCCAAACTAGAGCATAACCCTATCAACTTGATGAAATTCAACTGTTGTTAAACAAATGAGAGGAGCTACCACCTGAGTAATTGGAGAAACCTCTATAGTTATCAACCGACTAACTTCATCTCCCAATATGAAGTCCAAATAAACTGTAAATAAATGTTGGTTACATCAGTAATACAAAAATATAATTTAAAATGGTATGTAAGATTCAGTTTTCTTTACAACCTCTTTATGTTTAATTGCACCAAACATGTTACGTATTTGAGTAAGGGTGGTTGTTGTTGTGTTTGTCCTATGCATCCTCCGAGACCTCCTAACATAAACATATGAAGATAAATAAATGTAAATCAAACATAACATGACGTAAAATTTATATTCATGTGTCATTAATGAATACAAAAATAACATACATTTTCGCAAATGGGTATAAGGTAATCTTTTTTTTCTTAGACACAAATGGACATGTGGCATGTTGGTGGAACATCAATAAGTGGTCATGATCAAATAGTAATTAGAGGTATCATGGAAAACATAGGTGAAGATGACGATAACTATGATTTCGATTTGGAAGACGAAGATGTTGTTATGACATCTTCTTCAGAACATATTATGCCAGACAGTCGATTTGGATATAACATTGAACATGAGCTGCACGAGCGCATGTCTTTCACATCAAAGGAGACTACATTGAATGTCATAAAGCAATACCACATAAATAATAATTACAAATTTTTCGTCAAGGAATCAAAGCCAGACAAATTTGTCGTTTGTTGCATGCATCATGACAACGAGTTTCAATGTTGAATACATGCATCTTTTAGAAAAATCCAAAGACAATGGGAAATAAAAAAATTAGATGCAAAGCATACTTGTTTGTCAACCACTCTTTCTGAAGATCATGTAAATTTGGACTCAACCCATATTGCGTCCATAGTGTTGACTTCGGTTAAAGCAAATTTGTCTATCCCAATCAAAAGCTTAATTGCAAAAATAAAAAATATACATGGTTATACTATCACATATAGAAAAGCATGGTTGGGAAAATAGAAAGCTTTTGCTCTAGCATTTGAGGATTGGGAACAATCATATAATGATCTTCCTAGATGGTTGAAAGCAATTTAGGAATTTTTTTGTAGTATATTGCTTCTCTTTGTATGTTAGATGGTGTTGAAGACATATCTTGTTACATTTTGGATCGTGTGTTTCGGTCTTTTAAGTCTTGCATCAACAATTTCAATTTTTCCAAGCCCATTGTACAAGTTGATGGCACATCTTTAACCGAAATATATCATGCAACATTGATTACTGCAATCACTCAAGATAAGAATCATAACATATTTCCATTAGTGTTTGTCATTGTTGAAGGCGATAGTCGAAAGACTTTGATTTAGTTCTTCCAGTTATTGCGATTTACACCTCACCCAAATTTGTGAATGACTATTGATAGAGGAACCGACATAATCTCAACATTACAATCTGAAGAAGTTAGATGGGAAGGAGATGATCTCATATATGTGTATTGCATATGGCATATCGCATCCAACTTCAAAAAAATGTTCAAAAGTTCTGAGTTGAAGCAATAGTTGATCAACACGAGTAAGAACATTACTTAGCTTGCCTCACACATAATTACAAAGTTTTTTACCATTTAGCTAATTTCATTTACTACTTTATGACAACTTATGAAATGAAGCAACCAATTGTACAAGCAAAGCTATAGGCTATGCAATGAGTTCAAGTAAGTAGTTTCCTGAATAGATTGCATTTCGTTAGAAAAGAAGACTCATACGTACAATGGAGGCAAGATGTATGACCACAATTCTAGCGTAATGCATGAACTTTGTTCTTAAGGGAGCTCGTTCCTAGCCGATTTTCGCTTTGGTAAAGACAACATTGAAAGAACAAAAATATGGTTTGTGGAACGAAGGTTGAAGATAGACATGATGCTACACACATGTCATTATTAACCAAAAGATATTATAGTCTTACTAAAAAAAATCAACAAAATTTGGCTATGTGTTTTGTGCAAATGTTTAATCGAGAGAATTCAAAATTTATTGTCCAAGAATTAGTCACCCCCACCATGGTTGATGAACAATGTCATATACAATTAGATTAAATTATTGGTGGTGTGATTGTGGCCACTTTCAAGCTCTCTGACTTCCCTGCCCTCACATAATGGCCACTTGTTCCTCTTATCATTTACAACCGATGGCATTCGTTGATTGAGTGTACAACCTCCACACTATTAAAAAGACTTATGAAGTTGAATTTCATCGAGTTAAAAACGAGGATTATTGGTCTACTTATACTAGACCAAATTTCATACATGACCAAATTTTAAGAAGACCTACCACTACTCTTTTCCAGAATGAAATGGGTCAACCAATTCAGAACAAGGCAAAAAAATGTTCTTCCTGTTGAACCAAGTGGTATTCAAGCTTTGAAGAATTCAAACCCTTTGAAGAATGTTGAAGGCTTGGCTGTGCTTGCTGTTACTGAGCTGTCTTAGATAGGATCTAGGGTAGATTGTTTATGTAATCCACTCTTGATTGAATCCAAAGCATAGGCATTCTGCTTGTATTGATTTCAGAATTGCTTCTGTAACAAGTGTAATCCGTGTATCTGTTGAACAAGAATCTTTGTGTGTTTGCTGAGAAGTGTTGTGTGTTCTTGAGGGGATCAAGATCAACATTCTTAGTGTTGGTGTGTTGGCCAAGAGAAGTGTGTGTCTTGAGGGGAT
>Ga0123341_1006551_pt1 | contig 10531 bp, 7 predicted proteins | sample Turbeapinknodule_FD_89959 | JGI IMG/M metagenome (GOLD analysis project Ga0123341, IMG submission 89959) | Root nodule microbial communities of legume samples collected from Mexico - Turtle bean Mexico pink nodule | ecosystem: Host-associated > Plants > Roots > Nodule | place: Mexico: Nepantla...
TAATAACTGGCGACTACACGAGCCCCCCGACTTCCTTCCCTTCTGCCAGCCAGGCGTCCCATCAACACGCCTATACAATAGCTTGATGCCACGTCATTACTTCCGACTACCAGGGCGGTACAATATTTAATTATTAATCCTTAAACTATAAGAGATAATTGTTACTTTTATTTTAGATATAAAATTGTTGTAATTAGTATATTAGAAAACAAAATATGTAACAACAATTCAAACTTATAATATCCTAAAATAAATAAATAAAATTATTGGTTTATTATAAAATAAATCATGTAACAATAATTCAAATTTATAATATGATAATAAATTTATTTTTAAATTATACAACCTCTTTGTAAGAAGAAAGAGTGTTAAGATAACAACATTAAGATAAGATTTTGAGTATCTTGTTATAACTATGGGTAGTGAAGATTATTATTATTTATGTTGGTGTCAACAATATTTAATTATAATTGGTGAGATATATCCAAATAATAAGGTTAAACAAATTCTATGAGATGTCACTCATAAATTTACGAGATCTTTTTATTTTATTTTTTTATCCCCTTTCTAAGTTATAAAAAATCACTTTGGAGTGATCATAGTACAATATTTTATCTATTCTTTCACTTTCGCTTCATTATCATCATCATTATCATGATCTCTCACATTAGAAGAAATTATTCTTGTTACTGGATATAGAGTGTAATAGTGTAGAAGTGCATGTTTAGGAAAGGTCTAGCAAGGAAAGACTTGGTATTTAAGCGTATCCATTAGTGACCCACCTCTCTTTCCTAGGAACTTACCTGGTGTACTAGTTCACAATCTACAATCATTGTTTCGGTAAAAATTATTATTCATAGTGTATAATTCGATTTAAACTCTATGGCAAAAAAATGAGATACATACAACAATGATCGAACACTTTGACAAATTTTCCATAACTCACCTCAACAATGACGAATTATTATGTCGATGTCCTATCGTAGCATGCCAGTAAAAGGAAGTACAACACCGAACTTTTATACTATACAGGATCATTGAAGTGTTAGGCAACGAAGCATATCGACTGAAAATTCTTGATAAAAGAGAAATCCCGAGGACATGGTACACTGTCAGTCTTAAGTTTTATTTTAAATGAATTTTACTACTTTAGTGAACAATTTAACTGTTTTGATGAAAAAATTTATGATGACACTCTTTTCCCTATAATAACGAGAGCGTCCTCATTGAATAAATTTGATTACTATTCATATACTACATTACGAACAATTTTTTCAGATCAGACCAACTTGACCGAATCCTTTGATCGGACCAACTTGGTCAACGACATTTCTACAAACGAACTGACTTGGTCAAATCCTATAATCGGACCAACTCAATTGCCAACGGTTTCTACAAACGGACCGACTTGGTCGAATCCTACCAACTCGATCATCACAGTTTCTACAAATGAATCGACTTGTTTGAATCTTAAGATCGGATCAACTCGAGCGTCAATGGTTGATGCAAACCAAGCTCACAAAGAGTTGACCAATGGTGCAAGCTATGAGAAGACATCTCCTTATTTAAGTGAAGACCCTACCATGGATCTAGAAGAACTCAACAGAGGGAGAAATGGACAAGGAATTGAGGTGTTTGTGAGGCTTGAGTCCTCTAGCTTTAAGGTCTTATCTTGAGTGAGTTGAGAGCTCACAAGTGGCGGCCCTCTACACTTATCTTGGAGAATCCACCATCCAAGTGGCGTGTTCATCCTCTCATTCCATCATCCATAAGCTTCATTTTCCTTCATCTTTGTTTTTCATCTTCCATTCCATCAATTCTCTTTGTTATATGTTCTTGTTTAATTCCATTTCTTCCATTCGGTCAAATCATTTTGTTGTTTCCTTTTTGTTCTTTAATTTTCTCATTTGCATCATTGTCACCCATATTCTTGTGTTTTTCTCTTTGCCCTTGTGAAGTGAACCTTCACACTTACTTAACCACTTGGTTAAGTTCGTGTCCAATGGGGATCTTCTTAGGGTTCTCACCATAATTGTGCTAAAATCTAAATCTTCAGTAAAGTGTCATCTTAAAATGGACAAATCTAAAATCAACTCACATCAATGGTTTCTACAGAAGGACCGACTTGGCCGAAGCCTAAGATCATAACAACTTGGTCGTCATGACTTCTACAAATGGACAACTTTGGTCGAATCATATGATCAAACCAACTCGATCATAACGATTTCTACAAAAGGACCCACTAAGTTGAATCCTAAGATCAGACCAACTCGGTCACCATGACTTCTTCAAATGGACCGACTTGGCCGAATCATATGATCGGACAACTCGGTTGAATCCTACGATCGAACCAACTCCACCATCACGGTTTCTACAAACAGACCGACTTGGTTGAACTCTAAGGTTGGACCAACTCGGTAATTTTGTTCCTAAAAATCTACTTGGCTGAAGTCTAAGGTCGGACCAACTGAGTAATTTTGTTCCTAAAAATCTACTTGGTCGAACCCTAAGGTTTGACCAACTCGATAATTTTGTTCCTACAAATCTACAAGGCAACTTTGCCAAGGTGAAGGGTGGATTTGCCCATCGTTATCATTTCTACTAGTAAAATAAATTGGATATCAAAAGGAATTAACTCAATTGACGACTGAATTGTGAAGGAAACGTCCTAACATCGATCACACCCAACATCAAAGCCATCTCAATCACCTCGAATCAATTCGTCCATAAAATACTGTAGATACTTTATGAGTAAATAAGGTTGTCTACTCTTAAGCCCACCGAGCAGATTCATATCGGAGACGATCAAGTTCGACATTTTACGCTTGAAGGCGAGCGACGTCCTTCAGGAGATCCAAAATTTGATGAACCTTTTTGTCTTCCTCTTTTTTCCTCTTCTTAAATTTTAGAATGGTCAAGCACACTAATGGTGTGACTTAGCCAAGCAGGCTTTCTGCATCGCTACAGAGGCAGTCCTCGTTAAACTTCTTCAACAGATAGCACAACTTATTATGGGCTGAAATATCGAAGCTCGAATCCCATAAGCTTGTTTTTCCCCTCGAGCAATCAGTGGCGTCACACTCTAAGGATGTACCTTCTACTTCTACCCCTAAGTCTTCTACCAAAACCTCAAATACTAAGTGTCTTAAATGTCTAGGTTTTTGGCACATTGTTGCAAATTTCCCTAGTAGAAGAACTATGTTGGTTAAAGGGGGTAGTAGTAAGTGATCATAACTCATAATGATGAAAACCCATCCAGCCTCGAAACAGTTGGCTAAGAAGATTAGAAGCAGAAAAACGAGCTCAGAAGACTTTTATCTCAGGGATAATTAAACATTGTTTGCTCTTCAATTTTTCTCAAGTTTTATAAACATTGTATAAAGTAGTATAGGCTTTATTTTAGCCTTGTCTTTGGGCCAATTTTCATGGGCCATGTATTAGGTCAATTAGAATACGGTGTAAATAGAAAAATACGGCTGTTCTTTTATGAGTGAAGAGTTTTAGGGTTAAAGCTTGAACCTTGGCTGCCCATAGCACTATAAATACAAGTGTTAGGCCCCTTGTATAAAAGCTTTGAATAGATTATTGAGTTTCTACCAAATTTTACCCTCAACTGGTCTCTTAGCTCACTCCTTGCTAACCTTATTTCTAAGTGTTTTAGCATGGAACCTCTTAGGAGTTGGCCTAACCTCTCTTAAGCTTCATTATCATTCTCAATACACCAATACTTCACATTCTCTTTCACTCATTTTAGCCACCAAATTCTACACCCCAAAAATTTAAAACTAAAGAGACAAAGCCATAGCTCACAATCTTCTAGATCTAACTCTCCTTCCTCTTTAAAACCCAAGTGAGGATGAATCTTGTTAGAATATTTGGCTTGAAACAAGCGGGGGATGAATTGTTTTCGCAAAGTTTTAGCAAATACTAGTGTTAGATTGAAAACTTCAACTAAATCAACCAATTGATTAACCTATCAGTTGGTTATTAAAAGATCAATAGTTATGTAATCAGAATTTAAACCTATTAATTTTAGAAATCAATTGATTGTTTTATGCGTAAAACACTGAAACAATATATATCACAAATATCAAAGTAAGGAAGAGAAAGATCACACGAAAGAATTGTATTCGTTCACTCTTAACCAAAAGCTACATCCAGTCCTCTGCACACCACTCAAAAATCACTAAAGTAATCAAACTACATTACGAAAACAACCAAGTGTATTGATTTTGAACCCTTCAAGAATACACAACACTTTCAACAAAACACGAATTTAAGAAACATTATATGAAATTCTTTACAACATAATACAGTATTAAAGAATAAATTTAGAATACACATGGGTTTTACACAGTTCAAGAACAACAAAGAAGATTGTTGAAAAAGAGCTTTGATGACTCCAAATCTCCATGGATTGCTTGAAGGTTGATGGTAGCTTAGATGTGTGTGTTCTGAAGTAGTTTGAATTTGTTAATTCACTCTTAGTTAGAATCCAAAGCTGGATTAAATAAATCTTTTTTAAAAAGTGTTTTATGAAGAAGCAGAAAAAACAACCAGACAAAACAGGCGATTGTTTTTTGAATTTTCTCAACTAAATTCTAATAAGTTAGTTAAATTTGCTTTAAATGATTTGGAAATGTTTTAGCTTTTATAATAAATGTTTTTAACTGCTTCTTGGAGTATATATGTTCTGTTTTACGCTCCTAGCTACTTACTTACAAGATCAGTTCGTTCTCCCCTCCTTTGAGGGTGTTTCGTGTAAAAGGGTTGGGATACCCCTTTGTATCCCTTTTAATTTAATTCCATTCTTTGTTGATAAAAAAAAGTTTGTTTAATCAAGTTTTAAAAAAAGATTGCTTAAGGCTTTGGATATTTTTCTAAGAGTGAAGTAGGATTTGTCGTGTACTTTGATTTGATCTATATCAGATGTGATCAATCCTATTTCTTTCTTCATTTGTAATTTTGTAAGTACTGGTTTTCACAGAGTCAGAGGGTGTCCTAATCTGTGGTCTGATTGTGGTGTGCCAAAGGAAGTGTGTGTTCTTGAGGGGATCAAGATCACTTATTTGGTGGTTGTGTGATTGTAATCTGCTTTTTGATTACTTAGTGGATACCCAGAGGTTTTTGGGAATTAGATGTAGCTCTTGGTATAAGAGTGAACTAGTATAAAATTGCTTGTGTGATTCTTTCTCTCCCTAAACTATTTTATATCTGTTTTTAGTTATTTTTATACATTGTTGATAAAAACAATCGGTTGAATCGCAGAAACAACCAGTTGAATTTCTGAAATTCAACTAAAACTATTTTGTAAGTTGTGTTCTTTCATTCCTTTCGCTGTGATTCTTCTTTGACTTTCTTCATACCTTCAAACTTTTCGAAAAACGTTTTAAAAACAATTCACTCCCCTCTTGTTTAAGGCCTAAAATTCTAACAAACATAACCCAAAGTCTACTTCAGACCGTAGCAATGATCCAAGATTTCAAGATTCTAAAGCTCTTTGATTTTCTCTTGAAAACGTATTCTATAATCTCCCTTTGTTGTATTTTGAAATGATGAGAAATCTATCTTTACATAGACTTGAAACATTTTTAAAACGATTTGATCATTTAAAGAAATTTGTTTAAATCATTTAAAAAATAGTTTAAAAATCATAACAACATTATGTTAAAATCATTTAATTGATTCTTAAAATAAACTGATTGTTTTCATGTTATGTTGAAATCACAACATAAAAAATCAATTCATTTATCGAAATAACTGACTGATTTTACTTAATAGAAAAAAAAACAAATCATTTTTAAATCCTTTTAAAAACCTTAAGTGTTTTTCAATCAGTTGATACGATAAATCAATCTGTTAAAATACTTGTTATAGTCATCAGACTTAAATAGAAGTTATTTCAACTAATTTAAAATACGAATCAACTAACTAAAAATAACACAAATTTGAAAAACAAAACATTCAAATGGGATTTAAAACCATATTAACTTGGATCATAACTGGATACAAATTTACAATACAAAATCTACCTAACTAGACACACACACATCAAGAGATTTTTCATGATAGATTTGCAAATCAACAAAACCACTTTGTCAAACAAATGTGAAATACCATGTGAAAGTGATTTGTCAGTGGTAAGGCGAATGTTAGGGCAAGCTCAAAAACCTATGGATGAAACTCAAAGGGATAATATTTTTTCATACCTGATGCCTTATCAATAACAATTTATATTCCATGATTATTGTTCTCGCCAGTTGACCTGATGTGGACTCGATGGAGAGCTCCACTATTGATCTACCTTCTCTGACAGGTTTGGAAATCAGCTTCGTTGGACAGAGGGGGCTCTCTACCTGTTGATTACACTTCGATGATCAAGTCAGTGAGAGCACTAGAGATATCAAATCAGTTTCAGTCTTAGTATTCAGAAACAGCGTCCCTTTATCGGGGGTCTCAAGCCCACTTTATAGATCTCCCGTCAACAACTTTCTCTAACGAGAATGTAATCTCAACATAAGAGCATTTAATCATAACATAAAAACCACCTGCTAATGGGCACCATTTATCTTCAGGTGCTAATAGCAGGAAAACATTTTGTTTAACATGTGCACCATTATTCTCAGGTGCTCCTCTTTTATTATCAACAACTATTAATTAATATGTAACTAACATGTGTTAATTAAAATATAACTAACATGCATATTATCACAAGAGATAACATATCTCTTTATTTTCATAATAATATCATAACAAACTTAAATAACATGATAATTATTCATTTATGTTATCTTCATAATAACGTGATAACAAATTTACATATATTTGTTATTTTTATAATAATATGATAACAGATTTAAACAATGACAATTATATATTTCATCTTCAGAATAACACCACAACAAATAAAATATCTCTTTATCTTTTATCTTAATTACCTTTTTTGGGCTAACCAACATCTGGGTCGAGCTCACGACCCACCTCTTGGGCCCAAACACCAAGCTGACCTCCCCAAATACTTGGGTTAAGATGACGAGCTCTCCTACTTGATACAATCATTGATGGGGGAAAGTTGAACAAATGTGGCAAGTACAAGATAAGTGGAGAAACTTGGATTGTCCACTATCTTCCATACAAAGCCCTGTAAATTACAATGGCTTAGTGAAAATGGTGAATTAACAAACAAGTCCTCATAGCTTTTACCATTGAAAAATATAAAAAAAAATGAGGTATTATGAGATGTTGTGCCCATGGAACAACATATGTTCTTTTCGGAAGGCCTTTGCTGGAATGCTGCTAGCCAAAGAGATAGAGGTGAAGAGTTTGATGGCGAAGAGTGACTCCATGTTGGTAACAGGATACGTTACAGGAGAGTACCAGGCCAATGACCCCCAAATGGCCGCCTACCTACAGTATGTTCTGATTTTGAAAAATACTTTCGCGGTGTTTGAGTTAGTGCATGTCTCTCAAGAACAGAATACCCGAGCTAACTTGCTAGCAAAGTTTGTCAGTTCAGGCAAGGAGGGCAGGCAGAGGACAATCATACAGGAGACCTTGAGGAAACCTCGAACCACCACAGATGACGCAGCAGAAGTCCAGCAGATAAGCACCTCAAAAAATGTTAAGAGAAGTCATCGATCGTTGACTCAAGAGACCCTGAAGACGCCCAGAATAAGCACATACATGTTACCAGGGGAAGAGTCAACGCAAGTTTGCCTAGTTGAAGGAGGCGAGACTTGGATGACCCCCTATCAACGCTACTTGGCTTATGGGATACTCCCGCTATAACACACAGAGGCCAGAGTAGTCAAGAAGAATTCGAGCAGATACACCCTGATCGACGGGAATTTGTTCAGACATGGTTTCACTCACCCCACCCTGATATGTGTAAGTGGTGAGCAGTGCACGTGCATTATGGCAGAACTTCACGAAGGGATATGCGGAAGTCACATCGGTGGTCGAGCTCTCTCATCGAAGGTCGTTCGCGTAGGATAGTACGGGCCAACCATGAGGGAAGACTGCACGAGGTATGCACAGCAGTGCAAGCAGTGCCAGCAACATGCCGACTGGCACAACGCGCCCCCAGAAGAGTTGAGATCGATTTATAGCCCATGGTCGTTTCATACCTGGGGGATCGACATTCTGGGTCATTCACTTTAGCAGTGCGGCAAATGAAGTACCTCATGGTTGTCATTGAGTACTTCACAAAATGGATAGAGGTTGAACCAGTGGCGCAGATCACAACCCACAAGGTCCAGCACTTTGTGTGGAAGAATATAGTATGCCGCTTTGAAGTCCCAAAATGGTTGGTGTCTGATAATGGCACCCAATTTATTAGTCAACAGTTGGGCAAGTTGTGCACAGAGTTGGGCATAAAGCAGGTGTTTGCATCCGTCGAACACCCCCAGACGAATTGACAGGTCGAGTCTGCCAACAAAGTTCTACTCAAAGGTCTGAAGAGAAGGCTGGAAAAAGCCAAGGGGACCTGGGCAGAAGAAGCTCCTAGAGTTGTGTGGGCTTACCACACCACTCCCCAGTCCACTACCAAAGAAACGCCCTTTAGCTTGGTGTACGGTTCAGACGCGATGATTCCCCAGTCCACTACCAGGAGAGCTCACCACGTTTTCAAAACTTCGTGGCCGAAGAATCCAACGAAGAAAGAAAGGTGAACCTGGATCTACTGGATAAAGTCAGGGAGGAAGCAAGAATCAAGGCTGAAGCCTTGAAGAGAAAGGTGGAGTACGGGTACAGCTCCAAGCTGAGACCTCAACAGTTCCAGGTCGCCGACCTGGTGATGCAAAATGCCCACCATACCAGTTAGAAAACAAGTTGTCTTCCAAGTGGAATGGTTCCTTCCGCGTGACAGAGGCCCTTAGGAATGAAGCATACAGGCTCGAGACCTTAGAAGGTGGAGCAATGCCTCACACGTGGAACGCGACCAACCTTAAGTTTTATTTCATATAAGATTATTGCATTGAACACAGTTTTAAGGGACACTTGTTTTCCCTTATAAGGGTTTTTTAATGAGGTCACCCAATAAATTTTCAGTTATTCAGTTAAAGAAATGTATTTTGTACAGTGCAGTTAATGAACCTCTCCCTAGGGTTAGAAACCTCAAGACTGGGAATAGTACGGTTCTTCGTGAGCCTCCCTCTTGAGTAAGAACACAAAGGTCGAGAACAGTATGGTTCAACAGTTAAAATCCTCCCCTACCTTTAGGGCGAGGTCAGTAAAACGAACCTCTCTTTTGGTTTGATACACCAAGATTGGGAATAGTAAGGTTCTTCCTGAGCCTCCCTCTTGTGTGAGTTTACAAAAGCTGAGAACAATATGGTTCAACAGTTAAAATCCTCCCCTACCTTTGTACAGTTAGGGCGAGGTCAGTAAAACGAACCTCTCCTTTGGTTTGATACACCAAGATTGGGAATAGTATGGTTCTTCGTGAGCCTCCCTATTGTGTCACCAAAGTTGAGAATGGTATGGTTCAACAGCTAAAATCCTCCCATACCTTTGTACAGTTAGGGCGAGGTCAGTAAAATGAACCTCTCCTTTGGTTGGATACACCAAGAATGGGAATAGTATGGTTCTTCGTGAGCCTCCCTCTTGTATGAGTTCACCAAGGCTGAGAATAGTATGGTTCACCAGGGAAACCCTCCCTTGCCTCTATACGACAAGGATGAGGTCAGTAAAACGAGCATCTCCCTTGGGTTAGAAACACCAAGACTGAGAATAACATGGTTCTTAGCGAGCCTCCCTCTTGTGTGGGAACGCTGATGAGCATATATTTATTCACACTCACTAGCCTTATTCATAGATTATTGGATAATAATAATAATAATAAATAAATCCATTGTTTTAATTAATATTCTTGTAATTGAGTTTATTTGGGCCTTAACTATTATTATTGTTAATTTTGTGTTTTTAGAGTAAATTATCTAGAGGAAGCATCTACCTTTGTGAATGGGCCAAATATGAAAAAGTCCAAGTTGTTTATTGAACCAAAACAGGAAACAAATTCTAAGGAGAAGAAAGAGAAAATAAAATCTACAATATCTCAGAAACAGAATTGGAGGCAAATCTTCTGCAAAATACAAGAATTCTGGAAATATGGAAACTGTTAAAAAAAATATAAACTACAATATTTTCCCAAGATCCTTAGAGCAGAAAAGCCTATAAAAGGACACAAACATCAAGGAGAAAATGAGAGCTTCATAGGGTTTTCTTAGATTATTTTCTTCTTTGTAATTCTTTTGTTTTGCCTCCGCATGGAAGGCTAAACCTTTTTGGTTGATTCTTTTGTAATTCCCAATTGAGTATGAGGTTTTGTTCAATAAAAGTTTCGATTTTTAATTCTTTATAGCAGTTGTTTTAATAGTCTAATCTTCTGGAAAACTGGTTTTTGTGAGACGTTGTACTTGAACGCATGATTGAGAGTCTTCCTTATCTTAAACTTTGGTTTCTTAGTTAGTTCGCATTGTTCTAATTAATTTCTTGGGCGCATGATTCAAGAGAGAGGAGGTAAGCATTCCCA
>Ga0123341_1006554_pt1 | contig 10529 bp, 6 predicted proteins | sample Turbeapinknodule_FD_89959 | JGI IMG/M metagenome (GOLD analysis project Ga0123341, IMG submission 89959) | Root nodule microbial communities of legume samples collected from Mexico - Turtle bean Mexico pink nodule | ecosystem: Host-associated > Plants > Roots > Nodule | place: Mexico: Nepantla...
AATAAACTCACAGTGTAGAATTTTATAATATGAATTGAATAGAAATTATTTTACATGATCTGAAAATTATTATTTTTTAAATGTAAAGGTGCATATATTTTTTTTTTATAAAAAGTAATAATAATACATGTATTCGTTTTATTAAGGAAAATAAGTCGTCTCTGATGTTTTGGAATTGTGGAGAGGACAGAGAAAGGTTCGTTGGACTTTCCGTGGAACACCCTCCTTCATAGATAATAAATAGCACTGGTGGTTATAGCTTCACCAAAACATATATTTCACATTCAATAAATTAATATTTTATTTTTTAATTTAAAATATTATTATATTATTATAAAAAAAATAATAGTTTGACCATCAATCAATTGAGTTATATAATAAAAGATAAATTTAAATAATATAAAAAAATATTATAATAATAGTGTTAAGAATCACAAGTTTGGTTATATAAAAAATTGGATTTTAAAATATATCATTCCTTTTTATTATAAATGTTTGTTAGATGTATTTTTTTCCACTGTAGAAGGTGTTAAATTTTTTTTTCAGTTGGATTGGAGCTTCATCTTCTAAGATAAATTGGAGAGGATTTCCTCTCACATGGCAGCAGCTTCTTCAATTTGCCAAACTCCCTTTACTCTTTTTCAGGGGTCAAATGGGGTTGAACGAAGAAACTTGAAAAACGCTTCAGTTCCTGATTGTTGTTTTCCTCCTTCAAGATCATTACTTTGCAGTGGATTTCATTCAAGGAGACCTGTTTTGAGAAGGAACTCCTTCTGGGTATCCAAAAGCATGGGTGAATCTATGAGAACTTCTGCTTTCAGAGATGGAGAAGGCGATGAAAACATACAAGTGTTTGAACAAGAAGCTTTCATCGATGGCACGTCCCCGTTTCAGTCAAAGCTTTTGTCCCATGAGGTGGAATACAAGCTCAATCGACTGGTTCGTAATGTTCCCCTAATGTTTTACAATAGTGTTTTGACTACTGCAATTCTGAATTTTCACTCTTTTGATCCCCACCCCAAGTGGTGGGAATGTTTGCTCTTCTAGGCAAAGTTTTCTATATATGTTATTAAATGTCTTAGGGTTCTTTTGACATGGTTACTGACATGCATGGAGTTTGTTATGAGAAATGAATGTTAGCAGAACTGGAATATGGTTGCAAGAGAAAAAGATGATTTTGTTACTGATGGCTAGGAAGAGGATTCACTAGTTAATGATGTTGTTACACTGAAATATACTTTTTTTTTCTCTCTTTTTAACATGACTGTATAATCTGTATCATGTTATTGAAGGTGAGAAAAGAGTCCAAATCCATTTGCTTGCTAGGCCCGTGGTTTAAATGCTCATTTTCTTACTAATAGGTTCATTTGAATATGCTCTCCAAAAAATCATGTTGAAGTTAAACCAAAAAATCATGATCAATAAATAAAGAGTGCAGAAGCTACTCAATCTACTCTCAATTATGAGAAGGAAATAAAAAATCAAATTGAATTGAGTTCCTCAGTAGTTCATTTTAGCTTATGGAAGATACTCATTTTATTTTATCTTCTCATTTTCTTCTTATATAGATTCTTTACGAAGAAGCTTATCTAAGTAGGATCAACTTGTTGAATGTTCCCTTAATAATGAAGTACTCAGGGATTAGTTTTGGAAAACACATTCTTAATACACGCTCGCCATTAGTTTCTACTGAACTAGATTTCTTTTACTTCTTATCTTTTTTGCTATGCAGCTTGAATAAAAAATGGATGTAAGGGATCAAGAAACAAGAAAAAAAGCCAAAAGCTAAGCATAGCCAACTTTAAGAGCATACTTCATAGTTGTGGCTTATTGTTCAATTGATAGAACAGCTAATATTAGCACAACCAGAAATAGTGGCACTTCAACAATGTTGTATTTTTCCAGAGGCCAGTAACACTTTGATATGATATAGGCATCAATTGTTATGTGTTCAAACACTTGGAAATCTGGGAATTAGACATCCCATAATACTCCACGGAACATCTTATAATACTGGATGTGGGACTTAGACATCCCATAATACCCAAGTTCCTATTACATTACCACTCTGTGCATTCTCTTAACAAACAAATAGCCTCTGTTAAGGCTTTCATGCACCTACTGCACATCCATAAATACAGAAAAATATGCTCTAGTCACTAACTTCATGTTATATATCGTGGTTTTGAGAACATGTCCCACCAAGTTACTTGCAACCTACTAGTGTCACTGACATATTTGAATTATTCACTGATTCTCCCACAACATTCTTAGTTTTCTATATATGTTCTTCAGACAATGATGGGGTCTTATAAGACCTCGTTTTCCTTGGAGCAATTTTTGATCCTAATCACCATATCTGGCTATGGGATTTTTGTCTCCATGATCAATGCTCCTTTTAAGTGATATCGTTTAAAGTTATTTGTACAAATAAATTAATTCACAGGCATTTCACATGATAAACCTTTTAGTCTTATGAAACTAAGTTTAAGATGGTTGGCTTGCTTGTATTGAAACTTAAATTTCAGCAATCTGTTTGAATTCCCATCTTAAGGGGTGATCACTGTAAAATTATGTCCACATTATAGTTTAACTATATTTTACAAGCTAATGCATTTGGTGCTATTATTTACAGAGCAAGTGGATAGTAAGTGCCCTCTATGGTGGTTTCATTCTTTGGAGGCATGATGCAGAAGCCTTATGGTTTACCGCAGGGTCAATTTTGAATGCATTGCTTTCTGTTTTGCTCAAACATATACTGAATCAGGAGCGACCTTCAACCCTGAAATCTGACCCAGGGATGCCATCTTCACATGCACAATCCATATTCTTTGCTGTCTTCTTTGTTATTTTGTCAGGTAATATATCTCGTACTACCAGTTGTTTCTTTCAGAAAAAAATAAGTTACCAAGAGAGGTGGTCTACAAATCTTAGTTTTGTGTTCCTTGCATAAATATTTTTATATATTCTTTTTGGTAGGTAGCAATATAAAGCGATTTTCCATGTTTTAGTATATATTCCTAGTTCTGGAAGCTCAAAAGGTTATTGTTGTTAAAGGAACTAACGTTATTTTCGTGTTTGTAAATTTTAACATGGGAAGTGCCTGGTTTGAAATTCTTTGGCAAAACAAGTTGCTTTTTGTTTTAGAATTGCTTCAAGAAATGAAGAACTCCATTATCTTAGTTTCCTTTTTAGTGATGACAATAAAAGTTTTCGTGGCAGTCATGTGAAAGACTCAAATACAAGCAAAAAAAACTTTAATTAGAATTGTTTTTCTGTTACTTCATGGAGGTGCTGATGTTTTAGATTTCTTTGTTTTTCTTAAACACGTATACAATTATATGGTTTCACTATGAAAATTTGTTTGTTTCTCTTATATTACAGGCGTAGAATGGCTTGGGCTAAATGTATTTACCATTGCCCTGAGTGGATTGGTCCTGACATCTGGCTCTTTCTTTGTAAGTGTATAATATTTCTTGTTTAGCCTTTAGTTTGTTGCCTCGTTGGTGTAGCTTTTATTCCTTGTGTTTTTGGTACCTCAAATTTCTGCTAATCCATATGATCCATTTAAAATGGTTATCTCCATTACCTCTTCATTAGGTTCATGTGCATCATTACAAAATACTGTATACTTTTCTAGGCCAGAACATTGTGACCTAGCTTGTACCATGCCATTTCACAACTTATTTGATGTTTATTGTTTTCAAAGTGTCACGGTAAAATTGTATACAAGACTACTGTGAATATTAAATCCTCAGAGTGCTCTCTAAGAACTAAATCCTCTTGTTTTCACTTTTATGGTTGAATTGTTAATATGAATATTAGCATTTTGACACACACTGTACATTACCTTAGCTTAGTGAAATCATAGAAAGGAATTGATAAGAAGTATTTTCTTTTTATGGTATAGTTGAAAACTCCATTGCCCTAGCGTACTGAATCGGTTTATAGAAATTCTGAATTTGATTATAGTATCATAATAGAAAATATTTGTGAGCATTAGTTGCTTATGCTTGTTCTATGTTTGCAGTCGTACCTGAGGGTGTCACAACAGCTTCATACAGTGAACCAAGTGGTTGTTGGAGCTGTTATTGGATCCATTTTCTCTATTTTATGGTACTGGCTGTGGAACGGTTTTATACTGGATGTTTTCGCATCTTATCTATGGGTTAGAATCGTTGTTGTTTTGGGGTCGGTGGGACTCTGCATAGGTTTTGTTTTATTTGCTATTCGTTATTGGCTTCAAGATGACTAGAACTTCAAGACGTGTAGTAAAACATTGAAATGTGCTTTAATGGGCTAATGACACATCTCATTTTATTTCTTTCAAGATTAAGATTTTATGTTATGTCTTGGATTTATAATTGTTATAGACAAGAAAATGAGGGGGCTCCACTTATAGAAGATAATCCGACGCTCAAGTCAAGTCGGTAAGAGCTTAAAATATAATGAGTATAATATAAAATATGAGTTGAAAATGCTTTTTGTGTTGTGTTATGTGAAATGTTTTCTTTCTCTTATATAAGGTAGTGTTTTTTTTTTTTTTTGTATTTGGTTTTATTATAATTTTAAATCGGTTAAATATTGTTTTCTATTTAAGATTGATTATCCGAGATTTCTTCATTTCATTTATGCTGATACGATATTAATGTCTTTAAATATAAATATAAATATCGGTAAGCGATCTGTTTATAGACAATATCGGATTCGGCTCATGATGCTACAACCTCCTAGTCTTAGGCATAAGCCAATGAGGCCAAAAACTAAATTTACTCTGATAACGCTACAATAATATACTTTTCATTCAAACTTTAGGTTATAATAAGAAGAATGACATTGTTTTGTTCTCATTCCAAAGTTAAAAAGTAAAGTGAGGTCGAGCAACCTAGAAGTAGATACCATTGGAGAATTCAAGAGCTGCTTGTGGTGAGTATAGGAGTGAAGGTGAAACAAAGAAGACATAAGTGTACATAACTAACCAGTGGCTATAAATAACTATTCATCTGGAAGATCTTCTGGTGGGGCATCCTCCATGGCAGTGTATTAGTCAGAAACCGGTGTAACACAAAAGAACAAACTTGAACTGTGTGTAACATGCAAGTAGTAAGTAGTAAGGTAGTAATCCCGTTTCAGTTGCCAACGTGGCCACCTCCGTTTCCACCTCCAGAGCCAGAAAATCCTCTGCTGCCTCTGGATCTTCGCCATCGCCGCATGTTCGCCACCCTCGCAAAGATCTTCCGAATCAGAAACAGCTTCCGAGATTGGCGCGCAATGAGATCGGCCGTAGAGGAACTCTGGCCAAGCATGATTCCATACCCGTCTTGAAAAGATTCCATTCCCCCCGTCAGAAGCTGCCAGAACAACGCTCCCCCTGCTGCTCCTCCTCTCTTAGCCGAAGCGTATATTCTGTAATACACAGCATTGAACACTTCATCCCTCTCGTATTCCGAACCCTTCAACGATTTCCCAAATTCCGCCACCAGAACCGGTTTCCTTATAGCGTATTGCGCGTCCATGAAGTGAGCACTGAGCCAGCTGTTCAAGAACGAAAGCTGATACTGGTCGTTGGAGCTGGATACCCTGTTTATGGTGCAATCAAATTAAAAAAACATGAATCTGAGAATGTTATTAACTGAATTTTTGTTAGTTAGTTACTAACTCAACTAACTAAACTAACCATTGGTCGGGGTAACAGTGGACAGTTGCAAAATCAATGTCTGAGATTCGGTTATTTGCAATGAAGTCTGTGCCTATGTCGAAACCGGGATTCAATCTTTTTCTCTTTGGTGTTGATTGACCGTAAAACCCTTCCAAACCTGCCTCCAATAAGTGGTTCCTGTCTATCGACTTCACAAACCAAGCCATTTCCGTGATCCACGCCTTTAATCAAACAAAAAAGTGTCAATGGAGAACGAAACAAGGCCCGTGATTGACGTCTTTACTACACACTTTCGGTTAATTTGTCTTAATCATATCCTTCAAATTTTCATTTCTCTTTCTGAATAAAGTACTATGTTTCTGTGCTAGATTTAGCTTAAATTTAAATGGAAAAGGGTGGAAAGGGAACACAATATTTGACCTGAATAGTCCTTCCTGAAGGATCCGATGTGCACCTAGGCTCGTTCATAAGCTCCCACGCCATGATGGTTGGGTCATCTTTGTAACGGGTGCCAGTAAATCTGTTGTATCTGTTAAGAACAGTCTGTGAAGGATGAACAAAATTCAGAACTTGAAATTATGTTTCCCATGAGCCAAAAAATCATTTTTCTTTATCTTAAGAGATGGTAACGGTAGAAGGAACACAGATAAATAAAAGAGACAAAAAGTACAAGAACTTGTCTGGTTAAAGGAAGCAAATTTCACTATCCAAGTTTTTAATCTGCACATACAAAGAAATTCTACTAACCCTGACATGGTTCATGTAGTAGCCCTTAACAACAGGGCTCCTGAAGAAATCATCATCTGAAGTAAGGTACTGCCCTTGACTTCTAGCCCAGTTCACATACTGCTTCTTGCCTCCAAAATTTTCATAGTTGTTCACCAAGCTCAGTATGAGCTTAATTCCGTACTTTCTGGCCTCAGATATAACGAAGTCCAACCCCTTCATACCAGCAAACAGAGAGAAATTGAAATTAAAAATATGAACACAGTACACCCAACAAGAAACGACGAAAGTGTTGGTGTCTTACCATGAACATTTGGTCATTGTAGAAGCCAGGGGAATACTGTAGGGGTCTATAACCACCATCACTGAAGGCCCAAGTTCTAGCAACGGTAAGGCCGTGACTTGCTGCTTCTCGGAAGGCATTGGAAACCTTGAACCTCTGAGATGGATCAGAAGCTGTGTACATTAACCAGTAGGCGTTGAAGCCGTTTGCATAGTAAGGGTATCCGTTCAGCATGAAGTGGATGCCTCTGGTTCTGACGAAACCATCCCTTGCTTCCACTGTGGCATGGAAACACTCCTGAGGGGCCAGAATGGCCAAAAGAAAGACCAAGACAAAATGCTTCATCTCTTGCTCAGTCTCTTACACAACAAACACATGTATGGCTTCTCTTCTTGTTTATATGCTTGTTACCATAGAGATAAGAGAAAAAGCAAAAGTACGGATCTACCTGAAAAGTGAAAACCTAGTTTGTCCTCTTAAATTACAAATGCAGTTTTGTTCAGAAGAAAAAACAAGATGTGTGTAATTTTAAAAAGATTATTAATAGAGTATGTGGGATTTTTGAAAGTGACTATTCTGCTAAGGGTGAGACCGAGATTCGGTCTTTCTGACCGAGATTTGGTCTATCTGACCGAGACAAGGTAAATTCGATCGAGATGAGGGAAACTCGGTCGAGACGAGGGAAACCACCACGAATGGTCCGATCAACCGACACATAAATCCATTAACGCTCAAACCAAAGTCAATGAAGCTAATCTGTCATTAAGGATTAGGTAATACATTTATAAGTGAGATTCATTTCACTAATCAGGCCCAATAAGTTAAGCCCATTAAAATAATATAAATAACACACAATCCAAGAAGAAAGGTACGTCATTCACTCCCTTTACTGACTTGAGCGTCAGAGTGCCTTCTGCAGCAGGTACCCCCATTCGGTGTTCACTCGAGACTGAGAGCCGAAGGAGAAGCACAAAGACGAGAAAGATCCTAGTGAAACCCTAGCAAGCTACCCGACCGAAAGAGGAAGACGAAGACTTCAATAGTTTTCTAAATCCCATCTCCCTAGCAGGAAGAGGGAAAAAAAAATAATGTTTAATACTAAATTTCTCCATGAGTTCATTCATGTTTTGCAGCCATTTTGCCTACTGGAATTATTCTTGTTCCAAAACGCGGAAAGTAGTGTGATCTTAGCTGCAATAGTTTAAAATATTCTGTATCCTAGGTTGTTTTATTGCAGGTTAGGGTAAGCTTAATTAAATGTTCATTTAATACGTTCTCATAAACGAAAACATTACTTGTAGGCTTATTGTAAATGTTATTAAATAAAATTTAGAAAATGAGAAAATAATTTTGTAAGTTAAAAAAAAAATAAATCATAAAAGCGGATCATAGAAGTCCACAAAGGACTCTTATAACTACCGACACAGGCTAGGTATAACGTAAGAACAGGGAAACCAACTACTGTACTTTTTAACTAGGCATTATGAAAGAGAACAGTGTTATGTTACCAACTTTTGTAGTGGTAAATGACAAAAGAATCACCAACTCCTAACTCCTAAAATGGATGATATATACTTAAACACAAAATGTTAAATATTATGTTCACAATAAATATCTTTAATTCACTAAAAATTATTAAAATAATAATAATAAGTTAGCGTTTAGAACGTGGACATAAAATAGATGCAATGGAAAAAATTAAGTGACAAAATAAAATTAAGTTTAGAATGAAGACACAAAGTGGATGTAAGTTAAAAATTATTAAAATAGTAATAATAATAAGTTAGCATCTAGAATAGGAACACAAAATAGATGCAATCAAAAAATAAGTTGCAGAATGATATTGCGTCCAGAATGGAGACACAAAGTGGATGCAAGTTAATATTTTATTACATTTAGCATAGGTCTAGACGACACTAGTATTTGTTTCTCAGGTATTGTCCCCAATGACGATGCTAAGTTTAATTATTGTTAGAGATCCCACATCGACTAAAGATTATGACATTTCATAGTATATAAGTGGGTGCAATCTCACCTTATAAGTTGATTTTATGAGGTTGAGTTAAGCTTAAAGTTCACTTCTTAATATGGTATAGAGCCATTTCGAGCCTATCGTAGTAATTATTTGTTGAGCTTATGAGACCATCTACTATCGATCCATTATCGGATCACCCATAATATATAATCCCACACGCTATAGTTAAATAATATAATTTTTTTATGTAGGCTTAACCAACACTACCTTGTAAATTTGTGTCCCATTGGAGGTCATCTCTAATACATAATCACCAAAAGATTAACTTTTATTTTTATTGGGACACTAAGCTCACATTAGCCCCATATAACGTCTCTCTTTTGCTTTTTGCATCGTTTTTTTGGAGACTCTACCATCCTTATTTCTTGTAGTGAATAAACGGGAGGAACGATTTCACTTCAACCTAACAATGATATTTTCGTCAATTTTATTTAGTTCGTTATGTATTAATTAAAAAACACAATTATTCAATGTATTTTTTATGACTATAAAATTAAAGAAATTTTTTTCTTTGAAATTGAACTATTATTTTGTTTGAGTATCAGAATTATCTATAGCCATAGCATCTCCAATGGAGTGGAGGCAGTGTAATTAACGCAGAAGAAGATTATGCAACTAACTGGTTGAACTGCACCGACAGTAACCCAACGAGTACACATGCATGGTCCATTGGATGCCACATGCATCCAGAGTGACTGAAAAATGCTAACCTACAATTTTCACTGCATAAAAATGAGAAATAAGAACAGTAAGTTCAGAAGAAAGGGCCAGTTGCAGTACTATTATAAGACTTCTAAGTATCCCTATTTAAGATACATAAAGATATATAAAATTTAATTAAATTAATTGCAATTTAATCAAATTGTATGCCATTGAATTAAATTGGTTGTAATTTAATCAAATTGATCAAATCAATTGTAACAATATTTTTTTTAATCAGCAATAAAGAATAATATAATTGGGAGTATTAAGATATTCCAAACCATATACAAAATGCAAAAATTTCAACAGATCTATCATTTCATGAGGTCAACACTCTTTACTCGTAAAAATATTTGGCAATGTAAAAGTGTTTTCAAACCACAAGTCTTGTGTTACTTACAAGAAGCAAAGAATCGTTGCTTCATCATAATCATTATCATGATAGATCTCTTGAGTGTCGGTTCTTCTTTTATTTTAGTTGAGTTCTTATGTTATTATCCGATAGTGGTATCAGATCTTAGTTCTTGATTATATTTCACTCTATTGTTGGTAGAATAATGTTGTAGAAAAATATATATAGAAAAGTTATGACAAAGAAAAATTTGAAATTTAAATATGTTCATTAGTGATTTTTATCTTTTTCTCGAGAACTTAACTGGTGTAGTGATACTGATTCACTGTGTATAATTATTGTTCTAGTAAGCAATACTATTGATAGATAGAAGTGCATAAGTTATATGTGGAAGTTATAACTCTACTGACAATACAATTACTTTCTTTGTCATAACTTTGTCATAAGTTCTAAGAAGAACACTGAAATTGGACCCATGGTTTGTAGCAACATCTGCAGTTATACAACATTCAGTTTCTCAACTAACTATATTTGCGCCCGGAATTCGCTTTTAATAGTAGAATAAAAAAACCTAGATAAATAAACAAAGGATAGCAAAGTATTTTATAATATTTTTAATATTTAATTAAGTTTTAAGTTTTTCTAAGGTATTTTTATTGAGTCTTTATTAAAATTTAAAATGTTTGTTTCATCGAAAAATAATTGATTTTATTTTATTTCAGCATTTTATTTATAAAATAAAAGATGTTGTTTCTAAAAAATATAATGAAGA
>Ga0123341_1006557_pt1 | contig 10527 bp, 10 predicted proteins | sample Turbeapinknodule_FD_89959 | JGI IMG/M metagenome (GOLD analysis project Ga0123341, IMG submission 89959) | Root nodule microbial communities of legume samples collected from Mexico - Turtle bean Mexico pink nodule | ecosystem: Host-associated > Plants > Roots > Nodule | place: Mexico: Nepantla...
ACCACTGGGGAATCCACTAAGTAACCAAACCTAGATTACTTACACACACCACCAAAGAAGTGACCTTGATCCCCTCAAGAAACACACTTCCTTTGGCTCAGCACACACACCAAGAATGTTGATCTTGACAACCTCAATAGCACACAACAATTCTTGGCCTACCACACCACAGTTTACACAAAGTATAGAAGGATTACACTTGTTACAGAATAAACTGAAATCAATACAAATGAAAAACTATTCCACTCTCTCTTGATCAAAGCAAGCTCAAAGCAATCTTTAACTCTTGAAAGCAAAATCAATGAAAAACTCAAATCTATTTTTCTATGATTAAATCTCAGTTGTTGTTTGTTACAAAAGATAAACAAAATATTTATAGGTTTCAAAGAATGGTCAAAGCATTTAAATCAAGAGCGTATACAGTTACAAAATCATTTAAAGCTCATTCAGCACACAAAACAGTTTTCTGTTATAATTTGAAAACAAACAACCGGTTGAATATGCGAATCAATCGGTTGTTTTGGTTTGACAGCAAGTCAACCAACCAAAACAGTTTTCAACCTTTTTCAAAACACCTAAGAGCAAAACAATCGGTTGTTTCTACAAAACAACAGATTGTTTTTCACTTAGTTTGAAAAACACTTTCAACTTAAAAGGTTTGGAAATACTTTAGCTTTAAGATTCAATCAAGAGTGGATTTACACAATATAATCTACCCCAGATCCTATTCTAAAGCACCTCAGCAACAACAAGCACGTCCAGCCTTCCATCAAACTGAAAGGATTTGGATTCTTCAAAGCTTACTTGATTCAACAAAGTCATTTGATTCTGAGATAGCTGTAACTTTAGGTTGCCAAGATCTATTAAGACACTTGAGAATCTTGATGTTGAACTCTTCTTTGTCAAAGGTTTTTCCAAGACTCATTAGATGGTTGATGATGTGAGTGAACCTCTTTTGAACTTCAGCAATTGATTCACCTTTGAGCATTCTGAACATCTCATTCTTTTGTATAAGAGTATGTTTCCTTGCTCTCTTCACATCATTTGTTCCTTCATGGGTGACTTCTAGAGTGTTCCACATTTTCTTAGCAGATGCACATTGTGAGATCCTGAAAAATTCATCCGAGTTCAAAGCAGAGGTTATGATATTTTTGGCAATGCAATCAAACTTGGCCTTTTTATTTTCAATTGCATCCCAAATTCCTTTATCAAGATATTCAACAAAGATTTTCATTATAACTTTCCAAAACTGATAATTCAAACCACAAAACAAAGAGACACACTACCTTTGGCAAAGCACACAAAGAGTATTGATCTTGACCACCTCAAGAACACACAACACTACTTGGCAACACAACACCATAAATACAACATGTTTAGAAGGGATTACTCTTGTTCACAGTACAAACTGAAATCAATACAACTGCAATCCTATTCCACTCTCTTTGAAAATCCAAAGCTTGATGTGAATGTTCAAATCTTAGAATCAACTTTGACACCACTTAAAAACTAAAATATGTTTTTCTTGCTTGTTTGAAAACATAAACAAACCATTTATATTTTCCAAAGATTGGTCAAAGCAATTAAAGAAGGACCGTATTTAGTTGAAAAACATTTAAAGAAGATCCAACATTCAAAACATAATTTTGTTAGGATTTTTCACAGAAACAATCGGTTGAAACCACAAAACAACTGATTGTTTGGTTTGAGAGTTAAGTCAACCAAACTAAAACAGTTTTCAACCTTTTCAAAAACTCCTAAGAGTAAAACAACCTGTTGTTTTGAACAACCGGTTGTTTTTCACTTAGTTGAAAAAAACTTGATTTCAAAAAGGTTTTAAATCACATCAGTTTTAGATTCAACAAAGGAGTGGATCACATTCTATTCTACCCAGATCCCTCCTACAAACAGCAGCAAAATCAGCCTTTCATCAAACACTTGGATTTGGATTCTTCAAAGCACTTGATCACTCTTGATCAATATTTTCACTCATCTATTTCCATTCCATTTCTATTCCTATTTTCAATTCTCAAAATATGTCTTGTTCTTGATTTCAATTTGCTCTTTTATAATTGCTCACCTTGTGTTTGCTTAAATTCCGCACCTAATTGTCAGCCATATTCACCATTAATTGTGTCTTTCCTTTGGCCTTATGGAAATGAACCTTCACATCTACTTAACACTTATTAAGTTAATGTCTAGTGGGAATTTTCCTTAGGCTTCTCACCTATATTTGTCCTAAAATATAAATCTAAGTAAAGTGTCACTAATCAAATGAACAATCCTAAAATCAACTTACATCACAGTGGGTGTCAAATCTTCTCATCGGTTGACTCTTTCGCCGGTTGACCTGGGTGGGAAAGCTCCTCTTTTAACCTGACTCTTCTGGATACTGATCTAGGTCTTCTTATTACACTGGAATGTGGCTCCATTGGTACACTTTACAAGGAATTGAAAGAAGAAACAAATACACCTGGTATGAGAGTGCATAAATTTGTCTTAGACCAGTAGATCAGATTGCCAACACTGTGACAGCACCTCCAACCAAGCCTTGGAACCAAGCAAGAACAAGCACAGTTCCTGGTTTTGAAAATCCTTCAAGAATACGTACTTATTCAATGCAAAACACTCAATCTTTGTTGTAAAACTTGTTTTCTCAACGTTAATTTCAAGTCTTAAACAACTCTCCTTTTATAAGAAACATTTTATAACAGACTTTCAAAAAACAGTTAAAGCAGTTATAAAATGAACAAATTGAAAATAAAATGAACAGGTTTGTTTTTTTTAGAGCAGTGAGAGATTTTGTTAGATGTAGGAGACTTAGTCAAACTCCCTGGTGCAAAGATAAAGCTGTGAAAACCCTTTTAAGAAAACACGACACCAGACTAAAAAGAATCTATTCATTTACAAAAGAACATATTCATTTTCAAAATGATAACAAGAACTTTTTAACAAATGAAACACATTCGTTTTGATGGAATGAAGACTTAGTCAAGATACTTGATGCATTAAACATGATTTTCAAAAAACATTTAATCAAAGCATCGGTTTAAGAAAAGAATCTATTCATTTAGAGAAAACAGATTCATTTGCTATGCAGTAAAGGATATTTTTACAAAACATGTGAAGAACATTTTCATAAGACTTGTGCTTGCTCTTATCACATGGTCAAGGGTTAAGAGGTGGGTTACCTAGCAAAAAGCTCACTTTAAACAACCTCTAGTCTATAGCTAAGACATCCGTAAAGAAAATACAAACACTTTGTCTTGAAGGGGCATCATCCATCTTCAACACCTTAGACACTAATTATGGAAATAATGGCTTTGTTATTTACTATGTGTCTCTGGTTTATGACAAACTTCCTTTACTTGTGATTCTTGGGAACCTTGATGTAATTTATCTAATTGTCTTTGAATCATGTTTCGCGCTACTTGAAAGACGTCTTTGCATTAATGTGCTCTTGAACTTTGCATCACATATTTCACTTTGTCATGTACTCGTTCATCACAAACATTGTATCGACTCTTCATTATATCAAACGCTGAATTAGGAAAGTTTTGGCTTGTGTCTTTAATGTTTTTTCTCTCTTCAATTATCTTTTTCATTTTTGGATTTTTATATTTGCATGTGATTTCTCTTTAGGCAATGGTAGTATGTTGCTTCATGCATGATGCACCAATCTCGCTCATCATCTTATTAGTTAAACATTGAGTATGGAAACTTATGCCCTTCTCCTTTGCGTCTTGATGGTTCCTAAAATCACATTTAGAAACCTTTGTGATTACCAGTGATATTAATATTTTTAATATGTAAGAGAAAACATATCACTTAATAATAACAATAATCTTTTAATATCTTTAGAGTTATCAATACATTCCATTTTCATATATTAATCCAAACAATATCAATATATTCAAGTTTAGAATAAATCTTCAACATTTTAATTTTTCTTGAATATATTCTTCAAAATATATTTTGAAAATCCTTTTAAAACATAGATTTGAATATCTAATTAAAGTACAATTGTTCTTATGAAAAATATCTCTTAATAAGATATGTAAATTTTTCTTGGTGTAAAAGAATATTTTCAATATATTAGACAAAATAGTTATTTGAAATATTCATTTTAATTTATTTAAAAACGTTTAAATCTCAATTAAAACACTGCATTAGTATGCAAAGATAATTTATAAGATTTTTCTTAATCAAACCAAGTTTAGAATTTTTTTTAATTCAACATTGTAAGCACATATAAACTTTTTTGTCTAGCACATTATCTTCGTCTTCCACATTCATTTCATCATTGTCTAGTCTATGCACTACAAGAAAAAAAAGGTTTTAACGGAGGTTACTATAACTTTAGGAATTGATTTAATTAAACGGAGGTTTTTTCAACCTTCGTAAGTGATGCAAACCAAGCCAACAAGAAGATGACCAAGGATGCAAATGACCATTCACATTATAAGAAGTCATCTCAACATGCAAGCGAAGACCTCATCAGAAGGAGAAATGAACAAAGACCATAGCATTTAATGTTCTTCTTAATGATTAACATATGTTGTAAATAATTTGGGCTCACTTGAGGGGTCCAAATAGTAGAATAAGCTAGAGTAAGTCCATATAGCATAAATAGGAGGTGTAGTTATCAAATTGGGCCTATGAGAAGTCCTTTAGTGAAGGAAGATAAATCTACCTTCTAGAATGTAAGTGATGGTGCGACATTGACCAAGGTCCCTAGCCACACCATATCTCTCCTTTTCCCATCTTACCCTCCTCCTTGTTCTCCATGGATCCTTCTCTTTTAAATAGGAGGCCTCCCCTTTGTATTTCTCAAGTTGAATTTGAGAGAAGTAAAGAAACTTTGCACAAATATTGTGTGAGCTTGAGTGAGTGATATCTCCTCTCCTTTGGTCTTATCTTGATGATAATGAAGCTCTCAAGTGGCGGCCTTTCAGTTATCTTGTGGTTACCACCTATCAAGTGGCGTGATCACCACTCTCCCTTTTCCATAAGTTTCCTTCTTCCATTCTCTTTCATTACGCCTTCCATTTATGTTCATTGTCTTTGTTTTCTTCCTTGGTTTTGCTCTCAGTTTTGTCATGATTAATTGAGTTTTGTGTCCATTCTCACCACATCTTGTCTTTTATCTTTGCATTTGTGAAATGAACCTTCACATCTACTTAACCACTTGCTTAAGTTAATGTCCAGTGGGAATTTTCCTAAGGTCTTCACTCTTAGATTCCTAAAATCTCAATCTAAGTAAAGTGTCACACCATAAAATGAACAATCCTAAAATCAACTCACATAAGTAAGTTCAAAAGGTTATTCTAAAACCTCATCAAAATAACAGAGGTTTTTTTTAACCTTCGCTAAATTTCAAAAGTTTATTTTAAACCCTTGGAAAAATAGCAAGAGATTTTTTTAACCTTCGTTAAATTCCAAAGGTTTACTTTAAAACCTCAACAAAATAACGTAGGTTTTTTAAACCTTTGCTAAATTCCAAAGGTTTCTTCTAAAACCTCAACAAAATAGTGGAGGTTTTTTTAACTTTCACTAAATTCCAAATGTTTATTCTAAAACCTCAGTAAAATAACGGAGGTTATTTTTAACTTTCAGTAAGTTCCAAAGGTTTATTCTACACCTCAGAAAATTAATAAAAGGAGAAAGATTAAATCCAAAGGTAGTAAATCAAGAGGTGTGAGAGGATTAAATCCATAACACAACCTCAAAAGGAGAAAGATTAGTAATTATGTTGACTACTCTGTTAAAAGTAAATTCTACTTGAGGAAGGTATTCATCCTATGACTTCTTGTTGCCTTTTAAAAATGCCCTCAACAATGTGGATAAAGATTTGTTTACTACCTCAGTCTGTCCATCAGTTTGAGGATGACATGTGGTAGAAAACATGAGTGTAGTTCCTAATTTAGACCATAAAGTTTGCTAAAAATGACTTAAGAACTTCACATATTTATTAGACACAATAGTTTTGGGTAGCCCATGCAGCCTAACAATTTCTTTGAAAAAAATCCTGGCAATGTAGCTAGCATCATCTATTTTGTGGCATGGAATGAAATGAGCCATTTTACTAAAATGATCCACTACCACAAAAATAGAATCATATCCCCTTTGTGTTCTTGGAAGTCCTAGAATAAAATCCATGTTAATGTCTTCCCAAGGGGTGATAGCTATAGGAGGGGGAGTATAAAGCCCATGAGGCATACTTTTAGACTTAGCTTGCAAACAAGCTATACACTTAGAACAATGCCTCAGAACATATACTCTCATGTGGGGCTAATAAAATTTTCCTTTTAAAATAGATAGAGTTTTATCAACTTCACGATGGTCCATGAGATCCCCTTCATGACTTTCAGTTACAAGAAGCTTTCTGATGGATCCTTAGGGAATACAAAGTTTTCCTTTATTAAAAAAATACCCCTCAGACAAATAGAAACCATCACAAGTATTCTTGAGACATGATGCATAAATGGATGCAAATTGATCATCTTGTTCGTACAATTCCATTATGTTATCAAACCCTAGAATTTGTGAGACCAAAGTGTTAAGTAAGTTATGGCGCCTAGATAAAACATCAACTACCACATTACTCACTCCTTTCTTGTTTTTAATAACATAAGGGAAATGTTCTAAATATTCTACCCATTTTGCATGTCTTTTGTTTAACTTTCCTTGCCCCCTTATGTACTTACGTGACTCATGATCAGTATGAATAATGAACTCTTTAGTCACCAATTAATGTTCCGATGTTTGGAGAGCACGAATGAGAGTATAGAGCTCTTTATCATAGGTGGAATAATTCAAGATGGGGCCTTTAATTTTTTCAGTGAAATATGCAATAGGATGACCACCTTGTATTAGCACAACACCTATACCCATACCAGAAGCATCACATTCTAGCTCAAAAGTTTTAGAAAAATCAGGCAGAGCTAGAATGGGTGGATGTGTTAACTTATCTTTTAAAGTTTCAAAAGCTTTTTCCTATATTTCACCCCTAGCAAAAAACTACATCCTTTTTAACCAAGTCATTAAGAGGAGATGCTATAGTAGAGAAGTCCTGAACAAAACGTCTATAAAACCCAGCTAAGCCATGGAAGCTGCAGACTTCACCTACAGTGGTAGGGGTGAGCCATTCTTGAATAGCCTTTATTTTCTTAGGATCAACATGAACACCATCTTTCCCAACCATGAATCCTAGGAAAACAACATTTTCTTGACAAAAAGCACATTTTTCAAGATTGGCAAAGAGATGATGTTTCCTGAGAATAATCAAAACTTATCGAAGATGGCCTAAGTGCTCATCTAGATTCTTACTGTAAATTAAAATGTCATCAAAGTAAACAACCAAAAATATCCTATACAATCGCTTAGTACATGATTCATTAATCTCATAAAAGTATTAGGGGCATTGGTCAAACCAAAAGGCATGACTAACCACTCATATAATCGAAACTTGGTTTTAAAAGCAGTTTCCCCTTCATCTCTTTCTTTAATTCTAATTTGATGATAACCACTTTTAAGATCAATTTTAGAAAATAAATTTGCCCTGTGCAATTCATCTAACATTTCATCTAACCTTGGGATTGAGTGCCTATATTTCACAATTATATTATTGATAGCCCTACAATCAGTACACATTCTCTAAGACCCATCTTTCTTGGGGACCAACAACACGGGCATAGCACAAGGACTGAGACTCTTTTGTACCCAACCTTTCTTTAACAAGTCAGTAACTTGTTTCTGTATTTCTTTTGTTTCTTGGGGATTTGTTCTATAAGCTAGCCTATTGGGTAGGCTGGCTTCAGGAACGAAATCTATTTGATGTTCAATTCCTTGCAAAGGGGGAAGTCCACTAAGAACCTCCTTAGGAAAAACATCATCAAATTATTTTAAAAATTTTTGTACCCCACTTGGTAGAGACTCAAGTTTTTTACTTGTGGTAGAAAGTGCCTCCTTGTATTGGAGAAGAAATAGAGCTAGTTCCACTAGAAGAGGTTTTATTTTATTTTTATTTTTCAAAGGTTTTTGTGGAACAACATCTTTGGAGCAGGCACAACACTCCAAACTATTTTTCTTCTCTTTTTGTGACTTCATTCGGAAAAGAGAGTTTTCTTTTAACAATTTTTTTCCTTCTCTCTTCTCCTCATCAATTTTCTTTTTAAGACTTATTTGGTCATCTCTCACTTGTTGAGCTGAAAGAGGACAAAGAGTTATTTTCTTTCCCTTATGATGGAAGCTAATTTTACTGGTAAGGCCATCATGAATAACATGTTTATCAAATTGCCATGGCCTCCCAAGTAAAATATGTCTAGTTTCCATGGGTACCACATCACATTAAACATTTTCATTATAATTGCCCATGGAAATTGGAATAATTACATGGTTCTTGACTACTATACCTTCATCATCTTTAATCCACTAAAGTTTATAAGGTTTTGGATGAGGTACAATAGTCAAGGCTAACTTATAGACCAATCTTGAGCTACAACAATTACAACAAGATCCACTATCCACAATCACTGAGCAAATATTTCAAAACCTTTACTGGGAGTGTGGAATAGATTTTCTTGTTGAGATTGTTCTATCTCAACAGGTTGGCTGCTAAGTAGCCTCCTAACCATCATTAAGCTTCATGTATAAGCTTGGAATTCTCCTTCAGACTCCAATATCTCACCTTCACTAGGTGACGATGTCGAGCTACTAGTGTCATCACTGTCATAATCATTTAAAAGCATATTTCTCTTTTTAGGACACTCAGAAGCATAATGTCCTTTTTCATGACATTGAAAGCACTAAACATCTCTTGTCTTGGGTTCTTTAGAAAAACTCTTTTTTTTTTATTTTTATTTTTCAATTTCTTTTTCTTTACCTGTATTTTTGGGTCTTTCATACCCAAATTTGGAAGGATAGCCCTCCCTCTTAGACTCTTTCCCAGAATAAGATGTGCTAGGATAATCTTTTCTAGAGCTAGATCTTCTTTTAATTTGTTGCTCTACCCTAACACATAGTTGAACCAAATCATCTAAAACTTTGAAAGGTAAAAGTTCAACCCTATCTCTTATGTTTAAGTTAAGGCCACTCTGAAATTTGGAAATGGTTACTTCAACCTTCTCTTTAACATTAGCCCTCAGGATTAATAGTTCCATTTTCTGCCTCTACTCCACTACTGATTTATCTCTTTGCTGTGGTCTTTAGAGTTGACACATAAACTTTGTATCATAGTAAAAAGGAATATGGCATTTCCTAAGGGCAGTTTTTAGTTTTTCCTATGACAGATTTGAACCTCAGGATCTTTTAATAGTGCAGACCACCAATACATAGCTAATCCCTGAAAGCTAAGTGTAGCTAGGGATACTTTTCTCTCTTCTTCCACATGATGACTAGAAAAAATTTATTCCACCTTCATCTCCCAATCCAAAAATTCATCTATATCATTTCTACCATTAAAAGGAGGAAGGTCTACCCTGGTTTCTTTTGGGAAATTTTCATATCTAGGCCTATAACTATGTCTTTTATGTGTTTCCTGATAATGATCAGAGTTACTATCAGATGTTCATGATGATCATAATTTCTTCTACGCCTATGCCTTTCTTCCTCACGCCTTTTTTCCCATATTTTGATTGAGAACTAATTGTCCAAACATTTCTCTCAGCTCATCCATTTTTTCATTTGTATTTGCTATACGTTTTTCTAATTTTGTTCTAAAAAACCTAACCTCTTCTTTCCACCATAGTCATCTTCTATGTTCTGATTACTACCTTGAACACTAGATGCATGATTATTGATCCTGTCGGTTGACCTGAACGCAAGAGCCTTGCCTCGTCAAACGTATCTTCCTCTGGATCGGCTTTGCACCACACTTGCTTCCGTCCTTCACACCTCGTTTCACCTCAAGAACCTGCAAAAGACAGAGTGGCACCGCTGCGGCCGATCGCGCTCCGACGCTCAAATCAGTGACGGAACCACCAAAACTCTAAGAGAGAAAAGCTAGAAACTCAAGGAACCGTGTAAAAAAACTCTCTCAGCGTACTCAAGTATTCTCAAGCGTAAAGAAGTGTTCTAAACGCGCGTACCTCAGAAATTCGTTAGAATCCCTTATATACCTGTGCACTTTCTCTCTCCTGACGGTTACTCCTCTGAACACGTGGCTCGCATCCAGCTGTACACGTGTCACCATCTGGAACGTCCTCTGCTTGAGCGTCACTTCTTACTCTTCAGGCTGTTCGACTAAGTTACCCATGCAAGGAGTAACTTGATGTATAGCTGCCTTGGAGCGCGATCTCTTCTGTGTGGCGAGTACGGGGTGTCACCATGCACACCTTCCCTGTGGTCTCGCCGGCCGCCATCATGATCTACTTCACTTGCTTCATCGTATATGTCCTGGTAAGTTGTTCCCTGGCCTCAACCTCTGGCTAGCTAGGGAATGATCATCTGATAACTTCATCCTTCGCACTCGTGCCCTTTGAAAGCCTTGAACAAGCTTTCCTGATCTTTCGGCGATGTCCTCCTCTC
>Ga0123341_1006558_pt1 | contig 10526 bp, 6 predicted proteins | sample Turbeapinknodule_FD_89959 | JGI IMG/M metagenome (GOLD analysis project Ga0123341, IMG submission 89959) | Root nodule microbial communities of legume samples collected from Mexico - Turtle bean Mexico pink nodule | ecosystem: Host-associated > Plants > Roots > Nodule | place: Mexico: Nepantla...
CTATTAATTTGATAAGTAAGTTTTTAAAAAGTATTTTGTTCAATATGGAAACAAAGGAAGTTAACTTGTTTCCTTTCTTTCTTATCAAACATCTCAACATTACGTATTTTCTTCTTAATTTTTTCCCTAAATGTTACTGCTTACATTTAAGTAATTATTTTATAATGTTGTTAATCACAAAAACTTTTAGTATATACTTGTAAATTTGAAGTTTATAAATTTCAATTTTCAATACACTATATTAAATTGAAAATCAGTATACATATATATGGTTTTCCCTTAATCATTCCATAAATGCAATCTTATATAGTATTATAAAAGTATTATTTTATTTATAATTAACTTCTTATAAAAAAAAGGTAGGTCTGTTATACATTATTATTATTTCTTAGATCATATATGTATTACTTATAAATTTTGCCAAAATTTGAAAATGTTAGTAAAATACATTAGGCAAACTTTCAAAATACTGTTGATAGATAGTGTTTAAGGTTAAGAAACTGTTATCATTTTCAAATGATAAAAGATTTCTTCATAATGTATGAATAAAAATATTTTATACAAGAATAAACCAAAATATATGCTTTAAGTATGTTTATTGAGATAAGTTATAAAACCGCCTTTATAAGAAACTCAAACTTTATTAAGTCTTGTGTCATATATAACTTCTAAGTGAGACTCTAAACAAAGTTCCGTAACAAGACACAAATTTAACTTTAAACTATTAGAATCATCTTACAAATAATCAATGTCAAGTCACGTATTTTTATAAAAAGTTTGATTCAATAGATTAGTTTTTTTTCCTCAAAACTTAAAATGGGGTTTACAATATAAGAACAACTAAAGTAATTTGATGAATGACAAGGTTTATTTAACATAATTAACTTTTAGTACAACTTTGACATACTTGAGAAAGTTAAAAGTGGATTTGTGAAAAAAATACTCGATTTTTTTTTCATTTTATAAAAAAATAAATGTGATAACCAAAAGTAACTTTGTGTACTCCTTACAAACTATAAATAATTATAAAAAACCTTGTAATTATTTATTAATTAGTATTTTATAGGTAAAGACAGAATATAACATAGTATTAAAGTGAACTAGTATATAAAGTATTTATTTGATTTATCTATTACACAACTAGTCTTTTACAAATTGTTTAGAAAAACCTTTTTAAAATCCTTTTTGAGATTTACTCATTAATGTCTTGTGATAATTGCAAAAACATTTCAAAATTTATGCAATATTCTCTTCAAGAACCAACCTTATTTCTTTTCAATATAACTTATCTCCTTAAAGTTCTACCATTATTATCTAGAAATGAAAAGGGGCAACGAATTGAAATTAAAACATTTAGTGACTACATTTATAGCTAGAATGAAACTATGACACCAACCAAAATTAAATAGATTCACCTTTATGACTTGGGGTATTTACTTTAGCAATGGAAAGAATGACACAAATTATAATTGCTTGTTTTTATATTTGGTGAGAAATGAGAGGATGATTATGAGGGATTACTATTTTTTTAGAAAGTAATGGAAAAAAGACAACTAACATATCTAACATGGCTAAAAGACCCTCGTCTTCTTCCTCAAAATCTAAACAATTTTACTTTTTCTCTAACTCTTGTCCTTTCTTTTATTTTTCACTATTTTACTTTCCATAATTTCATCCAACAAAATCGTGTGCCTTATATCAATTAGTTATAAAGAAACAAGTTATTGTTTTTAATGTTTAGAGGTTTTGAGTTTCTCTATAATTGAATGGTGTATTTTTCTGGTCAGTATTTAATATAAATATATATATATATATATATATATATATATATTTAATCAATTGTTGACACACTTTCAGTGACTATGTAGATGTTCTACTTTTTAAATAGGTTTTACTACCTATCTTAATACATATTTTGCTTGGGGGAATGATGCCATTCACGTTAGGATTTTTTTTTCTAAAATTACAACATTGCTTATATTTTATATATAAAAAAGAGGGGAAGTAGTTCTAAGAAAGGGAAAAAAAGTTAACCTGAATAACTTTTAAAAAGTAAGTATTTTACTTTGCTCCTCTCTCATCCCAAACCCAAGAGGTGGGACAAAGAATAAATTCTATTTTTTAAGTTAAAAAAAATTGAACCAAACATGACCTTTGTAAAATTCATATCACTACCATTCAATTGAAAAGAAAAACTTAAGAATTAAGAAAGTTGATTATTAAGATATGAATTTTAAATTTAATTCAACTTTATAAAACAAATATAAAATATATTTTACATCTATTTATATACTTATTGTTTTTGTTCATAATTGATAACACATCCACAAATTCTCATTTGAACAGACTTTATTACAGACAGTAGATTTTAAGTTACTCAAATTACATTCATTTATATACTTTGAAATATTTTTATCTTTACATTCATTTATATACTTTGAAATATTTTTATCTTTGTTAAAAATATTTTAATTAATATAAAATTTTCAATACGGATAAAAGAATATCTAATAAAAAAATTACAACTATAACATTTACCAAACATTGAATATGACAATGTAGCTTTCTTAGCCAATACGAATTAACACGTCGTTTGAACACACAGTTACAGCAATGATTTCTTGATTTTCTTCCACCAATATTTCACAACAAGTTCTTGATGTCTTTAATTTGATAATGGTGGAAGAATTGGCGTATACGCAGCTAGTTCCGTTGCCCAACGCAACAAGTGGCACATGTTCAACAATAAATTGAAATAGTGCTTGCTAACAGTAACACCCAAAATTGTATGATCACACGCATAAATTTCCACTGATATTAATAATATCTCCCTTTTTCTTCAAAAATTCATTGGACCAACTTATTAGGTTGTATTTATAGTGGTGGGTAGAGGGATGGTTGTGCATAGAAGTATTATGGGATAAAGACTATGAAATGATGACTGTAATTAATCATGAAACTAATTATTATGAATGCTTTAGTATGTCTTCTTATCATTTCTCTTACCTGTATTATGCTACTGATTATCTCGTTGAAAAATTTATGTAAATCATTAGGTCATTTTTTTTTTTTTCTGTTTGTGTGCTCAACAAAATTTTGCAAGAAGTGACAAGACAAAACCCAGAAGGACAACTTCAATTACACAAAAGAATAAATCCAAAAGCCAGCTAGATGAAAACAAGTATCAGCCATCGATTCTTTAGTATTTTCAATGTAGCTCTCATGTAATGCTAAATTGTCATATTCAACTACATCAATGAGAACATGCACTTGACACTCAATCTCAGTTGACCTTTTTGTTGTGTCTCCCATGTAAGTGAAATTCACAAATTTATTGGAAAAACTCTGTAAATTCTACTCTTTACTTTACTAATCGATGAAAGAATATTCAAAGAGTGGATTGCTATCACTACCTACTAGTTTCTAGTTCATGATCCACTTGATTGTTATAGTTGATGTTTGATCATTAATACCTATCACACAAATTAGAACATTCAAAGATTGATCACTTTGTTATTCAATACAACCTAAATTCTTTACAATTGCTAATCCATAGCTCCATCCTCAAAAAAGACCCTGTCTATTTCCTAAACTATACTTTCATTAATACATGTTCCCCATTTTCCTCGTGTAATCAAATCATTCATTTTTTAAAGACCTTTTCACAGTCACCGAAATCAAAGAAAACTAAGCTCTATAGATCTAAATTTATTTTTTTGTTAGTACATGTAAAGTGTGCATCTATCCTTGATTATAGTCAATTAGTGGAGGGAAAAGATGCAATTCATCGTTTGAGTAATGCTGTTAAATAAAGTAAAAATGCCACAGCACTTCCTGCATCTTTAGAATTGTTGCCATTGAAACACGAAATCCAACGATTCTCACTCATTAAGTTTACATCTATCTAAAATCATCCATTCCTTTTATCTTGGGTGACAAAAAATTGGGGAAAGAAAGGATTGCGAAAATAGAAATCAGCAATCTATCATTTTTTGTAACCAAAGAAACTGGTCTTGTATGAGTTTCATGTAACATTTAACAGCTAAATATTTCCATAGGACAGTGTTTCCAACTCTAAAATAAGCCTAGTGTTCAAGCCTGCAAACATAAGCAGTCCAAAACGCGTAACAATGCTGAGACATCCAGTATCCACAATAACCTACACAATAGCCACATCCAAGTAGTCACCGATCTGCACATTCACGAACTAAGTTAGCAATATAGTTTGTGACAATCAAGCATAAATATAAGAATAATTTATTTATTTATTTATACCTCAAAACCAAGTTCAGCTAAAGCCTTGCCATCATCCAATCTTCCATTTCCATAAGATAATGTCTTACCCACCTTCATGAAGCGCAGTCAAGCAGAGAATACAAAACATGAGAATGATTCAACATGAAAGCTCCAACTCATAATAACAACAGTCAACACTTTTTTTGCTGACCATGACATTGGTACTGATTAATCATCATCGAAAGTAACAATTAATGTTGATGGGGGACCTTAAGCACGTGGGTAATTCTCTTCCAACAAATTTATTTCATATCCAAAGTGAAATACCCACATTTTGTACGCTCAAAGTCCTCAACAGTATTAGTCATTGTTTAAGTCACTAATCCGTACCAATATCGTGGTTATAAGTGCTTGTTTAACATCTGGGATTGAGCCTAAGTCCTACATCAAATAGTATGAGATGCTCGGTGGAGTATACAAGTGTTTGGTTCACCACCTTAATAGCTAGCTTTTGGCATGGGTTCCCCAATAGGTAAATCACAATCCCATTTATCGAATGGGATAGGTTCTTCCCAAAACCGGGCCAACTCCATATGACTACAATTTCATTGTCCGAACATAACCTATGAGAAGGGAAAAACTAAATAGGCTACAAGAAAATATGACAATCTCTCTTTGCATTAAAAACTTATAACAGTTGTTAAGATTGTCTTGACCAAGGGCAAAACACAAAATGCACCATTAGGGGGTTCAAGCTTTGAGGTGTGTCCTAAAGAGAATGCCTTACAAAATAAAGGCAATATGTGTAGTCATTCTTTAAACATTCTAACTATTTTATTTTATTCCTTTAGCATTCATAGTTATCAAGTTAGATGGCTGGACTTTCAAAGTTTTTTATTTTCACATATGCAAAAAACATGCATGGGTTGCCTGGACTAAACCACAAAGGGATCCCTTCAGTGCCTATGAAAACACACAAACAAGCAATAATGTAGTTCACAAACTCAATCATTTGCTAATAGTTTTATTTTTTTTCATTTTCACTAAGCCTAAATCAGCTCTAAGACAACACATATATTACAACTTGCTTGTGTTGAAATGATTTATTAAGCATAGACAACACATTTGCTTCCATTGGAAGACTTATAAAGTTCAGAACCCAACTTTATGACATATTTGGACCTGTATTAACACACATCAGTAATTTGAGTTTTACCAAGTTTCAGTGTTATTGAAAATCAGTTATGGTAACATCATGGCGAAAACCTGTGGCGGACGCAGATTTACATCTTGCCGCCACAACATGGCAATGACAATGCAGACGCAGATTTACATCTTGCCGCCACAACATGGCAATGACAATGCAGGTTTCTTACGGAAGTCGCTTTTTGCATCACAGAAAGTGGGCGTGGAGCAGAGATTGCTTAAAAGGCGGCAACTCCCATTTGAAAACGAAGCTTCCATTTGGAAGGAGGCTTTCATGAAAACCCTAATGTTCTTATTCTTGTGTTAGGTTATCAACCCAATTCTTCAATTTGTTAAAAGGAGTTGGGCCTTACCGACCCAATTTGCAAACATTATTTTTTAACCTAATAGCCCTACCCAAAGCAGCCTCAACCTCTCATTCTTTGTTTTGCAATCCCGCTTGCCACTTCCGCTGTCACTAACGATCCCACTGCTGTCGCCACTGACACTATCATTGGCACCGCCATTGCTGGCACTAACGTCGATGCAAGTATTTTTCTTTTTTCAAATTATTTTTGTTCAGTACCAGCCTCATTCCTATTTTTTTTTCTTCTTTTTTACTTCCACTATAATTATTTTATGAAAAATATACCTATTTTCCAGCAACAATAATGACCAATGACCAGGCAATTCAAGAACATCTCATAGAAGTATCTTGGGTTGGAAACATTGTTATCAGATGGATGAATCAAACTTAAACACAATGGTTTGTAATTATTGTGAGAAAGTTATGAAAGGAAGAATTACTAGAGTCAAAGAACATCTAATGGCAAAGAAGGACAATGTTGTTGCTTGCACCCAAACTCCAAGAAACGCGAGAGAAGACCTTTGGAAATTATTTAAGGAAAAAACAGCCAACCCTTCCCTCAATCCTGTATGTAGTGTTGCGGCTTATGATAATTATGAAAGTGAAGATGAAGTTTGCACAGCTAGTAATGATAAGCGGAGAACTAGTGGTGGAAAAAAGGGACCAATGAATATGGTTTATATAAATCCAACTACTACAATAAAGAATAGAAAAATAGAAAAACTAAGGCAAGCTAATATCAAAGAAGCACATGACAAAAATTTAAAGGTATAACTTCATCAATATATTGCCCGATTTTGGTACCAAGCAGGCTGTCATTTAACCTTATAAGATTGAAGAGTTTTCAAGATATGATTGATGATATATGTGCTTATAATTTGTTAGCTCCTACTTATCATAAAATTAGAGTTCCACTTCTTAACAATGAGATTGACTACATTGAAAAGTTGTAGAAAGATCATAAAGTGCAATGAAGCAAGCATGGTTGTTCTATTATGTGAGATGCATGGACTGACCGAAAGCAACAATGTTTGATTAACTTTTTGGTGAGCTCCCATGTAGGGACAATGTTGTCTGGTTCTAAATTTGTAAAGGCAGAAAAAAATGAGATGCTTGATACTCTTGTGGAGGAGATTGAAGATGAAAATATTGTTTATGTTCACAGATAATGGAAGCAATTATGTGTTAGTTGGTAAATTATTGGATGAGGAAAAACCTCATCTCTATTGGATTCTTTGTGCAACCCATGGTATAGATTTGTTGTTTGAAGACATTGGAAAGCTTCATTTGATAATAGTCATTCTAGATTCTTGAGTTTGTTAAAACAATTTACAAAATAAGGAGTTGGAATCCTGTCTTATTTACTCTCAAAGTCATGACTCCCCTTGCTCATGTCCTTGTCTGGTGGATGGGGAAAAAAACTATGGACTATATAAATGAAATAATGGAAAAAGCCAAGGAAACATTAATGAAGTCATTCAATAACAACAAAAGTAAATATAAGCTTGTATTTATAATCATTGATAATAAATGGACATGTCAACTTCATCACCCCTTGCATGAGGCGGGTCACTTTTTGAACCTAGGGTTCTATTATTCCAACTGAGAATATGATTTGGAAGTTACAAATCGATTGTATGCTTTCATCAAAAGGTTGGTGCCAAGTAAAGATGCACAACAATTTTCTGTTAACTATGTTGTCTCTTTATAAGAGTGGAAGTGGACTCTTTGATGATGACTTTACCAAAGAATCAAGGAAGACCATAACCCCATGTGAGACACTTAAGCGTCTAAATTGCGCTAAGATATAATGGTTATATTCTTTACTTTCCTTGGTTTTATACCTCAATGGTGGAAGAATTATGGGCACGCAACTCCAAACTTACAAAGTTAGCAATAAGATTTTAAGTATGACATGTATTTCATCAGGATGTGAGCGCAATTGGAGTGTATTTTGAACAAGTAATAATTATTGTTTTGGTTCATGACATGACTCATTTCATTGTCTTTTTTGCAGAATTTAGAAAGATAATAATTCACATTTTACTTATTTATAATGCCAATTCATTAAAAAAAGGAACATGCAAGACCACCAAAGGTTGCATGATTTGGTTTACATAAAGTATAACCAACAACTTGCTCAAAGAAACAATATCAGCAATGAAAGACCCTATTGCAGTGAGTGACATTGATGAGTGATTAGTGGGACAAGTGGATGATGATAATGATAATGAAGAGGGGGGAAATGAATTGGTTTTTAATGATGTTCCCACTCTTACTTTTTATGAAACTTTAGGTGTTGGAGAACCAATAATTTATGCAAGGAGAAAAGCAACCAATAAAAAAAGCAACCATCAAATGATGGTATTGCTATTGGATCTTCCCATGCTTCTAAGAAAGGTCCTGATACAACTTCAACCCTCCCAACAAGGAGGGGCGAAGAGAAGATTTAAATTGGGGTTGAGAATAAACTACATGATAGCTGTGATTCAAAGTTTGAAATTACTTACAACAAGAGTTTCTCTTGAGGGGAAGAGGAGGAGAGATATGCTGCCGTTGAAGACAATTATATTGGGATTGAAGAAGAGTTATAATAGAAATTTAAGACATTTATTTTATGTTTTGTTGTTATTTTAAGTTTTAAACTTGAGATATGCAGTTATGTATATTTATTTCTTTTTGACCGCAATGCTTCCGCCACAATCCATTACGATTTCCATTATAATTTCATAAATGATTTTTGAGTACCCGATATTTACCGTTATCTACCACTGCCAAGTTTTTTTTTTTAAAAAAGTGTCTACACTGTACAACCACAACCACGGTTTTCTGGGGCGTCCACAACTGCGACAGCATGCTAGCAATTTTCCACAATATAAAAGTGAATGCAATTTAAAACCTGAGGCGGTTTTATGTGTACACTGTCCAAACTCATCAACAAACACTCAGATGTGCATTATGTAGTTACTTCACAGTCAAAGTTCATTCTCAAACTTAGGGGAAGAATAATAATAAATGCATGGAAAAAAAAATAGGAAAAAACACAAAAGCAATAAACCCTAAGCAGATAGTGAAGATTGAATTACCTCTTGAACTTTGAACCGGCCGTTCTTATCTGGAAACACGAAGGCGAAGGAGAGCTTGGCGTTTCTTCTTCTGGCAGCGGGCGCTACTTCTTTAACCTACGGAAAACAGAGAGTGAGTTAAGCAGAAGCAGAAAGAGGAAAAAAATTGGAGATTGAATAGAGAAACGGTTTGAATGAGAATGGAAATTGCAATTACAAGATCGGTGAGTTCTCGGAGAGTAGCGTCCTTCCAGGTGTAAATCTGGACTTCGTCCTTGGGCTCTTTGCCTCTGACGGCGAAGTCTTCCATCGAGTGGTGACCTCCGATCTTGGTGAACACTCGCAGCAGCAACGGACATGTCTTAAGGTTGAATTAACGAAAGAGAGTGATAGAGTGAGTCAGAGAGAGAGAGAGAGAGAGAATAAGAAGAAGGAAATGGTGAAGGAAGATTACCTTTTCGCGATCGACGGGTTCGAGGCGAGGGCGAGAGGGAGGAGGAGGAGGAGGGCCGCGGGGAGGCGGAGGCAACGCTCTTCCACCTTGTCGTTTTCCTCCGTCGCTCATATCTCTTTCGCTGTTCTTCTTTTTCTCTTCTTCCTCTTCCTCTTCTTCTGCTCAATGTCTGTTACAGAGGGTTTATGCTTAATGCAAATGCACTCAAGCATTCACCATCCTTCTCTCTTTGGGCTTGGGCCTCGCATTAATATATTTTCATAAGCCAATTGCTTTTTCTACCTTTATATTTTCTTCACACACCTCCCTACCTCTTCACAAAAATATTTTCTTAATTTTTTTTATATTTTCTGGAAAATCTAATCTATATTATATGTTAAAAAAAAGTTATGAATTATAAAGATATAAAAAAGAATAACAATAAACACCCTTTAAAACACAATGTTGGGTTTTGTCTTTCTTGCTAATCATCCTCTCTTTTTAAAGAGTATTGAAGGTGTGATTCTTTTTGCAAAAAGTATGAATGTTTATGCCTCAAATCTTATTTTTCTTAAAGAACAATACAAATCATACGTGTATAGTTAAACACCAAATATCCTTATTTTGTGTCAATGAGGTCCTTCTCATACAACAAATACGTATAACAAAAGTTATTTTCACCGGATTTTCTAACAAAATAAAAACAAATTAGATTACTTTAAAAAAATATAACAAACAATAGAGTAAACATTGTGAAATTGGAAGGTGTTGTTATAAGGTCATATTTTCTTTACTTATATTTTTTTTAATTTTCCACTTCTCAACTTTTTGATATTTCGATTCGTTTTCACATTTACAAAATATTGGTAGATATTCTTATAATTATATTTTGACATTCAACATAGTTTAATTCAAGTTAAAAGTGTAAATTTAGGATTAGAGATTTATTTATTTTAACTTTAAGATATTAGTTTTGTAGGGATATTGTGTGCGGAAGCGTGATAATTTCAACCAAAGATTATGAGAAATTAAAGTAACAAGTAAAGTGAGAATGATTCCAGAATTTTTAGGTGGAAAACCCCTTTAAATAGAGATAAAAAACCACCGGCGAGAGAACCAAAACTTCCACTATAATGGTACTGGGAGTACAATGAATTCCTCTCTAGCTAATAGATAAATAGCCCCAAAACAAATTCTCTCTATATGGGTTAAACACTTACACCCAAGAGAAGAAATAGAG
>Ga0123341_1006559_pt1 | contig 10526 bp, 6 predicted proteins | sample Turbeapinknodule_FD_89959 | JGI IMG/M metagenome (GOLD analysis project Ga0123341, IMG submission 89959) | Root nodule microbial communities of legume samples collected from Mexico - Turtle bean Mexico pink nodule | ecosystem: Host-associated > Plants > Roots > Nodule | place: Mexico: Nepantla...
TACAACAAAATAGTAATAAAAAACCCAAAGCTGCTGGCAGAGTTTTTGCTATTAGTGGAGCTGAAGCTTCACAGTCTGATAGCCTTGTTAGAGGTATTTGTTCTATCCTTGGAACACAGTTATTTGTATTGTTTGATTCTGGGGCAACCCATTCTTTTATATCTTTTAATTGTGCTAAGAAACTTAAGTTGTCAGTCCGAGAGTTAGAAATTGAGTTGGTGGTATCTACACCAACATAAGGTATTATAGTAACTTCTTCCATGTGTGCTGAGTGTCCAGTAATTATAGACGGGCAGAGATACAAGATCAACATGATTTGTATACCTCCAAAAGATTTGGAGGTTATTTTGGGAATGGATTGGTTGTCTGCTAATCATATCCTTATAGATTGTGGTCGAAAGAAGTTAATTTTCCCTAAATTAGAAGGAATGCAGGTTATCTCAGCTCATCAGTTTGAGAGAGACAAGAAGGTACAAAATGTTTTATGCTCTTGGCTTGTTCTATAGTTACTGATAAAGTACAAAAAGATATGTTTGTAGTTCAGGACTTTATGGATGTATTTCCTGATGAGATTCCTGGACTTCCACCAAAGGGAGAGATAGAGTTTGAAATTGACTTGATTCCTGGAGCAGACCCTATGTCAATTTCTCCATATCGAATGGCACCAGTGGAGTTAGCTGAATTGAAGAAACAACTAGAAGACTTATTGGAGAAACAATTCATTCGACCTAGTGTTTCTCCATGGAGAGCTCCAGTGCTATTAGTGAGGAAGAAAGATGGTTTGTCACGTTTATGCATAGATTACAGACAATTAAACAAGTTAACAAAAAAGAATAAATATCCTCTTCCTAGAATCGACGATCTGATGGATTAGTTGCATGGGGCAATTGTTTTTTCTAAATAGATTTGCGCTCAGGTTATCACAAAATTTCAGTGAAAGCGGAAGATGTTCAGAAGACTGCTTTTAGATCAAGGTATGGTCACTATGAATTTCTGGTTATGCTATTTGGTGTGACTAATGCTCCAGCTATCTTCATGGATTATATGAATCGGATATTTAGACCTTTTCTTGATAAGTTTGTGATAGTGTTCATAGATGACATCTTGATCTATTCTCGTACAAGGGAAGAACATGTTGAACATCTTAGAACTGTCTTGAACATTTTGAGAGAAAAACAGTTAAATCTAAACTTTCAAAATGTGACTTCTGGATATCAGAAATACAATTTTTAGGACATTTCATCTCTGCACAGTGAATCTCAATAGATCCTTCTAAAGTGGAGGTTGTACTTCAGTGGGAACGTCCTAAAATAGTTACATAAATTAGAAGCTTTTTGGGGTTAGTAGGATATTACAGGAGATTTATAGAAGGCTTTTCTAAAATAATGGCTCCTTTGACCCAATTGACTAGAAAGGATCATCCTTTTGCATGGACTAAACAATGTGAGAGAAGCTTTGAAGAGTTGAAAATAAGGTTGACTAATGCTCATGTATTGACAATCCCTGATACCAATCAATCTTTTGAAGTTTTCTGTGATGCTTCCTATCAGGGATTGGGTTGTGTTCTGATGCTGAATAAGAAAGTTGTTGCCTACGCTTCTCGTCAGTTAAAGGTGCATGAAAGAAACTATCCAACTCATGATCTAGAATTGGCAGCAGTTGTCTTTGCTTTAAAAATATGGAGACATTGTCTTTACGGAGTTAGTTTTAATGTGTTCAGTGATCATAAAAGCTTGAAGTATTTGTTCGATCAGAAGGAGTTAAATATGAGGCAGAGGAGATGGATTGAATTTTTAAAAGACTATGATTTCCAGGTAATATATCATCTTGGGAAGGCAAATGTTGTTGCAAATGCGTTGAATCGTAAAAAAATACAAATGTCGTCGCTTATGATTAGAGAGATATCATTGATTGAATATTTCAGGAGTATGAATTTGGAGGTTTCCATGTCTTCAAATTGCATTAGTTGTAATACACTTGTTATAACTAATGAATTTCTGGAGAAGCAATTGGAAGATTTAAAATTAAAGAACTTCATGGACTTATTAGATACTGAAAAACCTAAAGACTTCTCTTTAGGAATGGATGGTATTTTGAGATTCAAAAATAAAATATACATACGAGAGGATAATGAACTAAAGCCAACAATATAATATAATACCAAAGGTGTTTGAACACTAGTTTTGGAGGGGAAACAATTTCTTCAAATTTGTTGATAATGTGCAAGTTATAATCAGTAGCATATTGATTAAAGTTGTCAAATCAGACTAACGCTTAGTCCGATAAATTAAGTACGTGGATTGAAACAAAGAGCACTAATAATTTAAGGGAAAAATAAATTATATTATTTCTTTAGTCAAGTTAATTTCAACTTAAAGACAAATATTACGACAATGGATTATTTAACTATCATCTTTCAATGATTTCTGCAAGATAATTATTTAAATAATATACTGTTAGGACTGAACAGTTGTTGGACGCACCGAATGAACGGTAAAAGAATAAGATATTAACAAAAAATGTATTAAACAAGATTAAAACGTATAGAAAATTAAGTAATGTAAAAACATCTTAATCTACATTTTACCGTAAAATGGTACAACAAAACCAAAATAAATATATGTTATTATAATATTTGTTGTGTTCTTATACTAGACACTTACTTAAATGAGTCTTGCAAGTGTAATGTTATGCATAAAACTTTGACTTTGTTTGAAAATAAAAAACAAAGTTATATTGTGCAAAGGTTTAGGACAAAGTATTTTCTTTATTAAAAATTTGATAAAATTTAATACATAACACATTCAAGGTGTTTTTTTTTTCACCCCATAAAAAGTAAGAAATGACAAAAGTGATCTTGAGAGTTTTTAAATAAATCCTAGCGCATTAGTGCTTTCCTCTCTCTCCTATGATTTTGATACATTATGAGTGATTTTTTTTATATTGCAATGTGTAAGAGTGTATTTTTTTTATGGTTAGTGAGGGTTTGGAGTCACTGTTCATCGGAGAAGATAGGTAATTTTTTATTTTTGTTTTCACTTTTGGAATCTTTAATTTGGAATTTTTGCAAAATCATAAATCTGAAAGGTACTAGAGGAGTCACTATAAAAAAAATTGTGTATAAAGTGACAGTTTTAATATAGTGATTATTAATAATCATCACAAGTATTCGAATAATACGACATCTTAATAACCGCCACAATTATCCTTCAAAATGTGTCATTTTGAATTGTCACAATTCTCTTTCGAAGTGTTTTCCTTCCTTCCATATCATTCCTTATTATTCCCAATTTTTTTTTTGAAAATATACTTAACATCGTGACTCTTCCCCCTCTCTACAAACTCTTCATAAACCGTCTCTTCACGAACGAAACCGTTCCCTTCACGAACGAAACTGTTCCCTTCACTCTCGCTTTTACTCACTCCTCCCTTCATTGTCTTCTCACTCTCGTGCACCCTAAACCTAACCCTCACTCTCGCGCTTTTCACTGTCCGCCATCGTTGCCTCCTCGCAAGGATTTCAAACTTTTGTCCGCCATTGTTTGTTCAGGTTTGTGCTCTATAACCTTGTCTTCGAAATCTATTACTGGATTGCCTTTGCCGTGTGCTGGTTCTTAATTTGTGAAATCTATTATGAACAAATATTGAATACAACTTTATTGCAGAGAATAGAGATGTTCTTTAAAATTAATTTGCGATTGTGTTAAATTTAATTTGCCTTTATTGTATTACCTACTTCACGGTTATTTATTATGATAGCTTTGTATATATCTCTTTGCTTTCCATGGTAGAGACTTAACTATTTTTGCTCCGGTGAACTTTAGTCTATGATGACTGTGAAGAGATGGTTCCAAATCCAGGAGCAACATCAATTGGAAAACCTGTTATTCATCCAACTATCGTGAACTTGACAGGCAAAACTTGGTATCTATTATTCTTTTGGTTTTATAAAGATATATTGTGATTATATATTCCAATTAAATTTGTGATGGTTGGTCTTTTCGCCTTAATATGTGACAAGTAATTATTTAAATAAAAAAGCTGAAAATTAGAAAATTATTTTTGGCATATGTTTATTGCGGAGAAAGTGTCCTTTACTATCTATTGTAACTAATTCTTATTAGTTTGACTTTTTCTTGTGAGGAAAAGTTTACATTTTTTTTGTCAAAATGCCTAAAGAATATTTTTTTTTTTTTTAGAATAAGATGGGGTGTAAAAAGTAAAAAAGTGAAAGTTGTGGTTGAATTGTATGTATAGTTTAAGTTTACCTAAATAATTTCATTTTCCCATTTCTATTGGAGAATGACAGAGTGTTCTTGCTTTTGTCTACATGCTCCTTTTTGAAATCTAACTCTCTCAATCCCAATTAAAGCTATCTATTGGTTTTACAGTTCATATTCAGCCTGAGATTTATGATTTCAAAGGCTTCATGAAGCACCAATTCCCTAGTTAGGAGTGTTTTGAATTGCATTTGGTTGGTTTGGAGCAGAGATGTCAATGGATCTAATCATATTGGTTCTCTCATTTTATCTCCCAATCGATTAGGTCCTAAATTCACACATCATTTGATCAAAGTATAAAATGTGGTATATATCGATTTTCACTTTGTTTTATTTTTTTTGGAAATAGTAAATAAATCTTGAAATATACTGTAAATATATAAAAAAATCACCTGAAAGTAACAAATACTTTATCTTATAAGTTAGTTGGGACGAGCCTCATTACAAGAAAAACATGAAATAGAAACTAATTTTTAAAGACCAAAATAATTAGTTAACTACCAATTATTTAGTTTCTAAAACTTTGGTTGCTAATTAGATACCAATTTAGAAACTATTTAACAATAATAGAAACTAATTTAGAAACCAAAATTTTTTTTAGTTTCTAAAATGGTTTCTAATTTAGTTACTATTGCAACTTATTATTTTGGTCTCTAAAAATTGGTTTCTATTTCATGATTTTCTTGTAGTGCCTAAACTGAATATATACCATTTGGGATTAAAATGAATAATAAACTTGGATTTTTTAGCTGGTTCTGAGCAAGAAAGACACATGTAGTTGACACATGACTTCGCCTAGAATGGGAAAGATTTTTTTGGTTATTGTAAAATTTTGTGTTAGAATTTCTATTTATTTTAAAATAAATTTTGATTAGTTCATCCAACTCATTTATATGTTTTGTCCCATGTTGTCTTATTATTTATATGTAAATAAACACTTGGAACAAGAAATTTTGTGTTTGACACGATCTATTTTTCTGGTAGGAAATCTCTTAATCCACATCCAAAAAGTAGATACATTTAGTATCTTGAAAATGTAAAAGAGTATTCATCGTTTTCTTACTTTAATAAGTTGGAAACTGAATGAGAAGATGGTGTAGGATGATTTAGAATTATTCTTCAATTGTTTGTTTACACAAATTGTCACGGTGTGTTATCTCCCTTTTTCTTTTCTTTTGTAAAATATTATGGTACAATATTTAATACATTATTCTTTCACAAGAACTACTCCATAGGTATTTGATATTTATTTCCTTAATGTTTGAAGTCTGTTTTTACTATGGTTTTTTCTAATTTGAGTTCTAAATTATGCTCATCGCATGCCCTTGCTATTTTATTGCAACATGGCGAACCTGGTGCAACCGTAGTTGATATTCAGCTTGTAAATGTGGTGGTTTCTCATGTTCTGCAACAAATATTGTCAACGGTATGCATTGAGATTTCATGGAAATCTTTTGATGGATTATGATGCTTAATTGGGAATGAAATTCCCTTCTAATATGTACTTTACAAGCACATTGCAAAATCAAAATAGTTGGTATGTGTGACAAACTAACTTTTGATGCCTAGCCGTTGACTGTTCAAGGTGCATTCTATTTATGATACACAACTGAGACTGAAATTTTTTAGTGTTTTAAATTATTTTTTCTCCTCTGTACTCCATATAGAAAATGTCCTAGTGTCGTGTTCTATTTTTCCAATATCTAATTCAATAAAGCCCACCTGCTAACATTGTCTTCTAAGCTTTAGAACATGATGAGGACCTAGAAGAGAGTGCGTCCATTGATTAAGTCCAACTTTCCCAGAGGATGACTAGAAACATGACTCAATACACAGGGCTAGGTCATGATCCACTAGTCAATGTTTCAACACCTAGCCTGTCCTAGAGGATCACGAGGAGTAGAGGACAGGCCTTGGGAGCTGAGCACTATCTAGTATCTTTATTTGTAATTGCAGTAAAATATGTGCCTTTAGCATAATAGGAGGTGTAATTATATATCATTTTAGTTTGTTTTTTACCTAGTTTCTAGAAGAAGTGGTCTAAGGTGTGGTTTTGACTTAGTCAAACCCTAAAGGCAGTCCCCTCACACATTTACCATCCTACCATTGCTTCTTGTTTTCCAAGGCACCATCTCTTATAAATAGGGTGCCTTCCTCCTTGTACTTTCATGTTGAATTTTGATATAGAAGGAAAACAATGGACAATTTGTGTGAGACTTGTGTTCTCTTAGCTTAGGTCTTATCTTGTGAGAGTGAGAGCTCTTCAAGTGGCGGTCCTCATCACTCATCTTGGAGAATCCTCACACTCTAAGTGGCGTGTCCATTCCATTTCCATCTTCATAAGCTTTCTTTCCTTCAACTTTTCATTTCATTTCCATTACACCATGTTCCTTTGTGTTTATGTTTTTGTCTTTCTTCCATTTTCTATTCAGTCATTTACATTTTAATTGCTTCCTTTTATGCTCTTTCATTTCCACAAAGCATCATCATCTTCACCATATCTTGTGTTTTCCTTTTTGCCTTTGGAAGTGAACCTTCACACTTACTTAACCACTTGGTTAAGTTCTTGTCCAGTGGGGATCTTTCCTAGGTCTCACCCTATATTTGCTAAAACTCAAATCATAAACAAAGTGTCACTCTTAAAATGGACAAATCTAAAATCAAATCACATCATGTGGTATTCAGAGCTTTGGTTTTTTTAGCATATTTTCTGAATTGATTTGGCTTTTTACTTTTCTTGCACCTTTAAATTCTTGCCTTTACATTCAAGCAAATTTAAATTCAGCCTTTACTCTCTTGCTTTTACAATTCGACATTCTCTTTTATTCAATATCTTTCAATTTGCTTTTGAATGTTATTTTGTGTCTAATTTTTTTTCTTACCTCTTTTTGTTGAGTCATATGTTCTAAGAGTCATTATTTCGCTTCTACTTTTTTTTTTAATTGTGAAGGTATAAAAAGTAACTAGAAATTTGTTTAAGTGGAAATAGATTTAGTTCCAAACATAGATTTCAAGTGTTCATTTAATTTGAATCCCAAATCCTTTTGTGACAATTGGTAGTGAATTGAAAATAAGCATGACAAGAATTATGGATATCTTCTTTCCATAAACAAAAAAAAAAGGATAAATAAAAAACAAAAAAAGGGGTTGCGCAAATCCCATTTTCCCTTTTCTTTGCCATGCTAACATTTCAAAAACAAAAGTGGATTCATTTTATTTGGCAAATTGTTTTCAACATTGTGAAATTTGATCATTTTGCTTTTATATTTTCTAGCAAGAGTAAAACTTCATTGTTAAAGGTTAAGTAAGTTTCTTAGAATCTTTTTGTGTGCTTTTTCTTGCTTGTCTTTCTTTAAAAGTTGTCATCATCTCCTTTTTCCAACTTGGTTTAGCTTCCTTGTTTTGAGCTTTTCTTGTTTGTCTTTTAAAATTCTTTAGTTTTGTTGTAGTTCTTTTGAGATCAAGTGTTAAGGGCTTTGTCCTTTTTCATTTGAGAGCTTGAAACCGCAAGATAGACCTTTGTTGAGAGAAAATTTCTTTGAGTGCTGGGATCTTTTCTCCTCTTTGCTACACAAAAGAGTGACACAAGTGAGGAAATGGTTTTTAACTTTTTCTTTCACTTTTTGTTTATTCTCTTTGTGCAATTTTTATGGCTCATCTTTCTTTAGGGGAATCATCCAAACCTCAATCTCCCCAAATGGCCTTTCTTATGGGTGAACTAGCGACAGCCAAAAGAGCCTTAACCCAAAAAGAAGAAGACATGCGACAATTGGAGGAGAGTCTTCAAAGACTTGAAATGGCATAAGATAGACAACCAAGAGGAAGGAGGTGGGAGCCAAGGAGGGCTTCAAGGAGCTATACCCACTACGGCAACCAAGAAGAAGATGAAGAGTGGAGAATACATCATTATGATGAAAGGCGCCACCACCACCAACAATCCAAGGCCTCTTTCCCTTTTATTAAATTGCCAAGTTTTAATGGGGAAAGTGATCCCAATATATATCTAGGATGAGAAGCTAAGGAAGAACAAATTTTCAATGTGTTTGAGGTCCAAGATGACCAAAAGGTTAGGTTAGCTTCCCTAGAATTTTTAGACTATGTCATGCAATGATGACATCAAACTGTAATGGACATTGGGCTAAACAAGAGGCTAGCCGCGGTCTCTTGGGACGATTTAAAGTTATGCATGCGCGCACGGTTTGTTCCTCCTCATTATAGGAATGAACTCTTGTTGAAGCTCCAACGACTTCAACAAGGACCTAGAAGTGTAGATGAGTACTTTAAAGATCTTGAAACTACTTTGACTAAAATTGACATGTATGAATATGAGGAGTCAAAGATAGCTAGATTTGTAAGTGGTTTAAGAAGAGAAATACAAGATGTGGTAGAATTATATGAATATTTCTCTTTGGAAAAATTGGTTCACCTTGCCTCAAAGACCCAAGATTATCAGCTTAAAAACTCTATTACTCACTTCAAGAAACCCTATCAAGAAGTACAATTACAAACACCTTTACAAGAGAAAAGTATAGGAAAGAAAACACCTGGATTGCAAATACAAAAAGTTGAAACAAGACCCTCAAAGCTGCAACACAAGACTGAATCTTGAATCTTTAACCAAAAGTCACCAGCACAAGAACACTTGAAGTTTTTAAGAAAAACTTTAAAAAACTAAAGCAAATTTCAAACTCTCACTAAAAGCACTTGAAAACTAAATGTAAATCGTGATTGCAAGGTAGGGTTTTCTAGCCATATCGAGTTGAGCCTACCCATCCCTCCTTGGTTGAGGGAAGATTCCAATTACCATGTCAAAAAGCAATCGCTGAATTCACTCTTCTGTGTATTTTGACCTGAGATCAACCCCTCATTTTATAGGTTTCAGATCAAAACAAATTTTCAAAATTTAGTTAAGAACTATTATAAAAATAATAGATTCAAGTTCAAAAGAACAAATTGTTTTTTGAAAATACACATGGTGGTAACATAACCACTTTTAGATCAATTGAAAATGGTAACTGTGAGCAAAACTTAATTTGGAATCAAAACTTAATTTTTGAAAAAGCTAAACAGTTTTGCACCAGTACAAAAAGAATCAATTATTTTGTCAAACAACAAATTGATTTTTGTGCAGTAAACTAGTTTTTGAAAAAACTTGAAACAAATTTTGAAAATACTTTGTAAGAAACCTTTGTGCTAAGCTCATCATTATGGTTATGAGATATAAGGTAGATCATAGTGCAAAAGGCTATTTAAACAACCTCTAACCTAACAAGGACCATGGACACAATGTACATCAACCTTTAAGAAGATTTTCTTCATCAAACACTTTCTTTATCCAAATTGAGTAGAGTCTTCATCTATCTTCAACATAAAGGAATGAATGAAAGCTTCAATTGTCACTATCTAAAATACTATATAAAGATCTTGAAGATGAAGAACACAAAAACAAAGCATACGAGCATATTGAGGTCATTGTATTAGTGTTCTGAGAGAATATTTCATATTTGCTATTGGAGCATTCACAGTTTGGGGAGTGGGCCATATGTTGTAAATCCTTCACTGTGTGAAATTTACCCTGTGAGCTTTCATTGTTTGCTCTCTTGTCGAGAGTGTTTTTCTCACTTGTTGAAAATTCTTAATCTTAGGGGGGAGATTAGGATTACCTAAAGAGGTGTGGAATAATTGTTACCTAGAAAGGTGAAGAATACTTGTTACCTGAATAGGTGTAGAATACTTGTTACCTGAAGAGATGTAGAATACTTATTACCTGGAAAGTTGTATAATACTTAAGGCTCTTAAGCGGGGATCTTAAGGGGACTGGATGTATGATAAATGCCATAATTCGGTAATATTTCATACAAAAAGATAGACACTTATGGACTTTAATTGATAAAATAGTTATAATTCAACCTCTAATTTAGGAATTTGAACATTTTACATATTTTTGGATTATGAGATTAATAAGAATAATTTATTACCAATTTTGTGTTATTTTCGGGAATTTAAGGAGAGATGAAGCAAATGGATATATTTTGAATAGAGATGTCACCTAGCCTAAACCCAATTACGTTAAATAGAATTTATGAGGCATAACCCTAGCCATCATTGGGATCATTGGGAGGAACAAAAGGAAGGAAACCCTAAGGGGTTGTTTGCTTCTAGGGGTTATTTATAAGAGAATAGATTTATTTATTTTAAATGATTGGACAAAAATTATTAATGTTATCATTAAAAACATTAAAAAAA
>Ga0123341_1006560_pt1 | contig 10526 bp, 13 predicted proteins | sample Turbeapinknodule_FD_89959 | JGI IMG/M metagenome (GOLD analysis project Ga0123341, IMG submission 89959) | Root nodule microbial communities of legume samples collected from Mexico - Turtle bean Mexico pink nodule | ecosystem: Host-associated > Plants > Roots > Nodule | place: Mexico: Nepantla...
ACAAGATCTTCTTCTGTTAAAACAGAATGGTTGCTCCCCCTTGGAGTTAGAATCCAAGTGACAATGAGAGCCAACACCCTTTCATCTAACTTCAATCCTCCAACAGAACAAGTTCTTACTTGAACTTGTGGATTCTTCAAACAACTTTTGTAGTATTGAATCTTGTTGAAATCTTCCACAAAACCAAGATTTCCTTTATTGATTCTAAGACCAACATACTTCAACCTAGGTACAACAACCCATACATCATGGGTAATCTCCATGTCTACAACTTTAACATGTGAAACAAGATTGTTTCCTTCAAACTTTAAGTTTGTGTAGAATACTCGAATTAAATCTGGATAAATGTTTAAAGGGGTTTTCGCAAACTTTTTAGGCTAGGATGAAATCATTTGCAAGAAATCAGATTAGGAATTTAGTTAGCCAAGAAACAAAGCACAATTCAGCAAAGCACCAGAAAAACAATTGGTTGTTTATACCAGTAAAACAATAACAACTGAATTTAAATGAGTTTAAGGGAAGAAAGAGATACACAAACAATTTATACTGGTTCACTCTTAAGTCAAAAGCTACATCCAGTCCCCAGAATCCACTGGGCAATCCACTAAGCAATCAAATACAGATTACACACAAAACCACCAAAGAAATGACCTTGAACCCCTCAAGAAACACACTTCCTTTGGCACAGCACACACCAAGAATGTTGATCCTGACAACCTCAAGAGCACACAACACTTCTTGGCTCACAACACCAGAAAATACAAAGTATTCAGAATGAATTACACTTGTTTACAGAATGAACTGAAATCAATACAGATGTAATCCTATTCCACTATCTCTTGAGAAAACCAAAGTTGAATAGTGAATGTTCAAATCTTGAAAGCAATCTCTCTCAAATTGAAAAACACAAATATGTTTTTCTTGTTTGTTATAAAACATAAAAAAATTATTTATAACTTTCAAAGATTGGTCAAAAGCATTTAAAACAGGAGCGTATTTAGTTTGAAAATCATTTAAAGCACATTCAACTAACAAAACAAATTCTGTTAGGATTTTCAAAACAAACAATCGATTGAAAGCACAAAACAATCGATTGTTTTGGTTTGACAGCAAGTCAACCAACCAAAACCGTTTTCAACCTTTTCAAAAACACCTAAGAGTAAAACAATCGGTTGTTTCGACAAAACAACAGGTTGTTTTTCACTTAGTTTGAAAAACACTTTAAACTTAAAAGATTACACAGATAAACTACCCAGATCCTATCCTAAACACAGTAGAAACTTCAGCCTTCCATCAAACACTAGGATTTGGATTCTTGAAAGCCTTTGATCACACTTGATTCAACACTTCAGACTAAAGAATGCAGGGACCACCTACCAGCGGTTGACGAACAGGGTACTAGCGTCGATGTTAGGGCGAAATGTCCAAGCCTACGTAGATGACATGGTGGTCACCTGCCAGCTGAATGAGCAGCATGTAACCGACCTGGAAGAACTATTCACCACGATAGCGAAGTACAGGCTGGAGCTGATCCCGGAGATGTGCGTGTTCGAAGTTGAGGCAGACAAGTTCTTGGGTTTCCTACTCACTGAACGAGGGATAGAGGCAAATCCCGAGAAGTGAACTGCTATAATAGCCATGAGGACCCCGATCTCGGTGAAAGAAGTGCAGCAGTTGACAGGGCGCATGGTCGCTCTGTCCATATTCGTATAGGCAGGAGGAAACAAGGGGCACGCTTACTTCCAGTGTCTGAAGAGAAACAACAGGTTTGTATGGACCTGGGAGTGCGAAGAGGCGTTTGTGAAGCTGAAGGAGTACCTGGCCAGTCCACCGATGTTGTGCAAGCCAGAGCCAGGTACCCCTCTCCGCCTATACTTCATGGTCACAGAGAAGGCAATCAGTTCAGTCCTATTACAGGAGCAAGACCAAATGCAGAGGTCGATCTACTTCGTCAGGAAGGTGTTGCAAGGGCCAGAGGTGAGATACCTGGCCTTAGAAAAAGCAGCTCTGGCAGTAGTATTCTCAGCGCGAAGACTCTGCCACTACTTCCAGAGCTTCACCGTGATAGTAATGACGGACCTCCCAATTCGCAAGGTCCTGCAAAAGCCAAATGTGGTAGGCAGAATGGTACGATGGGCGGTAGAGCTGTCTGAGTTTGACGTACAGTATGAGTCTAGAGGCCTCATCAAGGGCCAGATTTATGTTGACTTTGTGGTAGAACTCTCCTCGGCAGCCACACACCAAGAGGGAGCAGGCTCCAGATGGGTGCTTTCTGTAGATGGTTCCTCAAACCAACAAGGTAGTGGAGGTGGTGTCATCTTGGAGGGACCAGATGGGTTGCTGATCGAGCAGGCCCTACAGTTTGCTTTCAAGGCCAGTAACAACCAAGCAGAATATGAGGCCCTAATCGCTGGAATGTTGTTGGCCAAGGAGATGGGAGCAAAGGGGTTGTTAGTAAAGAGTGATTCTTTGTTAGTTACAGGCCAAGTCACGGGGGAGTACCAAGCTAAAGACCCTCAAATGGCCACATACTTGGAATATGTCCAGGTCCTGAAGGAGTCGTTCGAAGTGTTCGAGTTAAAGAACAAAATGCCCGAGCTGACTTGCTTGCAAAGCTCGCCAGTTCGGGCAAGGGGGGCAGCCAAAGGACGATGATTCAGGAGACCCTGAAGACACCTCGAACTACCATGAACAATATGACAGAAGTCCAACAGGTTAGCACATCGGAAGGGATGAGGAGGAGTCATCGGTCGTTAACACAGGAGACGGTGAAAACACCCAGAATAAGCAGGTACCCGGTTGCTGGGGAGATAGCGCCGCAAATTTACCAAGTCGAATCAGGAGAAACCTGGATGACGGCCTACCAACGCTACTTGGCCGATGAAGTACTCCCGCTAGAACCTGCAGAAGCTCGGAAAATCAAGAAAAATTCGAGCAAGTACACCCTGATCGATGGGAAGTTGTTAAGGCATGGATTCACCCATCCTATCCTGGTATGTGTAGACGGTGAACAATGCACGTGCATCATGGCAGAACTACATGAAGGGATATGCAGTAGCCACATCGGTGGTCGATCCCTCTCATCAAAGGCCATTCACGCAGGGTATTACTGGCCAACGATGAGGGAGGATTGCACGAGGTACGCCCAGTGGTGCAAGCAGTGCCAACAACATGCTGATTGGTACAAAGCGCCCCAGAGGAGTTGAGATCGATCTACAACTCATGGCCATTTCATACCTGGGGGATCGATATTTTGGGGCCTTTTCCTTTGGGGGTGCGACAGATGAAGTACCTCGTGGTTGCCATACAATACTTCACGAAGTGGATCGAGGCTGAGCCCGTGACACAGATCACAGCCCACAAGGTCCAACACTTCGTATGGAAGATCCCGAAGAGGTTGGTATCTGACAACAGTACCCAGTTTGCAAGCCAGCAATTGGGCAAGCTATGTACAGAGCTGGGAGTGAAACAGGTTTTCGTTTCAATAGAACACCCCCAAACGAATGGACAACTCGAGTCGGCCAACCGAGTTCTGCTCAAGGGCCTGAAGAGAAAGCTAGACAAAGCCAAGGGGACCTGGGCGGAAGAAGTTCCTAGAATCGTGTGGGCCTACCACACCACCCCCTACTCCACAACCAGGGAAACACCATTCAGCTTGGTATACGGTTCAAACGCTATGATTCCGGAAGAAATCCAGGAAAACTCACCGCGTTTCCAGAATTGCGTAGTCGAGGAGTGCAACGAAGAAAGAAAGGTAAACTAGGACCTACTAGATGAAGTAAGGGAGGAAGCAAGGATTAAGGCTGAAGCCTTGAAAATGAGGGTGGAGTACAAGTATAGCTCCAAGCTGAGACCTCGGATGTTCCAGGTTGCCGACCTGGTGATGCGGAAGGCCCACCCGTACTAGTTAGAAAACAAGTTATCTCCCAAGTGGACTGGCCCTTTCAGAGTAACGGAGGCCCTTGGGAATGGAGCATACAGGCTCGAAACGTTAGAGGGTGGCGCGATCCCTCATAATTGGAACGCGACCAATCTGAAGTTTTATTTTAGTTAAAAACATTTTGCATTGTACACGTTTAAGGGGGCACTCTTTTTCCCTCATAAGGGTTTTTTAACGAGGTCACCCGAATAAAATTCTAGTTGTTCAGTTAAGAAATGTGCATTGCAGTTAATGAACCTCTCCCTTGAAGTGATACACATGGAGTAGAGATAGTTTGGTTTTCCCAATAAGCCCCTATTGTGTAAGTTCACCGAGGCGAAGAATAGTATGGTTCTCCAATTAAATGAACCTATCCCTTGAAGTGATACGCGGAGAATGGAGGTAGTTTGGTTTTCCCAATAAGCCCCTCTCGTGTAAGTTCACCATGGTAAAAAATAATATGGTTCTCCAGTCAAATGAACCTCTTCCTTGAGGTAATGTGCCTAGGTCGTGAATAGTATGGTTCGATGATGAACCTCCCTCTTGCGCAAGTTTACCAAGGTTGAGAACAAGTATGGTTCAAACGTTGAAGGCTTGCCCCCTTGACTTTTTACAAGCAAGGTCGCGGCCAGTTATTCAGGGCTGCCCCTTGACTTTGTACAACAAGGATGAGGTCGGTAAGAGTCGTTCACCTGAGTTAGAGACACCAAGACGGGAGAAGTATGGTTCCTTAGGGCCTCCCTCTTGCGTAGTACCTCCGGGGTAGAACAACATGGCTCACCAGTTAAGTTCACCCTTACCTTCGTGATGCAGGATCAAAATCGGAGCCAAAGTCAAGAACGGTGTAGTTCACCAGTATTTCCAGCATGGTATTCCCGTCAACCCAAGGAAGGTAGGGACGAGATTAACAAGGTCGCCTTGCTTCGCAAGAAGAAGATCAAAAAACAGCGAGAGGGGATTACCCTCGAACAAAGGTTGAGCCAATTAAGGGATTCGCGCACATAGGATGAGGCATACAAGTCAAAATGTGCTACCTAAAAGGCGAACCTAGGTTGAAGGCCCTATTATTTGAAATCAATACGAGCAAAAGCAGAGAAGCGCAGCGGCTAAGACAAGCAGTTAAAATAAAGATAAATATTTATGTACAAAGGGTAGATTGTTCTTCAAAAAGACAGAGTTACAAATGGTTACTCTCTCAACACAAGTTGCCCATCAACAACGCACTTGGACTCGCCGAAAGGGGTAAGATCCACCTTAGGGTGCACGCAGGCAAACTGAGCGATGACATCTTGGAACCCCTCACCGTAAGCATCAGTAGCATCATTAGTGAGTTCCTCCTTTGTCTTTTTGAAGGATTCAACCTTCTCAGCGAGCTCCCCCTCAACCTGACCCAGCAGACCTCGCACTGGGTTGCCCTTTCCTTCAGCTTTGCCATTTTTCCCTTCATCTCCGGCACCAACTCTTCTAGCTCGATCACGTTGGTGCGAATAGCCAAGATCTTCGCTTCTAGCTGGACAACCTCCTGACCCTTGTCATGAAGAGCCTACTTAGCGTCCTTCTCAGATTGGCGAAGGCTTGCCAACTCCACATACATGGGGGTCTCCCGATTGGCAAAGGTCTTGGCCTGGGTGGACAACTCTTCCTCTAGCTTCGCCATCCTAACCTTGAGATCTTCGGCCTCTTTGGCCCTACTCAGCATGGGGTTGGATGTGATCAGGAAGTCCCCTAGACCATCAACCACGCGATCCTGAGAAAGGTTGCCGCTCAAGCTCTCCACCACCTCCTTGTCCTGGAAGCGGTTGAATATTCGTTGGAGCAACACGGGAAGTTGGGAGGTGGAAGGCATCTCTTGGCCTTCGGGGGTGCTCTCTCCCCCACCCTTGTGAACAACAAGCTAGAGTGGGAAGGAGGCGCTCAGGGGGTGGTCCATGAAGGTCGAGGACCCACCGGATGCAAAAGCAGAGGGCGCCACGGCCTCCCCAACCCTCTGCCTTTTGAAGACGAGACCGGTGCATGTGTCTTCGTCATCGGTCTCGACGGCCACCACCCCTCTTTGCTCATCAACGGCAGGGGCTGGATCGATGGGTTGGGGAGCAGGAGTAGCTGAGGTTGAGGGGGCTATGGGCGTTGAAGTGCCCGCGCTGGCAGCGGCCGCCCTACGCTAGGCCAACTTCTTCTTCTTGTCATTATTAAAGCCCATATCTACACGTAAATGCAAGTTAACACAAGAAACCAAAAAGGCAAGTGAAATACAAGCAAGAACAAAATGGGATAAGAAGCATGGGAACGAGAAAAATACCGATATATGTCTTAAGATTTTTGGGGTTAAACTCACGCTTAAGTAACTCCGAGGTGCAGAAGGGGGTAGGGAATACAGATAGGAGCTCACACACCCCTCGCTCCTGAGGGGAAAGATCCCTAAAGCTTCGGGCCCTCTGAAGGTTGGGCTTCTCCATCCAGTACAAGGGAAACCCGTCTAGAAGGGCAGGGTCCCTCCGATTGCTCCAGACTTTGAAGAAGTTCTTCTTAAACCCCTTGTATGATTGCTGGAAGAGTGTTAAGAGCACCCTCCCAGCCACACCATTGAAGCTGACCCACAACTTCTTCCCAGGATCTTTAACTTCGAAGAAATAAAGGAAAGTGTCTATAGACGGCATAAAGCCAAGGCTGTAGCAAAGAATGGTGAAAGCCCTTACGAGCGCCCAACTGTTGGGATGCAGTTGGGCGGGGGCAACGTTCACCTCGGTCAGAAGTGTGCACTTGAAGGGAGTGAGGGGTAATCGAAGCCCAAGTCTTCGAAAGATGGTGGAATAGATGAATCAAAAGGGGCGTTCAGGATCAGAAGCTTCATCAGCACATACTGGTACACCCTCGCAGCAAGCCACTACCCTCACGAACTTATCATGGTCTTTGCCAAATACATGCGACGGGTGGCAAGTTTGTTTCTCCCTATAAGCTGCTATGCTCTCAAGGGATGTAAAGGTGGATGTTTTCCCTAGAAGGTTGGTCGGTGCCCAGTGATACAGGGACTTGTAGAATGAGGCGGAAGGAGGGGGAACTGGCGAAGAGGTTGGAATAGGGGATGAAGACGAAGTTGAATTGGAGTCAGAGGGAGAAGCTGGAGAAGGTTCTCATTAGGTCATCTTAGATAAGAAAGCAGAAAAAGAGAAATTTTAGAGGAAGAGGTGGCGTAACTTGACGAAACCAGAGAAAACCAGAAAAATAGAGACTCGAGACATGAACAGTAGAAATGAATGCGCGAAGAAATGCAAGAATCATAAACAGTCTCAAGCAGCTATAAGCATGTTACAAACGATGAAATCGTAAATAGCAAAGTGATCGGGAAATAAAAATCATACCTTTCGAATGCTGAGGTTGGAGGGTTTGAGTTTTGGAAGAAAGAGAAAAGAGCGTTTTGCGCAGAAATGCCAAGGGAAGGTTCGTGTAAGTGAAAGTAATGGAACAGTGGGGAAAGTGTAAAAGTTAAAGTGTTTGAATAGTGCATGAAGAAGTTCGAGAGCCAACAAGTTCTAGTCGTCGATCTTGACACGTGTACGTTGACTAACGAAGAATGGTGAGATGTCACTTCAGTGTACTATTCACGCCCGTTACCCAATGCCACGTACGTCACCCAGCTCGATCACCTAGCCTCTTCACTAAAACAAGTTACAGTTCGAGGCTGGAGGGCTTGTGTCCCGACCAGTCCTCGGTCATCGACCCAGAGACAGACCTCAGACATTGCGCACCGATGCTTAGCAATGGAAGGGGCTCACGTGAGGTGGGCCCCAGACGCATCTACCAGGGGATTGGTTAGTCTTTAATATTGGTATCCTAAGCCTCGATGTTGGAGATCGATATCGGACCTTACTAATAGAGGGAGAAAATCGGACATCGGTCATCTGAATGTTGTAAAGGGCCACGTAAGGTGAGCCCTAAAGTTATGATAAGTTAACAATTAAACACATGAGATGTGGGGGAAACCTAAGTCACGAGGGATCATGCACGTGATGTGTATAGCGCATGAAGGTGCGACACGTATGAATAATCCTGGGAGGCGTTAAAGCTCATTAAGGTTAGGGTTCCAGGGAAGCTGCATGCATGGCACGTGAATACTTAGGGTACCCACAAAACAGATGGCACTAGAGAATAGGTGCACAAGTTGGTACCCAAGCGGCCATTCTGTTATTCATTGTACTCCAGTTAAGGAATGTTCCACGTGCCAGATACGCTAAGATTACCTAAATAGCGACGCAGAGACATTTTCCAAGGAACCCTAGATAAGGGTAACAACACAAAGGTAAACTCTAGTTTCAGCCTATATAAAGGGTGCTAAGAACCCTAGCAAGGTACGTAGTTTTTTAGACTGAAGTTATTCTATACACTTGGTGTTTCTTTGCCCTAATACTGACTTGAGCGTCGGAGTGCAAACGGCCGCTAGGGCGCCCCTTTGTCTTTGCAGGTGAAAGGTTTCTTGATCAAGAAGGTACGATTCTCAAGCAAGATCGAAGGGTCAAAGCAACTGTTGGAGTCAACTGGCGGAGCGAGTCAACCGCAGGAACACTAACCATGATATGATTAAAAAAATGAGGCATCTATTGTAAAGACAGAATATTCCTATCACAACTAGTTCAAAACTGAGATATTGTATCCAGAATGTTAGCACCATCAGATAGCCCTACAATATTAGCTAAAGAAGTAGTTGAACACCATTTATCATTCCAAAAATTAATAAAAGTACTAGTACCAACCGTCCAAGAAGTATGGTTAAGAATAGTGTCATAAAGTTGCTTAACTCCAGGCCAAATAAATGAGGATGTATAAACCATTGTAAGCTTATATTTTGATTTAAGAACTTTGGCTTTCAGGAGAAAAGACCAAGGTTTGTTGCTATAAGCAAAGTTCCAAGCAAGCTTAAGAAGATACGCGCTATTTTTATGATGAAGGTTAATAATCTTCAAACCTCCATTCTCAAAATGACAACAAATCTTAGCCCAATTAACTGTAGCTATACCATCAATTTTAATTTCAAAAACATGAGATTCATCTTTAAAAAATTTAAAATTGAAGAAGGACTGATAGATGGTCCGTCTCTGACCCAACAGGTTGGCAGATTCAAAAGATTACTACACACCCCTTCTCTTTGGTACATAGGGTCTTTATGATGTGTTATCTTCCTATATGAAATGTCTCCATGTTTACTCTTAGAATTTTTTTGACTTTGCATGTATTGAGAAAACATGGTTCTTAGCTCTTGTAGGGATGTTTTATTTTTTATTTTTGTATTTTGTAATTCATCTCCCAAAGACCCCTTTGATTTTTATACAAGAATGATGATCAATAATTCTTTATTTAAAAGTTTTTTCACAAAAAATTTCAAAATTTTCAAAAAAATGAGTGATAAAGATTTTCACAAATGTTGTTTATATTTCCGCGAAATTTCTAAAAAGAAAAATTGTTGAAAGTTAACCAAGTAGATTCCTTAGAAAGAGATGTGGTTTACAGATGAAAATGCTTAGGTACCAAGTCTTTCCTTACTAGAGTTTTCTTCTTATCACTTTCACAAAATCTCTTAGTAGAAACTTCAAAAAGATTTTATCTAAACGAGCATGTGCAACAAAATCCAAAAGACTATCAACTATTAATTTTTAAAGCCTAATTATCACGGAGACATAAGAAAGGAAATAACAAATTAAATTTGCAAGTACATAAATGAAAGCAGGTAAAATGCAAGTGACACTTTGATTCCCTTGACACATTTCCACAAGACTTAGTGTTGAATCAAGTGTGTTCAAGCTTTGAAGAATCCAAACCCTTTGAAGTTTGATGGAAGGTTGGATGTGCTTGCTGTTGCTGAGGTGTTTTAGAATAGGATCTGGGGTAGATTATTTGTGTAAATCCACTCTTGATTGAATTTAAAGCTTAAGCATTCTTAAACCTTTTAATTAAAAGTGTTTTTCAAACTAAGTGAAAAACAACCTGTTGTTTTGTCGAAACAACCGATTGTTTAATACTTAGGTGTTTTTAGAAAGGTTGAAAACTGTTTTTGATGGTTGACTTGCTGCCAAACCAAAACAACCGATTGATTCGAGCATTCAACCGATTGTTTGTTTTGGGATCATAACAGAAAACTGTTTTGTGCTTTTACTGAGCATTAAATGATTTTATAACTGATTACGCTCCAGTTTTAAATACTTTGACCAGTCTTTGAAAGCAATAAATAGTTTGTTCAGTTTATGTAACAAATAAGAACTGAGTTTTAATCAAAGAAAAACATATTTGAGTTTTTCACTGATTTTGCTTTTGAAGAGTTGAAGTTTGCTTTGTGAAGCTTTGATCAAGAGAGTGTGATATAGGATTTTCATCTGGTATTCATTTCAGATTTTTCTGTAACAAGTGTAATCCTTTTGTACTTTGAAGAAACTCTGTGTGTGAAGTTGAGAAGTGTTGTGTGCTCTTGAGGTTGTCAAGATCAGCATTCTTAGCAGTGTTTGTGCTGAGCCAAAGGAAGTGTGTGTCTTGAGGGGATCAAGGTCACTTCTTTGGTGGTGTTGTAAGTAATCTAGGGTTGATTGCTTAGTGGATTCCCCAGTGGTTTCTGGGAAGACTG
>Ga0123341_1006561_pt1 | contig 10525 bp, 9 predicted proteins | sample Turbeapinknodule_FD_89959 | JGI IMG/M metagenome (GOLD analysis project Ga0123341, IMG submission 89959) | Root nodule microbial communities of legume samples collected from Mexico - Turtle bean Mexico pink nodule | ecosystem: Host-associated > Plants > Roots > Nodule | place: Mexico: Nepantla...
ACTGAATAATATTCACTCGAATCTCTGAATTTTTTTTATCCCACAACTCGATTAAAATATTATTATTTTAATTTTTTATTGAAATTAAGTTAAAATATATGTTTAATTTTTCAATCTTATTTTTGGTGTAATAATTTTTTGTTGAAATTTAATAATAAACAACACAAAGTCACAATTCATCATGAAAGTAATTAATTATTAAAATGACAGAAACCTTTTTTTTACTAAATATAGAATACATTTATTGCATTTATTCAACACTAAAATAGAATAAATATATATATTAATCCGTAATCCAAATAATTTATATCGGACCAGTGAAATGCTAAGGTGAATTGGTGAAGTGGACCAAACCCCTGATCACTCCTACTCTTGCTGAATAGCATGTCCACTCTCCAAAATCCAAAAGTTATTTCCCAGATGGGTTTTATAAAAAAAAAAAAAACTTGCTTTTATCCACTTTCAATTTTTTAGGTTTTATTAAATGGTTTTAAAATATTCCCAAAACTAAAAAAACCAAAACAATAAACAATTAAGCAGATAGAAAACAAATTTTGGTTTGTGGCCACCAAAAAAACTGGGAAGAAAAGAAGGTTAGGAAGTGAAGTGTGACTAGGATGCATAATCTATTGAATATGTTCTTATATTGTGTCCCAGTGGAAACCAAAAGATAAAAGGAAAACAGTTTCTTACTTTCTTTCATTACTTTTGACATAATAATGGCATTATCAGAACAGCCAAATCACGAGCCTAAAAAATGATGAATAGAAAAGAATATTTTCCATATCACACAGACTTAGAAAAAATAAGAATAAAATATAGCAGTAATTAAGATATGGGGCCAAAGAAAAGAATAAAAATGGTTTGGTAACAGCCTAAACTCACTGCCCCATTTCTCCTTTTCCTTCTCCAACCGCTCAACCCTCTCCTCTCTTCTTCCCTTCGCCCATCCTCTGCACTCCACCCAATCATAACCCTCCAACTGTACCACTCTCACACGTGCCTCATAATCTTTGCTGGAAACCATAGGGTATGGTGGAATTGCCAGCACCTGATCACAACCTTCCGAAAAAAGAGAAACCGGGAAAACAAAACGTGGTTGTGGAGGTTAAAAAAGAGAGAAGGGTCGCTTAAACGTCTCTCTCTCTCTCTCTACGAAGGTTTCTTTCTCTCTCGTCTTCCCGTGCTCTGTGTTCTGTCGCCTTAACACAAGACGGGGGGAGAACGAGAAAGAACCTGGGGGCGTTTCGACCCACCCAATAGCTTTTGTTCTTCAACGGGACATAGCTTCGTGTGTGGGTTTCTTCCTTCCTGCTTGGGGATTCAACTTTCTGTCTTTTTGCCCTTTTCTGTCTGATCTTCATCTGGGTTGTTTGGTTTTCGGGTGTTGCTGAAGATGTTGGTAGCTAATAGCTTTGATCTATGGCGAAAGGACGCTTTTTTCTCTGCGGCCGAAGAGGTTCAGGAATCGGCTGACATGTACGTTCCCCGATTCGTCTCTTAGGTTGATTTAATCACGATATTAGGTGAATTTCATGTTAAAGTATGCATCTTGTGGGTTGAGGTCATGTTGGGTATGTGTGGATGTTTTTGGTTCTGGTGGGTTGTTTTTCTTGTGTCTTTCGTTCTTCCTATTTCTTGTTTGTTCTTTGCCCAGCTAGACTCTTTTTTTTTAATTGATGGATTTTTCTTTTCCTTTGGCGCTTGCAAATGGAGTTTTTTGGTAGTTGAGGGGAAATAATAAAAACGAAGGGGAGGTATAGCATGTAAGAGAATCTAAAATATTTTTCCCTTGTATCAAATTTGGAACTATTTCTAAGTTGACATTTATTTGATCTTATTGTGCGTGTAAATGATATGAATGATCAACTTACAGTGGATTCCTATCTTATTTCTGGGTTCAAAATACATGAAGCTATTTGGATTATCTATGCACTGCCGTGTCCTTTTTTGAGTCACTCCTAATTTAGGATGGAGTTTGGTCATGTCTTCAATATCACTATATTCTATAAATAATTTGGAGTGTGTCATTTATGTCTGACATAAATTTCATGCCTCTCTTTATACAGAATGGAATCTGCATACAGGGCATGGATGAGAGAAAAGAGAGAAAGGTCAACTCCTGCTGAATTAAATGAACTATGCAGGGAGCTACAAACTGCTTTAGGTACTGCAAAATGGCAGGTAAGTCAATATACTCTTTTTTTAAATATTGAATTCCTCTTCCTTTGTACCCCTCTTTTGACCATGTACATTTTCAACAAAATCTTTAGTTTTCTTATTGTAGATTCACTGATAAGTCAACTCTCTCCTTTGTTTCTTGTCATTTCCCTTGAGACTGAATGTTCATTCTTGTGTTTTGAGCATGCTTAAACAGTTAGAGGAGTTTGAGAAAGCTGTCAGGCTAAGCTACCGACATCATGGTGATGACAACTTAAGCATCAGGCATAGGCAGTTTATTTCTGCCATTGAAAGCCAAATTACCCAAGTTGAAGAAGCACTAAGGGAAACTTTTATTGAGCAAGGCAGGCAACCGCTTCGGTGGGTAAATCTGGATGAAGAAGAGCGAGATGATCTGGCTGCGTTTCTATCCGGAACTTGTCAGACCACAAAAAGCAGTAATGATGAATCTATGGAGGCTACCTCTTCGAAGATAAGCTCACTTCAGCAGAAACAAGTCAGAAAAGAAGATAAAAATGTAGATATAAACACTCTCTGCAACCGGGATTTATCTGCTAGTGAAAAGTCTGCTAACAAGGATACAAATTATGTGATAGAAATAAAATCAGAGGGTGTTTCCAGGAGTAATGATGAGATAGTTTCTCAATCAGATAGAACAAGTACAAGAAAGACGTGGAACCCACCTAATTTCAGTGCTCTAAAAGTTGTAATTGCTGACGAAGATGAGCCAAGAGATAAAACTCCAAGGACTGTTGATGCCACCCCTAAAGAAAAAGGATTCAAACATCTATCTTGGAAACAAAAGTTTGAAGAATATCCTCAGGCCATGCGAGTACTTCGAATGTTCAATCAGGTTAGATGAATAAATGCATACAGAGATAGAAACATTTTCTTCTACTTTCTTTGCTTACGGTCTGATTTTGTACTGTGCAGCGTTTTGGGCGCATTGGTATATGCCAGAGCCAGAGACAGTTTCAAAGGCCCTTGCACTCACGATATGGGTGTTCTATTCAAGTTACACTTGTTCTAATGCTGACCATTTTTCTCTTTGGTAAGCTTTCAATTCCTGCTCATTTAGGATTCTTACGTCTTGGAATTCTGTCTATTTTGTCTCTAATTTCTGCTTATTTCAGCTGTACTTTCATGTTCCTGTTAACAAAATTAATTTAATGCATGGGCATTTTCTCTAACTAGGTTGTGAGTTGTGAGTAACACATTGGTTAGAAGATCTTAAAACTTGTTAGTTCCTATCATCTTTGGTATGAAGATTATTAAAACTCACATATGGTTAACTATGTTACAATTATTGCTTGAGAGTAATATTATTAATTTTCTGTATGTGTTCAGATAGAAATCATGCCATTATATAGGGAATGAATGATCGAATCTTGTTATTACTGTGGATATCATGATGATGGTTGTCATACCTAGACTTCCCGATTGTCAATAATTCATTGCTAATTAGCCATTCTTCTCCCTTAGAAATCTGGTGAGGCACCTTCTTGGTGCGTGTATCTTTTTTTAACACAACATCCAAATTTCCGAATGATTTCATTATCTTGCTGACTATTTGAAATCTTTTACAATGAATATACCCGTACATTTTGTTTTTTCGGTTCAACAAGATACCGATACATCAACTGGTAGTTAATGATGGTTGGGATTTCCCTTTGGCTTTGCTTTTATTTTAATAATTTGATTTGATGTCGGATAGGGAAAGCAAATTCCTAGTCGGTAAGCTGTAACTTGTTCATAAATTTAATATCTGGATGACATTTCTTTCAACAAGCTGGACTTTTTTATATTTTTCTTAGCTTTTTCAGCTTTTTTTGCCAAGCTTTAACCTTTCTCAGTCAATGCATTTGAGCATTGCTAATTAAATGATATTTTCTCGCCTTTATCTGCAGTTCCCTTTGTACTCTATTCATCCTGAGTTAAACGGCTGCTTCGCCAACCAGTTTATAAGGTATTTCCTAAACCTTAATATTCTGTTATGACTAACATAATTAAACCTGAAATTGTTGCAAGTATGTTTGAGGTGAAAGTTAGCAATAAGATGTTTACTTTATACATAAAACATGGTTGGAACAATGAAATATTTCATTTATATGCTGTAATGGTTAAAATAATAAAACCTTTGCAAGTATGTTTTTGAGGTTTACGTTAACATGAAGATGTTTCCTTTCTCCTTAAAATATGGTTGGAACCTAGAAAGCTTGCCTTTCCTTTTTCCTCAGATAGTTTGTGTTGATCTGTATTGCAAGATAGTTTATTTATTCAAAAGTAGATTTAACCTCACGCTACTCATGCAGATTCAAACAGCTTCATCATCCCAAACATAGCATAATTTTTTTCAGTTCAAGTGAAAAATTGACTTCAAACAGTGAGATCTGTGTATGAAAAACACTGAGATCTGAATACTTGTGTCATCTTAATAGAGATTTGTACTGAATTTTTCTTTTCAAGAACTTGGCTTTATTTGGAGGCATTATATATGTCTGTATGTTAATTTTAATTGGCGGGTGGCACTGTTATATCAATGAATGTTTGGGTTTTGTAGGGCTTTACTTGTCGTGGTGGGTGGACAAGGTGAGTGGTCATTCGAGATCTCAGCCACTGCCTTCATTGATATATTTTGGTGGGACAAGTTAGCTGAAGGGACAGTGTGACCTTCTCTTTTGTCGTTGTTGAGATTAAGATGAATTTATCTTTGTGTGGATACTGATAGGATAGCAACCAACCTGTGTCCTACAGGGACAGCTGTCTATTTTAGTTTCTCAGGCCTGTTAAAATGTATATACATTTATCCAATATCCAATATTCAATGCAACTTAACCTATATTGGTTGCAACACTTTTACTGTCTCAATTCAATGCAACCTTCGATCCAAACTTAAAATATCACAAGGTGGAGCCTTTTATTATCGTAAACACGTTTAAATATGTTTCTTTCTAACTTCTGAAGGAATCCATGGGTATGCGTTTCTTTCTTTCTAATTATATTAATTTATTATATAGTCAAATGGGCAAGGCCATTCGTTTCACGGGACTGTTGCGACTACTACTTTTTATCACAGATTAATTATTGTTTTAACTAAATAAATAAAAATTGTTAGGTGTTAAAGAAATATAGATAAAGAGTTTTGGACCAAAGAAGAATATGATAATCAAACGTCTTCTTCAAGGATTGAACACAGGCACCTAAAGTCTAGGAGTCTAAGGCTGCTCCTATATTTTCCAAAATGGTTGTGCTAAAAAAATACTCAGCTCTATAAAAGTCAAACCAAAGCTGAAAAAACGAAAGAACCAGGAAAAGTCTGCGATAACTTACATTAGTCTTAAAAGAGATGTAAATGATAACTTTTGTTCTTGAAAGATGAAAATATCAGAAACAATATTGAATTGGTCGATTTCTTTTTCAGACAGAAAAGAACATTTGTTTTATGTTTCAAAGAATAATGTTAATAATACCAAAAAAATGTTTGATTGGAAATACAAAAATATAGGGTTGACATTCAATGTAGAAAGTCAAAATGATCCTCTTCATTGCAAATTCTCAACGCTATTGAAGAGCACACACCTCGCCGTTGTTGGATAATGGCTTTGACATGAATGATGTGATGTCATCTAATTTAAAAACTAACATCTTAACTAATTTATATAGCATTAAATAATTGGGGGGAAATTTAAACGAGTGAGAGAAAAAATGACGCAATGAAGATGAAGAGAGAGAGATAAAAGTAGCTAAGCTGTTATGGGCCGAGCCTCTGGATGGATCGGCCCAACAAAATTGGTAAAGGAAATGGAAAGAGAAGAAATGGGTGAGAAGAAAAAAGAAAAGAAGAGAGGAAGAAGGAAGAAAAGGAAAAGAGAAAGGAGAGCATTGGTGCCAGATTCCTGTAGCGAGTCCAATCAGTCCTCCACCACACTCAGATCTAAGAGTTTCGCTTTCTGTTTGTGTTGTGCAAATTGAATGTTCAATTCCCAATTTCCATTTTGGACTTCTAGGAATTTCAAATACCCTAACTGAACACGATCCCAATCTCCCATGTCTTGTCTAGCGCTTTCCTTGCAGCCCTCCAATGGATCCGATATACTTCTCCAGACGCGCGAGTGGTTCCCTCCCTCACGCGCCCTCGGCGCCCTCTCTGCGTTTCGCCAAACGCGCCGCGCCCTCGCCGCCAACAAGCACTCCACGCCAGACGACGCCTACGCAGCGGAATCCATCGGCGACGACCCCCTCGCGGCGTCGAGCGGCCAGGTCATCGTCGGGGTGGAGAGCCGCTACCGCGTGGTGTACCGCCTCGTGAACGGCATCTACGTGCTTGGAATCACCGTCGCGGACCACGACAACTCCGTCAACGTGTTCGAGTGCATCCACATCGTCAACCAGGCTGTCAGTGTTATCGTGACGGCGTGCCGCGGCGTCGATGTCACGCCGGAGAAGCTCAGCCGTAAGTACGCCGAGATCTACATGGCCCTCGACATCGTCCTCCGCGGCGTCAGCAACATTCGCCTCGCCGCCATGCTCACCACCATGCACGGCGAGAGCATAGCCAAGATGGTCCACTCTGCCATCGACACTGAGAACAAGATCCGCGGCGCCGACACGTGGCTCACGTTGGAGGTGTATTCGCTTGAACACCAGGCCTGCATCGACGCCTTATCTACCGCCTCCTTCGAGTTGCCGCCGGAAACGCTCGAGGCTGGCGAAGAGATCGCCGCCAGCCTTGCACCCGCCCCGCAGGAAACGCAGGAGGAGCCGCAGCAGAAGCCGGAGGAGTCTCAGGTGGAGGACCCTTTTGCAGCTAGTGATGCAATTAACAAGCCGCAGGAACTTGTTGAAGGTTTCAAAAAAACAAAGGACCCTTCTGCTAATGATTTAACCTCAGCTTTGGAGGGGCTTGATGTCACCTCATTGCCTCCTCCTGAGGCTACTCAATCGACGCAGATAAATGTGGAGGGTTTTGAAGGGAACTACGGTGGAGTTGAGTTTGGGCATGAGCAAGCTTCTATTGGAGAAGCTTTTGAAGGTTTCAACGATGCTTGGGGTGGTGGATTGGATCCTTCCGAGTTTGTGGGCACAACCAAGCCTCCCAAACCGCAAGGTCTTGGTGGGGTTGAATTGTTGCAAACTGGGCCTGATGCTGTTCCTAAAGCAGCGGCTGAAAGTGGTTCAGGAACGCCACTTGAGAACTTGTTGGTGCAGAAAACTGAGATGAAGGGTCCTGAGGTGTATATTCCGGAGGTGATTAGTGCAGAGTTCAGGGAATCGTTGCTTGCAAGAGTGGGGTTGATGGGTGTTGTTTACCTCAGAACTTTGCCACCCAAAACTGCTGGTGATAAGGAAACTGAATTCTCATTCCGAATTGAGGGAACCAGTGCTGTTAAGAGATTTGTTATTCAGAGTTCGCGTGTTAGTAGTCTTGGTAATGGGTTGTTTCATGTGAGGACTGCGGCCTCTGAGGAGCCAATACCAATTATGAAGTATAGCCTGGTTCCTAGGTTGACACCTTTGCCTTTGAGGGTTCGACTTACGAAACGGCATACTGGGAGTTTGCTTTCTGTGATGATTCAATATGCTTCAAACCCTGATTTGTTAGTCCCATTGCACGATGTTACGTTTACTCTTAAACTGCCCGTTGATCCTACTCTGTTGAAGGTTTCTCCAAAAGCTGTGTTAAATAGGACTGAAAGAGAAATTAAATGGCTTGTACCAGAGATTCCGTTGAAAGGCTCTCCTGGCAGGTTGAGAGTTCGGATGCCGGTAGATTCCAGTGAAGATGACGAGGAAATTGAGGTTGTTGGTTATGTGAAATTTTCAGAACAAGTAACTCAGTCATTGTCTGGAGTTTCTATACGGCCTGCTACGGAAGGTAAGACAGACTTCTACGAGGTTAGTGACAGACTTGAGAGTGGGGTATACATGTGCGATTGATTTTGTAATCATAGATGATTAGCAAGAGCTGTACCTTTTCATTTTGTGTCCATGAGATTTATGGTTTTGTTGTGTTTATAGCATTCTTTGATATCGATCGTGTACCTTGAACTCTGGAATTATCTGAAAATCTTTGTTTCTCTGTATTGTGGCTATGAATTTACTTCAATGAAAGTACTTGCTACTTGCTAGTATTACTACGTAGTCATTTTAATAATTCCTATTTGCAATAATTAATTACTATAACTTTTTATTCAATGCATCACTCTAGATGAACAGTAAGCAATATATTTCTAAAACTTGCTAGTGCCTGCTGAAAATTTAACAATAACTAGTAATCAAGATTATGAACAGTAGATGGCAGCCTTTGGTGGTGAGTAGAGGTTTAAACGAGTCCAGCTGAGCTAAACTCTTAAAGTTTGGACTTGGCTTGTCAAAGAAAAGGATAGGTCAAGTTTGATTCATTTATTGGATCAAGGTTAATTGAAAGTTTGAGCTTGACTTATTTAGCTCATCTCATTTATACTTTAATTATTTTTGCTTATATGAAAATTTTCTTATATTATTTTTCGACTTTATCAATATATCATTTCAATTTATTTTCATACTAATCTACTTATAGAAAATATGTATCAAGTCTTTCTCAGATAGTAATTCATATTTAAAGACGAAGCTAATGTTTTGCACAAATTCAACTCAATATTAGCTAATAGAGCCTGAACTTTCAAACAATAATGGTAATATTCTAATAAAACATAAACTAAAGAACTTTCTATTATAAACTTATATAACACACGCACACATACATAAATGAGTTACACATGAGTTCTTAAAGTCAAACCCTTAAAGTTTGAACTCAACTCATTTAAATAATCAAACATAATTTAAAGCTTGGGTATGTCTATGTAACTTAACAGACAAGCTTAAGTATTTAACAAGCCTAGTCTGAACAGTTTTATATACATGGTGGTTGGTGTGATGGCCTATGGACGAAGCTATGATGAATGATAAAGAATGTACAAAATCTAAAGAGTAAATGGCAAAAATAAATTAAAGAAACAGCAGAACCTTGGACTAAATTCTAATAAGATCTCGTCAGTCTCAAAAGAATGATTTGGGTGCAATGACATTTTTCCTATAAATGAAATTTTTTTGGGAACATCATAAGTTTAATACAAAAAAACATAGAACATGAAATTCTGAAAGACAGAGAACTAAATTCTGAAATTCTAAAACAGAACTAAATCCTGAAATTTTGAAAAAACAGAGCACAAAAACGTTGAAACAGATGAAGAAGAAGAATAGCCACACTCAGGTTGCTGACTGGGTGGTCACTGGAGAAGGTTCTCCAGAGTTGCTTGCTTAGGTGGTTCCCAGTAAAAACCTAGGGTTTCACAGTTAAACACCAGGGAATAAGAGTGAACACAAAAATGAAATGGGGATCCGTTATGTTTTATGTACCCCTTAAAAGGGATATTTAAAACTTAAAAAAACACGGGATGTTCTGCCATGGGTGTTGCAGTGCAGTGGCATGACAGGTGCCATGGCAGATATTGCAGATGGTGTGGTGCCATACAAGGGCAAATAGCATATGGTAAATGGTGAAGGGGTTCAGAAGCACCCGGTTATGGTGTTGTGGACATTGCTAGGAATTATAGATTCTTGAAGAGCTGGTGTGAAGTAATGTTGCTACTTGCTAGTATTACCCCGTGCTGCATTTACTAGTTCTTTTAAATGAGCATTTCTGAGGCAAATTATTACTCTAATATTAAGGTTGGTTAAGAAAGGTTTTAAAAGCTCTGACGGTACCATGCAAGGTATATTAAGTAGACACTCTAATGGTTTGGTTCGTTGGAGGGTTAGAGTAGAAATAGAGAGTGAATTTAATTAGGTATGTTTGGTAGGAATGAAATATGGAGGAGAGAATTAAAAAGTGAGAGGTTCCACCAGTACTTTTCCAGTCTATTTCTCACCTATTTTCACTCATATAGTATCTTTGTTTTTTTTTTCTTCTATTAAACATCTTTAACTATTTTTCTTATCTATTTTCACTCATCCTTTATATTTTATCCATCCTTTTTCTTTCTTCTACCAAACAAGGTTTCTGTTTGCTAGAATAGGAGGAAAAAAAGGAAAGAGAGAAAAATTTAAAACCGGAATTGAAGAGAAAGTGCTAGAAAACAAAAGTTTGTTTTTTTTGTCTCTAGAACTTGACTTTTCTCTCTCTTTTCTTTCTGTTTTCTCTCCAACTAAACAAAAATAAAATAAATACATTGTTATATATATTTTAAACTTTTTTTTTTTTTTTTTTTTTTTAATTTTAATTTAGAAAATTTTTTTTTTCTTTTTTTTTTTTTTTGTTTAATTTTATAAAGCAAACATAAAATTACAACTTTCTAAGGTCGTC